>Ga0193953_1000232_pt1 | contig 31457 bp, 17 predicted proteins | sample BB_4_MG_FD_140325 | JGI IMG/M metagenome (GOLD analysis project Ga0193953, IMG submission 140325) | Microbial mat bacterial communities from the Broadkill River, Lewes, Delaware, United States - BB_4_MG | ecosystem: Environmental > Aquatic > Freshwater > River > Microbial mats | place: USA...
CTTTTAAATAAAAAACAGTGTTTATTATACATAAGAAATAAAATTATGCAAAATATATATGAATTAATGTTGGGGTTTATTTGGCTCCAAACATACTTAACTTGATATAAAAAATATTGAAATCATGAATTCATTATTTCATGAAATATATATTTATCTGGTTCCACGTGCTCCGCACTGGAATCCCGTCCCTGACGCTCTGCGTCATCTTGCTTAAAATACCATGGTATAAGGTCAAGAGGAGGACGCGGAGCGTCCTTGGCTGCATTACAACGCGGAGCATTGTAACGAGGGTAAAATATTGAAATCATGAAAGAAAGAAATCATGAAAGAAATAAATCATGATTTCAATAATTCATGATTAAAACCGAAATTTATGGGCAATATCTAAAGAATGCTGTCCATCAATATTTAAATAATGTGAGGTCGCTTTTACAGAACTTTGCCCTAATAACTGGCGTATGACTTCAATATTTTGTGTTTCCGCATAAATTAATGCAGGAAGTGAACGGCGTACACTGTGTGTACTGTAATCATCTGGATTAAGACGAATAGATTTTGCCCATGACTTAATTAACTTACTATACTGTATACGCCCAATGGGTTGATTGCCTCTATTCCTTAAAGAAGTAAAAAGATAATGAGAACGTGATTTACCCGTCTCCTCCAGCCATAGCTTTAGGGCATCACGCGTATATTTTGATAAACCTACCGTGACAGATTGCCCCGTTTTTTGCTGTTTACAGGTAAATTGTGATTTAACACTATTGATATGATCACACACATCACCTACGGTTAAAACTAACAGATCACTGGAGCGTAACATTGAATCTAAACCCACTGAAAAAAGAGCCAAATCACGCCATGCTTCCTTGGTCTCTAAAGTACGCCTAATTTTCCATACTTGTTCTGTGGTAAACGGAGCCTTTTGCCCAACCGCCACCCCTTTATTCCATGGTTCTGTTTTATGATTCATCACTATTCCCTACTAACGCTTTTTAGCTTATTTTATATAAAGCGTTAGTTAAAGCAAGCTAACTATGCCTATTTATAACTTTAACTATTGATATCAATACAATTTTAGCAACTTATCCTTAGTAACGCTTTTGTAAAAAGCGTTACTAGTTAAAAATCATGAATTATTTATTTCATGAAATCATGAACTCTTGATTTTTTATATATTAAATGAATTATCTGCTGATAGCTTATAAAGAAAGAATATTTTAAGTCTCTAGTCGCTTAAACTGGCAAAATCAATAATAGTTTGTCACAATAAGTAGAGAGGAAAAGTGACTTACAAGGGATTAGCTATGGTAAATGATACAATGCAAAAATATGCCGAGACAGAACTAGAAAAACAATTACTAGATGCCGTAACAGATGAAGCGCGTTTTCCTTTATTAGAAAAAATAATTGATGAAAATATCAAATCATTTTATCTTGTTGGGTGTGCACTACGAGAGATTCGGGATAGAAATTTATATAAACTACAAGGTTTTGAAGCATTTGAAGAGTATTGTCAGGCACATTGGGACATGGGGCGGCGTAATGCCAACCATTTGATTGGCTCTGCAAATGTGGTGGATAATTTAAAAAATAATACCCGTATCACTCACTTACCCAGTAACCAAACCCAAACACGCCCACTAGTCAGCCTATCGTCAGAATTACAAATTGAAGTATGGCGACGAGCTGTACAACTCTCCAGTAAAAATAAAAAAATCTCTGAAGCATTGATTAAACGTGCAATAGAAGAAGTATTAAACAAACAAACAGCAACCACCGCTGCAATCAAACGTACCGCTTTTAGCCTATCAGAAAGTACAATTGAAGAGCTAGATATGGCAACCCTACGAGCACAAACATTACTCGGAGAAAATATCAAATTCACCAATTCAACAACTGTAAGCCTAGCGGTTAGCTACTTTAAACAAAAGCTAGAAAATGGAGAAATTAATACAGATGAACTAGAAAAAATCTTAAATTAATCAATATTAAACGTGAGTAGAGTGGCAACACCTCACGATTAAAAGCTAGAGAAAATTATTGATGATATTGCATAATATCAGCGGTGATAATCTCTAGCATTTGGCTGGTACTGATTTTTTTCTCCTTGGCTAATCGGCTGACTTCATTAAAAATATGGGTGTATTGTTGGCGTGAAATATGAAAACCAAACGATAAGGTAAACATGATTGCAAAAAAGCCAAAAAGTAACAACAGCCCATTGCTATAGTGCACCACATCAAATAATAATAACCAAAGTAACCCAACAAAATTTAACATAAAAAAAGCGGCACAACTCAGTGCACCATACTTATACCATGACATTATAAACTCCTTTAATACATCACTGTGTTTAATAAACGCTTTTCAGGCGTGGACAATGCATTTTGGCTGACCAACTGTGTATAACGTGTTTGGCTTAGCCCAAATTCAAGCTGTGAATTTAAAATACCCTTTTGAATTAAAATATCAATAATCATATTACGAAATGATTTTTTCCCATGCTCAGTTAATTCATCATACACTTTTGCAATCCCCCCTTTTAATTCAGGGCGCAGCCGCTGCTCCATCCAACTTAAAAAAATTTCTCCTCGCATTTTTAACGGCGTATTACTATCAGGTAAAGCAAGACGAATAGCCTCCGCTTTTGCTTCTTTAAGAAGCTCAGGTGGCAAGCTATGCAAAAAACGTAAAAATAAACGCTCGGGTGTTATTTCTTTATAAAATGCCTCTAAGAAATTGAAAAATAAGTGTTTTGTAGGTAAATATACCTTGTTGTAAAAAAAGGTGCCGATACTATTCAGCATTATTTTATCCTTTGATATTTGCTAAATAAAGAGTAATAATACAATGTATTAACTTTATTGTAACAGTTTTTTAAATATAATGAATACACCAGAAACAACCCTAATTATTAATTATATTAGCGAATATATCGGCTTTTTAGCCATTCCTATTGTCGCTTTATATAGCTTTTTTAAAGCCGATAAAAAACGCTTTTTATCTATTTTGGCGGTGATGAGTAATTATATTTTTACTTTTTTGCTGTATAAATTTAATGAAGAATATAAAAAAGATAAAAAAATTATTAATATGATGGCCTATTTATATGGGGATGAATTGCGGGAGGCATTAGCAACGCCTTTACCCGTTGCGCCTACTGTGGAAGAAAAAAATACAACCATACAAATAAAAGAAATTGATAATATAGAGATATTAAAAAAACATTTATATGATATCAATACCCAAGGCTTAAGCTGTATCTATGTAGATATTATCCCCATTAATAAAAAACGTTATTGCTATAATATTGAAGAAGTTACTTTGCGAGCCAAACCTGTGTGGATTGGTTTAAAGCAGCAAGGTTATGACTTATTACCCAATACACAGGTAAATGATTATCAACGTTTAGTTAGTCAAGGTGTGCAAACAGTGATCGCCTATCGGATTAAACCCCAAAATAAAAATAATATAGCATTGCTTGAGGTCGGGCTTAATATGCGTCAGCCTTCACCTGCCAACTTGATTAACCGCCAAGTGAAAGAAGTGGTGGATAAACTATTGCTTCGGCTTGAAAGTAGTGATTAATTGATGAACACTAGGAGGCAGTACTTGCTGTATTTCAGGCTGAATTTGTGCCACTTCTTTCTCTAACTCATTCACTAAACTATGAAAACGAATTAATAATTTTTTAGCATGATAAAACTGTTGTTGCTGATAACTTTCATTTAATGCACGGCTTATTTTATGCTGTAATATAATTAAATTAATGGGCTTACGAATATAATCTATTCCTCCTACTCCTAATGCTTTTTGGATATCGGTTTCTGCTGCGGCAGCACTGACAAATATAATCGGAATTTTTTTAGTTTTGGGGTGTTTTTTTAAGTGATGACAGACCTCAAAGCCATTCATACCATCCATCATAATATCCAGCAAAATAATATTAGGTTTTGTTTTATGGGTTATACGCAAGGCATCCCGCCCATTATTGGCGACTAAAATACGGTAATCTTTGCGTAAACTATCCGCTAAGGTATTTATATTATTTGCATTATCATCGACAATTAATACAGATTTCTTTTTCATAAAAAAGCCTCCAAGCTAGTTTTTAATGCTGTCATATCATTACGTTGACGAATATAAATAAGGTAACGACTCCATGATTGATATGTTTCATTTTTTCTAAAATGACGAATATAATCATCAATTTTCTCAATATCCCCCACATCAGCCGCATCATAAAGCTGCTGGGCAATATGTTGTGCTAAAGGTATTTTTTGTTGCTGATGCTTATCATCACTTAATCGAATATCATCATAATCCCATGTGAGATTAAATACTTGCTCTAGTAATTTAAGTAATACCGTGACATCGATAGGTTTACTAATAAAATGCTGCGCCCCTGCGGCTAAACTACGCTTTTTATTGGCTTCAAAAACATTGGCAGAGTTTGCAATAATAGGAATATTACGGCTTATTTCCTCCTGTTTAAGTAACTCAATTGCTTCAATCCCTGTTAAATCAGGCATCATAATATCCATGATAATACAATCAGGTTGATTATCTTTTGCCAGTTGTATTCCTGATTTGGCAGTACAGGCGAATAAAAGTTTAAACCCTAAAGGTTTTAATAAATTAAATAAGAAATCTTTGTGAGTTTTATCGTCATCAACAATTAAAATATGCAGTATTTTATCTTCTTGATAACCTGTAATGCACTGTGATGTATCTATTTTTTGGCAGGTGGGAGAAGAGTGGGAGGGACTTTCTAAGTAAATATCAAACCAAAAGGTACTGCCTTTTTTTAAGCTGCTTTTTACCTGTAAATCCCCGCCCATCATTTCTGCCATTTTTTTGCTGATTGCTAAACCAAGCCCTGTGCCCTCTACTTTTTTATCTTGATCGCCTGCCTGCTCAAAGGGGTTAAAAATTTTCTCTAAATTTTCAGTAGAAATACCACAGCCTGTATCAATCACTGAAAAACGTAATTTTTTATTTTCTAATTGTTCTATGTGGAGATTAACTTTGCCTTTATCTGTAAATTTCAGTGCATTACCTAATAAATTAATCAATATTTGTCGTAGACATTTTTCATCAGCGGTAATAATTTGAGGTAATTCATTTGCTAAGTAGTATGAAAAATTAATATTTTTTTCTTGTGCGGGTAAGATGAATAAATCACAAATATTATCAATGAAGTTAATAAAATTAATATCACTTGGGTTTAATTCAATTCGACCACTTTCTATTTTAGCCAAATCAAGCACATCATTAATCAGCATTAATAAATGATCACCACTATTGTGAATAATTTTTATCATATTTCTATATTCAGGGTTTAAGTGGCGGTCACATTCTAATAGCTGGGCATAGCCTAAAATAGCATTGAGAGGGGTACGTAACTCATGACTGATATTAGCAAGAAAAGCACTTTTTGCACGGTTGGCAGATTCGGCAGCATGTTTTGCCTTGAGCAGCTTTTGCTCCATCCGCTTTTGATCCGTTTTATCCCCAATCAAAACAATAGCACCTAGATGATGAATAGCTTGTTGTAAACTATCTTCATGAGAATAATCTGGCGTGATTAAGGTAGCGGTAATTTTTCCATAACGGTTATCTCCAAAACGGATCTCAGCCACTTGAATACTATTTTCTAATTCTCGTGATTTTTCCAATAAATGACTGATATCTTCATCAAATAATTCACGACAATGTTGATAAAGTAAGTTTTCATTATTATCAGGGACAAACATATTCACAAACATTTTATTGTGTTTAATCAAGCGATTTTCTTGATCAAATACAATGAGTGCCTCAGGCAACATGTCTAAAATTGCCTTAAGTGTGGCAGAACTTTCCAGCATTTTTTCATTTTTACGTTGTACATTTTCTTTGAGTTCATCAATAGAATTATGCAGTTGTTCCGACATTAAATTAAATGCTTTGGCGAGAATATTCAGCTCATTATTATTCCTAATCACCACACGATGTGATAAATCACCATGCGTAATTTTCTCAACCCCTTGCATTAAACGCTCAATATCACCTGTAATATGACGAATTATAAGTATCGATATCAGCGTTGTGATAATAAGGCAAATACAGAGAATTTTTATTGTTGTCCAACGAAACCAGCTAATTTTGCTATATACAAAATGTTTAGAAAGCTGCAAATGTAGGTTGGCAATATGATATTTTTGTTGGGTATAAATAGGTAGAATTGCAGTAATAGCGTGTTGATTTTGTCGGATAATAGAGGCTGTATTGTCTTTTTTGTTTAAAAATAAGGGCTTTTTTTGGGCTTTAATAATAGCCGCCATAGGAATTTCATTGATAGTGAGTTGTTTTTGTAATGTTTCTATAAAATTAGATTCTGTTAATAAATAGCGATTAAATAGAATACCAATTCTTTCATGTTTATAAAAAATAGGAGTCGCAACAGCAATAGCAATATATCCTTGCTCTTTGATTAATTCAAAGTCTGCAATAGTGATGTTTTTATCCAAAATTTGTTGAATAAATTCATAGTTATAAACTAATTTATTATCTTGTGTTCTTTCCGCTAAAATATTACCCGCATTGTCTACAATAGCAAGATAATCCATTGTATGGTAACGAAGATTTTGCTGTAAATATTCAAGGATACGATGTTGCCTATATTTTACTAAAACAGCCAGTGTTTTATCTTCAGCAAGTAGCTGTGTTTCTTTTTGCCATGTCCCTAAAATATGCTCTAGTTCATTTTGTGCCACCACACTATTTTTTTCTACAGCAAGTAAAGTTTGCTTTTTAATATCCATAGAATAATAAATATTGGCAAAAATGACTAAGGTACTGAGACTAAAAAGTACTAGCAGCATATGAAATAGAGGGAGTTTATGTTTTATTTTCATCACAAAATTGGGAACGATTCGTTCCCTAGTTATTCAGTAGTGTGCGTTGATAGGATATAGTGTAACACTTGCATAGCTTAAAGTGTGAAAATCCTTGATTATTATTGATTTGCTCACAGTGTAAGCAATGGTTTTCTTCATAAAATTCACAAAGTTGGCAGGGGGGGATATGCCAATAATACTGGTTATCTAAGATATCAGGATGGCTGCCTTTATCCAATAATGCAGTATTAATAATATAAGTAATTCTATCTTTGCCTTGTATAGGTAAGGTATGGGTAATGGCTTGTTTACCATCCTGTAAGGTATACCGATCTCGCTCTCCATTGATATAGGAGAGCGTTGCTTTTTCAGGTAACCAAAAAATCCCCCCTAAACGAAAAGCTTCAGGAAGTCGCCCTTTTTTTATTGCATTGTAAATATTGCGCTTTTTCCCTTCTAATAAACGCTTTTGTTCTAACTTTGTTTTAAAACCAATCGCATTCACCAAAGCGTGTGCAATTTCAGTGACGGTATATTTATCTTTTTTAGGTAATTTAATCAATGTATCCATAATAAATAGTTCGAATTTTGTGAAAATAAAGAATATCAAGAAACCACAATTGTTACATGATAGAGCCTCTTTATGATACACGTATAAATAATTTATTTAAAAAGGATATTTATCATGCCTACAGATATGGGTACACAAGCATACGGTGGTAAGGTTTTCCGTTTAATCGCTGAAGAAAAAAAATTTGGCGTTTCCCCAACTGAGGAACGTACTGGAACCATTGATTTTGATGCTGCTACAAAAACAATGACAACAACTGATGCTGATTTATTTGCAGGTTTAGCTGTTGGGCAAATCATCACTATTCCTGATGGTGCCAATGAAGGTATTAAAACAATTGCAGCAGTGCAAAATGAAACCAGTCCTTATGTGATTACTGTTGAAGAAACTTTAATTGATGCTTCAGCTGTAACTGTAACAGGAATGGAAGTCCCACCTAAACGGGTTATTTTAAACACTACAGGAGGTGATATTAAAGATACTTATGAGCGTGAAGAAGTGGCAGATGTACGCCCTGATCGCCAAGCAGGTCATGGTATTCTGAAAAATAAAGGGGCTGATTTAAGTAATGAAAGCCATTTACGCCTTGAAAGTGCGATGCTACAACCTCTTATTGCTGCTTCCTTAGCATGTGAGGCAAAACCACAAGAAATTTTTGAAAACTTAACCCTTTCTATTAGTATTGTAGATGGTGAAGTAATCTTAACAGATGATAATGGGGGCACTTTTGAGAAAATTGAAGAACAAGATCAAATTGAATTAATTGAGCCTGAAACAGGTGGATTCTTACAAGTTGATAACTTAGGGGTTAAATCTGTTTATAAATCACCGTTTACTGTTGTGAAACCAAATGATGGTTCAGGTAGCTTAGTGATTGATAATGGCTATCCATTAGTGGCTGAATCCGCTGTGACAGGGTGTCGTTTAGTACGTGGTTACCGTTTCCGTAATGGTACCAGTATGCCTAACTCTGAGCCTGAAGTATTCCGTTCCTTTAGTATCGAAACCCAAGATATGAACAGTAAAGACGGTACAGTAGGTGATTACCGTGAGTACACTGGGGTGATGGTCTCTGGTTTAAGTATTTCTGTAGCCGATGGTATTGTACCGTTTAACGTCACTTTTGCTTTATGTGGTAAAGGTCGCCGTAACCCAATGAAACCGGGGGATAGTGCTTATCCTTACTCAACTGCTGCTGAAGTCGATCCAACAGGGAATGAAATTGTTGGTGCAACCACTTTCTTACGTCAAGGTCATACTTTAACTGCATTTAAAGAAGTGTCATTTGAGTTATCTGACTTAGTTGAAGCAGGACGTGAAAATGGAGTAAGTGAAGGCTCTGATGATGGTTACTGGCCTAGCTATGTGATTCCTAAAACATTAAAACCTTCTGGTACTGTAAAAGTTCGCCATACTTCTTTAGATCCAACTCGTGCAGTTGAAGTGAATGAGCAATTCCCATTAACAATTCGTTTAGAGTCTAAAAATACAGCCGCTGGTGTACAGTCTGGTAATGGCTTAATCATCCATATGCCTTCATGTATGTATACTGAAGAGGGCTTGAGCTCTGCTGCTAATGATGGTGTACGTGAGCAAGATCTTCCTTATGAAGCCCGTGAATTTACACTTGATAATGGTGGAACATTCACTGTACAAATGACTTTCTTTGATCGTGCTGCTTATTAATTTATAAATGAAGTTACTCAGTAGAGTCAAATAGATTTTGTGAGAGTTTGTGATTTATTGTTTCACTACTGTAGGGACGTTGCATGCAACGTCCTCGTGATCTCATACGCTCCACAATTATTAATTCATAGCCAGCATAATAGAATCTATGGGATGATTAAATTTAATAAAAATTTTTATTTTTTAATCATCCCGCTGTCATAAATCATGACTGAATTAGGTTCAGTGCCAAGCGTTGCATGCAACGCCGCTACGGTTTTATGGATGTCATAGTTTTATGATGAATACGTAACTTCAGCTTATAAATAGTTATAAGATAGAGTCATAAAAAGGCTGTATTATCAGCCTTTTTCAGTAATGGGAACGAGTCGTTCCCATTATTTTAGTCTTTTATATCTATCAGCAAGGCATTAAAATGTAGGCTAGCTTCTTCTGTTGTCAGTTTTCCACTGGCAAATTTATCAATAATCTTTGTTGCCGATAGTGCCAGCTCTCCCAGTGGTTTGGGAACGCTAACACTGCGCATCTTTCCTGCTCCTCCATAGTTCCATTCTGTTTTTTTACGTCCTCGACGTTCATGAGATTTAATCGTTACGCTCATTGTAATCACTCATTTTATTATTACGGAATTTAGGTAAATTATTTAATATTTATCTATTATAAATGCTGTTATTATTTATGTCACAGGTTTAGTAAAAAATTTTTATGTTACTGTGTTTATCCCTGATGTTTTTTTTTATTGATGAGCGTCTCATCAAATATTTAGAAGCTAAATTTTTAGTATTTATTTATTTTATTCAATGGAGATTGAAAATAATGGCAATTGAATTAGCAAGTATTTTGACTCAAGACATTTCTGAAGTAAAAGTAAAGGTGAATGGGCGTGCTATTGAGCTGAATATGACCAGTTCTAGTAACCCTAAACTGGAGCGTATTCGTTATGCTGAGCAGAAAAACTTGTTTTCTGATGGTCAATTAAGTAAAGCAAGTGATTTACGTCAAGATTTTGATACAGAAAATAAAAATGAAGTTAAAAAATGTTTAGCCATCGTTAAGGGCTGGAAATTAAGCCAAGCTGATTGGCATTTTATTATGCCGATTGAAGAGAAAATGCTGGCTGGGGTAGCTGTTAATATTGAGTTAGATGGTATTTTAGACCCAATTGAAGTGAGTTTAGCCAGTGCTAACCATCACGAAATTCGTGAGCTACAACATCGTTGGTTAACACAAGCCTTGGTGAAAAATAAGTTAACGGATCATTTACCGCCTTTAGATAAACAGGTTGAAAATAAGGTGAAGTTATTAGGGCGTGTGATCAAGGATTGGAATTTGGTCAGTGGTGGTAAAGCTGTGCCGATTAATGAGCAGTCTATTAATCAAATTGTCCGCACTACAAAAGATTTCCAAGAGTTATTAGTCAATGAAGCGACAAATGATTTAAATTTCTGTGAAGCTAGCTTTATGACTATGGAAGAGTTAAATGAAGCAGAAAAAGATGAAATTGCTTTTGATACAGATAAATTAGCACAGTTATTATACAAATCCATGCCATTACGTCAGGCTATTTTACGTGCTGTGGAGCAGGAAGATAAATTCCGTCGTGAAACAGTGGGTGAAATCGCGGAAAAGTAGGTAAGTACATCTATTTTAACCAACGTTATGGTCAACGTATCTCTGAATTAGAAGAGGATGAGCGTTTACTGGGGATGAGCTTGCCTGAGTTAGCAGACTTAAAAGAGCGGGCACCACGTTTATCTCTGGCTGATATGCATTATGTTCGTGCATATTACACCTTACGCAGTCATACCGCTTCAGGGTTTGGAGGTGCAGAGCCGATCCAGTTAAGTGATATTGTATGTTTACAAGCACGGGTATTAAGTGGTTTTAATATGGATATTAGTTTAGCTATTTTTCATATTGGGATTGATAATATTTTGTTTGCTTGTGATGGGGAGTTTCTCAAGTATGTGAGTGAGAAGCAGAAAGAGGATGAAGCCGCACGCAAGCTTAAATCAGGTTCGGGAAGCTAAAACGGAAGGTTAACAGGTGTTTTAAGGTAAGCAGCAGCATTAGTGATTTAGTGATTAGGGTGGTGCTGCTTTACCTTTAGTTAATCATTTTTTTCTTCGGGCGACCTATTGGGCGTTTTGTATTTTGGTAGTGAATAATGCTGTTGCGATGAATTTGCCATGTGGGGGTAATTGCACCAATACGTAGGGTTTTTTTACCTTTTAGCCGTCCTTTGTGAAGTAATTGTTTTACCCATGATTGGCTACAGTTTAGCAGTGTTGCAGTTTCTTTGACAGAAAGTAAGTGATTCATTTTGGTATCCTTTTTATAAAAGTATTAATTGTTACTATTAGGTAACTATTTGTTTTAGTTAACTATTATTTAGAATAATGGTATGATTTAATCATGATATAACCATAAGTATATAAGTTGTGTAAGCCATGAAAACGAGTCAAACAGTTGAAATCGATATTTCTATTTCGGAAGATAAAGTAGAGAAAAGCCAGAAAAAAGTCAAAGACTTTGGTGATGAAATTGAGACGACCACTGAAAAACTTGATAGTTTTACTCAGGAATTGCAACGCAATGCTGAGAAAATGGCGGAGCTTATTAAGGTTTATGAAAAGTATCAGCAAGTCATTAGCAGTTCTAAGAATGCACAATTTTTAGCAGGGATGACCAAGTATTCAGGTAAGATTGCAGCATTAAATGAGCAATTGGCTATTTTGTCACAAAAAGCATGTGAAGTGACACAAGAGTTTATTCAATTAGCTTGTGTGTTAAGTGATATGCTTGCTTTATTACCTAATGTCTCACAGTTGTTATTTAATGTTTACCACTACTTTTTTTTATTGCGTGTTGAACTAATATTTATGCTGGAAGTAGTGACACGTCTAATTGAAAAATTAAAGGTATTTAATAGATTAAATTTACCTACAGAGAAAATTATTGCAGGTATCCGTAGGATTTTTGCAGAGCTACAGCAATCGCCTGCAAAAAATAGTGTTAAAAAAGAAAATAATGCAAGTACTATTAGTTCTATTAATCAGGTACAGAAATCTTTTCGTGATTTCATTCGTAAAATAGAAAAAAAGTTTAATAAATTAAATCGTGTTGCACCAGTAAGTTTTGATAGCTTAATAAATAAAATAAAAACTATCCCTAGTCATTTTTCAAAATTAGAGGCATCTCCTGCTGATTTTACAGGTATCTTAGCTAATTTTAAAAATATTTCGAATAAGCTAACTAACATTTATACAACACTACAAACCATTCCCAATAAAATAAAAAGCCTCCCATCTGCTCTTGTATCTAATAAGAAATCTAAAAATTCGGATTCTATATTGAGACAAGCAGATCATCAAGTTAGAGATATATATAAGAATACAAAAGAAACACTCAAAAATATATATTCTCCAATTAAAAATTTTAATGCTGCTGATTTTAAAGCGGCAATGACTAAGCCTGTTACCTCTGATTCTAATAGTTTTGATCTGACAAAATTTAAAGGCTTAGAAAAAGCTTTTCTCCAAATTCCTAGCTTTACCACTTTAATGAATGGTTTTTTCTCTACATTAAGAAAAGATCTATCCACGCCTCCTAAAGTAAATAGACATGGGCAACCCATGGGAGTGATTGAAACTCTTAAATCAACTGTTCCAAAAGTTATTGATAGTGTAAGTGGGAAAATTTTTATAGTTTCTCAAGCACTTTCTAATGTTGCAATGCTAGCTGGGAAAGTAATGGGAAATATACAAAGCTTTTCTCAAAAGGTAATGAGTTATTTTTCCCATGCAGCACAAGCCAATGAAGGGACAATTGCCTCTAGTCAAGGTGTGTACTGGGATGAGTTTGCCAAATCAGCCAATGAATTATTGCAGATGGATTTTAGTACCTTACGTAATAATCTGACGGCTCATGTTATTGATACTTTTTTTGTGTTAGGGGAAACCAGTAGTTATGTACAAGCAATGTTTACTTCATTGCTAATGTTTGATTTTTCTGGTTTTACTAATAATTTTGATTCATGGATAAAGTATTTAATTACTGAACAGCGCTATATTTCTGACCGATTAGAAAATATTGCTAATACATACCATATTAATTTTTATACAAAAGAAGGGCGTGATGAGTTACGCAAGCTACGACATGAATTAGACGCATTAACTATTTCCAGTAGTCATACTGCTTTAGATATCACATGGGCAGCAGAGGTTTTAGCAGGTAAAGGAGTTAGTAAATCTACTTTAGTACCTGTACTTCGTTCTATCCAAGATAATAGTGTGGCAGCAAAATCTAGCTTACGTACTTTTACGAAAGATATTTTGCTATTTAAAAATGAAATTGATCAATTAAGTAATAATACTACTTTGCCAATGCAGGCAATTACTGATGCATTTACACAAGGCGCAAAGCAAAGTAAGGCAGGTATCACACAGTTAACAAAAAATATTCAAGCTATTCAAGATCAAGCGAAAAACACAGAGGCAAGCTTTAAAGATATCTCTATTTTAGGAGGGGTGTTTACAAAATTAGGGGCTGACTCTGATAAAGCAGGTAGCTTATTAACTGATTTTTATAAACGTTTAGAAGCAAAACCTGATGATTTAATGGGGTTTTTTAAGCAGTTAAATATTGAAATAAAAGATAGCTCAGGCAATGCAAAAGAGGCAAGTGCAGTATTTGTTGATGCAATACATGCGATGAGCAAAAAAGGGTTTGATAGCCAGCAGTTAAATAAAGGTTTTCAGGTTTTGTCAGGAAATAATAGTATCTCTGTTGGTGATTTAGATACAAAGTGGGTATCAGAGTATATACAAACTATTGAAGGTCAGTTAGATAGTATTTCCTTTAAAAAAGTGGCAGATAGAATCACGGTCGCTTCTGTTAAAGCAGGGACTAGTATTGGTGATTTAAAAAAGACAATTGAAAGTTTTTCGGCTAAAGCAAAAGACATGAAAGTCGGTGCTGAAGAAATCAGTATTTGGGGCGGTGCATTTAGTAAATTAGGGGTCAATGGAAAAGAAGCAGAAAGTGCTTTTGAAAGTTTATATAACCGTTTTAGCTCTCCCCCTGAAGATTTAAAGGAATTTTTACAAGAGTTAGGTGTTGATACAAATAAAGCAACTGATTCTTTATCATTGTTAGCTGAAGCAACAGCAAAAATGGGAGAACAAAACTATAGCCCTGAAAAATTTACAGAGGGAATGAAAAAGCTAGCAGGGAATACTTCTATTTCAATTGACCAATCTCAAGCCCAATGGTTAAAAGGCTATATTGCAGATGTCAAAAATGCGTCAAATGTAGTAAAAAGCCTTGCTGATGAAAATAAAAAGCATTTTATTGTTTCTATGCAGATTATTAATAATCGTGTAGGCGGCATTTTTTCTAAAACGGCACATATGTATTCACGGGCTGTAGAGTTTACCCAAGGTTTATTAAGCCAGCGTTTTTTTGCTAATAACTTTGAAGCGGGCTTTATGGATAGAATTGGGTCTTTATTACCCCAATTCGATCGTGTGAGTGCTGCTTTTCATGAGGCGATCGCTCCCCTTGCTACCTTATTTGCACCGATTATATCAGTGTTTACTAGTGTATATGAATTTTTTGTTAATTTTGATTTTAAAGCAGAAGAAACGCACATTGTCATGGCAAAAATTGCGGCTGCTTTTTATAACATTGGTACCGCAGTAGGGGGTGTTGTTTTATCCTTTATCAATAGTTTTGCTAACTTTGCAGTGAAAGCACTCTCTTTTTTAACCCCTGTTATCTCAATATTAGCCAGTATTACAGGTTTTGTAAAAAATGTAATCTTATCTATTATTTACTTTACCCAACTTTTTGCAACTTCTATTAAAAATCTTTCTTTAACTGGTTTTATTCAGGGTTTAGCAGAATTAGGAGATCAATATGGGCGTATTGCCCAAGTTGTAGGATTTGCCATTGTTACTATGTGGTCTTTTTTTGCTTTATCCAAGCTTTACCCAGCTATGGTTATGGCAGTTAATACTTTAACCCTTGCTTATACAGCATTATCTACCACATTAATAGGTCTACCTGCTGTATTAGGGCGTGCAGGGGCTGCCACCTTATTATTTGCTCGAAATACTAAGCTAGCTGTGAGTGCCTTAACAGGCTGGAAAAAAATGGCGGTATTGTTAATTGCTTTTTATGCTGCTTGGCAAGTGGGGTCTTTTTTAGTTGATTGGTTAGAAGGGCATCGTGCTGTATTACGTGTGATTGTGGCAACTATTAGTATTATGGGTACCTTATATGCGCTGGTAAAAGCATATTCATTATTCTCCATTGCAGCATTGGGTATGGGCTTGGGGGCTGGTATTGCAATCATTGTAGCATTAGGGGCAGCTGTATTTGCTGTGGGTATGGTATTAAAAGAGGTTACCAATGATTTTAATGATTTTGGTTATGTTTTTACATTAATAAAAAGCCAGGTTGATTTAGTCACCAATAGCTTTTTTTCTTTTTTTACTCAATTAAGCCATTTTTCACAAGCGATTGTTGTGGCTGTCGCTGCAATGGTGACTTTTAAGATTGCAACAGCTGCAATGGCAATTGTAGCCACCTCAGGTGTAAAAGGGTTAGCACTCAGTGTATTTTCATTACAAGGTGCTTTAGCAAGTTTAGCATTAGGTGTGGCTGCATTTATTGCTGTGGCTGGGGTGATTGTGATTTTACATCAAAAGTGGTCAAAACTGACACAAGAACAACAAGAAGGCATGAAGTTATTAGCCATTGCTGTTGGTACACTCACCACTGCATTTATTGGTTTATATGCTTTAAATAATATTCAAAAATTAAGTGGGACATTCTTTGGTAAGTTTGGGGCGTATGCCTTAGCCGTTATTGGGGTAACTGCTGCCATTGCTGGTTTATTGTATATTTTATATCAGCTATATACTGATTTTGATGCGACGATGGCAATGGTTCAAGACTTTGCTGAGCTTTTAAATAGCTATTTCACAAGTTTAAGTTATAGCCAACAAGTATTATTAACTGTCATTTCTTTAGTCACTGCTTTAGGGATTGCATGGAAAATCATGGCTTTTGCTAAAGCAGCAGGGGCTGCAGGTTTCTTAAAAAGTGTATTTACTCTACGTGGTGGTTTATTAGGAATTACCTTAGCTATTGCAGCAGTTGTAGCTGCTTTTGGATTATGGAATGTACTAAGTGTTGAAGTAAAAGCTTTAATTATTGTAATTGTTACATTAGTGAGTGTGATTAAATTATTGAATTTAGTTGTTTTAGCAAACCCTATTGTTTTAATTATTGCAGGCGTTATTGCAGGTTTTATTGCCCTAGGAGCAATTATTACGTTTCTTGTAGGTAAAGATATGCCTGAAATTGCAAAAACTGCATTTAAAAATATGACAGGTGATATGTGGAAGTATGTTAAATCCACTCTTGCTGCATTTAGAAATATTTGGGAAACCGCAAAAGGTGTTTTTACATTTTTTTCTTCAAAAGAAAATCTACCAAAGCCTTTACCAGTTGAGCCTCCACCTGATGTTGAACAAGCTGATGTAACTAATAAAACAACTGAAACATTAGATACTATCAATGATAAAACAAATGCTATTAAAGAAAATAGTCAAGGTTTTATGGATAACTTGGTAAGTGGTTATGAAAAATTTGCAGGAATTGGGAAGCAAACAGCAAATACGCTAGATATCTTAAATGGAAAAACAACTTTGCTATTTAATGATCTACCTGAAAGTTTCCGTGAATTAAATAGAGAGATGGCTGAAAATAATAAACAGCTACAGAAGAAAAATGAAGAGTTAATTTTTAACTTACTTACTATGGGTTCAAGTGATGAAGTAAGAGAGTCTGTAAAAAGACAAGAAAAAGCTAAAGTACTAAAAAATGCTGAAGGTGTTAATCAAAAAGATAGAGATAATCATGATGCATTAGTAGAACAGGAAAGTGCATTACTTAAACTAAATACAGCATTACAATATTCTAAAGCCTTACAAGAAAAACTAATGACTGTTAGTGGGGAACAAGATAAAGAACGCTTTAAAAGAGCAAATGAGATCATTAAAAAAGTTCTTACTTCTAATTCTTTTGATGAAGCACTTGTAAAAGAAATTGGAGCACAAGGGAATGATAAAAAGAGTGTATATGAAGCCTTGTTAAAGTGGCTTGATGAGATGAATATTGACTATGCAGAAGCATTAAAAAAGCATGGAATATCATTACCTAATAAAAATGATCTGGAAAAAAATAAACCAAAATGCCCTTCTTGTGCCTCTTCTTCCCCCTCTACACCTAAGAGCACTCCTGGGAAAGATGCAATTGAGGCTTTAGAAAAGCAAATTAAATTAACAGGTGTGTTGGCTCATCAAAAAGATTTATATGACTTAAAACAAAAGAAAGTCAGTATAAAAATCCGCAGTCAAGTAAAAATCTTACAACAAAATTTAGATCTTGCAAAAAATAATGTCAATATTAAGAAAATGCAAGAAGAAAATGACTTACTAAAAATTTCTATTAATATGAATGCTTTGCAAGTTTCTCAAATTAAGGCAACTCAAAAACTAAGCCAGAATGCACTGGCTAATCTTGACCAGCAATCAGCTCAATACAAAGATTTACAAATACAAATTACAAAAGTAAATCAACTTCTTCAAGATAAGAAAAAATTAGAAGAACAAAAAGCAAATGCTGATTATATTAAAAAACAACAAGAAGATTTAGATAAAAAGAAAGCTTTAGCGGGTTTAACAGGTGATGCACGTAAATTAGAAGCTGAAAAATTAAAACTAAAACATAAATACAATGGTAAAGAAACAGATGAGTATAAAAAGCAAGTAGCTGCTCTTGAAGAGATTGAAAAACAAAAGCGAAAAATTGCTGCCATTGATAAACATGCTAAAACCATGCAAGCAAAAAATGATGCTCTGCAATTGGCTCGGATGTCTAAACCTGATCAAGAGCGTGAAAAAATACGCCGTAAACTAGGTTCTGGGGCAACTGCTGAACAAATTAATGAAATTGTTGCTATTAATGAGCAAATCACGAAGCAAAAAGAATTTAATAAAACATGGGATGATTTATCCAGTAAAGCAGAGGATTATTTTTCTAAAGTTGTTGATGGCTCAATGTCTGTTAAAGATGCCTTTAAAAATATGGCAAAAGATATTGCTAAAGTGTTTCAAAAAGATGCCTTTGATAAGGCAAAAGAGTTTTTGATTGGAGATGGTAAGAATGGTTTAAAAGCTGCACTAGGTAATCTCTTAGGGGTAGAAGATGCCAGTATCAGTGTGGCTAGTATTGATAAAAAAGATCTTGATCAAAAAGATTTGGCGCATGATAAGCAAATGGATGTCTCATTAGCCAGTGAGAATGAAAACCTTAAGGTTTCTTTAGGGGCGGGTTTTACTGAAATTGCTGAACAGTTAAAGATCCATAATACCACCCCAGCATTAAAAAAACCCATTGATGATTTAACTTATGCTATTAATAATAAAGAATTTTATGTAAAGGTAAGTTCAGATCCTAAAGTAAAAGAAGAAAACCTTCCTAAATCTAATCCTAAAGATTATGGGGATCGTACTCTTCAATCAGGTGATCCAAACTACCTAACTCCTGAAGAAATCATGCAAAGGTTTGGAAGGAATCAAAACCAAAATACACAAGCAAATGCTGCAGAGCAAGCACAGCAGGTTGCACAACAAGTTAGACAAGGTATCCCTAAAATTAATATACCTAAACCCAGTACAGATAAGCAATCAAGTGGTGGTCTTGGTGATTTATTTAGTGGTTTTGGTGATGCAGCTTCAAAATTTTTTAGTAAAGGCAAAGCAGCAACTGCAGGGGCAGCGAAAACAGTGGCTAAAGGGGCAAAAGCAGTCACTGATGGGGCGGCATCAACTGCTGGAAGCTTTGATCCATTAGGCGGGTTTAATGCGGCAGGTATGATCGGTATGGGCGCAAGCTTACTTGCTGGTGATGTCAGTGGTGCGGTGGGATCAGGTATTGGAATGGCAATTACACCATTGATGGGTCCTTTAGCACCCCTTGCACCGATGGTAGGGCAGTTAATTTCAAGTGGTTTAGGTATTGGGGCAAAGTGGGAAGTTGAATCTAAAGGCACCCGTGCAAAAATCCAAGAGCTTTCTTTAGATGTTGAAAATTATACAAATTTCACCAAAAAATCAATGTTTAAAACCAAGCGTAAAACAGAGATTGAAAAATTAGGGGGACGTAAAGCGGCTGAATATGATCGCCAAATGAAAGAGGCGATTGATGGCATGAAAACTGTCTCAGGGATGCTGAGTAATAATTTACTAGCACATGTGAATGGTTTTAATTTTACGGTTGATATTGTTAACGATAATACCCTGTCATTTGATGAACAATTACGCTTAGGGCAAGCGGAGTTAATGAAATATTCATTAACTAATATGGATATTGTTGGGGTTGATCAAAATCTCGAGGGAAGCTTAGGGCGTAAAACAGATAATTTATTTAGCCTGTTTAATTCAGGGCACTTTGATAATGCATCACAAAAATTCTTTTGGGGTGGGGAAGGTTCTACGGCTGCGCGTGAAGGCTTTATCCGTGAGGAAATAAATAAAAAAGTCACTAATTTCATGGTGGCTGATGAATTCCAAGGTTTAGATACAGAAGAACAACTTGCTCAATTAAGCCAAAAGTTATTTGATGAGTATCTTGCGATTGGTGCTGGCTTGCCGATGACCACCTTCCAGAATTTAGCTGAGGCATTACTCTCTCAAATGGGCAACTCTATCGATTTCCTTTATGAAAATCGTGATGTGGGTGACATTAATCTTGATAAAGATGTGTTGTTTATTAAAAACTTACGTGAAATGTCACAGTATTTAGATGGGGATACTTATCTCACTGATCCCGCTAAATTTACTAAGTCTATTCAGGCATTTATAGACCTGCGTGAGAAGTTCTTTACCCTTGGCTTAGATCCGCTAGCCATTAATATGCATATGGTGAACTTGCAGGGGAATGTGGAAGATTTCAATAAAAAAATGGATACTTTTGCTGAAGCCTTTGCAGGGAAATCCTATAAACAAACTGCGAGCTTTATGAAAGCAGGTGAAGCGGCGAATCATATGTTTGAAACCATTGAGATTTCAGCCACTGATTTTGTCACAGGTATGGGTAAGTTAGATGTTGATGATATTGAACATAAACGTAAAAAAATCAGTTCTGCTGAATTAAAACAAGATGTCGGAGCGATTAATGGGATTGATGAAGGCATTGAAAATATGGCTTTCAACCTATTTGATGATGTCGAAACCCAGATTAATAATCACCTTGAATTATTAGAGATTGATTTATCTAATGAGGGTTTAAAAGCCTTTAATGAAAGTATTACGGAACAATTACAACACACGGTTTCTTTTGCGAGCTTTGCAGAAAAATTAAAAGGTAAACCTAAAGAATTAGAACAATTTAATAATGAATTTAATCAAATATTGTTACAACTCCAAGGTTTAGGTATTGATACCAATGCTGTGGATATTCAATCTTTAAGCAATATTAAAGAAACGTTAACAGGCTTAGGAATTGAAATATCTGATGCCTTAGTGGGTCAATTACAATTGATTGCTAACCGTGCTTCTCGCCAAACTGCGGATATTGATACCGATCGGATGGGGGTGATTTACGAAGAGAATCAAGCTCAAGAATTTATTGCAGAAACGGATCAGGTGGCACAGGCGTTTGAGCGTGAAGGCATCACGGTTGAAGATTTGTATATTTCTGATATTACTCAGCTATCTGAACAGTTAAAAATGCATTTCACTGAGTTGGGCGTGGAGGTGTCTGCGCATACTTTTGAGGCAATTCGTGAATCCTTGGCGGCTTCTTGGAAGTCAGGTAAGCCAATGAATGATGTGTTTAACTTCAGAGAGTTTGAAATGTCATTTGTACATTTGCGTGATGCGTTTAAAGGTACGCCTGAGGCAATGAAAAAATGGCAAACTGATATGGTAAAGGTGGCGAAAGGCTTTGAAGGGGCTGGCATTGATTTAAATGATCTGAAAGGGATTAAAATCAAAGATATGTCCAATGTGCGTAAGGAAATTAGTACGCAGTTAAAAGGCATGGGTACTGAAATATCCGAAGAGTTTTTAGATCAGTTAAGTTCAACTTTAATTAAGAGCTGGAAGGCGTATATCCCTTCTGGGAAAGATTTTGAGCGCACGATTCCAAAAACGCGTGATGAATTTTATAAGCTGGTACAAAGCCTTGACCTCACCACGGTACGCGGTAAAGAGCTGTTTACTGCCTTGATGGATAATCTCTCCGCGATGGATGAGTATTATAAATCGGTGGAGTTCTATGATGAAAATTTCCGCATGATTGCCAAGAGTACTGAGGGCTATATACAAAACTTAGAAATGCAGGCATTAGGGGCATTTAGCAGTTTAAGTACCACCAATATTTCAGATGAGGCGAAAGCAATTTTTGATGCTTTTGAAGGGCGTTTACCTGCTACCCGTCGTGAATTTGTAAAACTGGTGGATGCTTTAGATCTGACTCAAGAGGCGGATAGAAAGCTATATACCGAGTTGATGGGGATTACACCTGCACTAGAAGAGTTTTATCAATCCTCTAAAAATGTGGCTAATCAAGCCGTGACTGATGCACGTAAATTGCGTAGTAGTTTATCAGCTGATAGCGTGAACTTGTTTGATATTGTGATGAACGCCGCAAACTCCACCGAGGCAGGGCAAAAATTTGCTGAACAGTGGGAAATGAAATTTTATGAAAGTTTCATGGGATCTTTTATTCAGTCTATTCAAGCCAGTATTTTTGAAGGCGTTGTCAATCCATTGATTGATTCCACCTTAAATATGACTAGTAATATTGCTAGTGGTGGTGCTGTGGCTGGGCAGATGCTGCAAGCAGGTGGACGCTTAACAGCAGAAGAGTTGGCAAGTGTGGTCAGTGATGCAAAAGATAAGCTGGCAATTATGACACAGGTGTTAAATGCCTTAGAAGAATCAGGAGCGATGACCGAATTCAAAGGGGCAATGGGACAAATAGGTACTAATACGTTTAATGGTGTGGTTGGTTCAGGAGCTGGGAGACGCTTTAAAGATTATACAAATCCACCTAAAACAGATGAAGAAACAGGTGGCGGAGCCAGTACACAAGAGTCAGAAAAATTTGACTGGAAAGCGTTTATTAATTCACTGAAACAGTACACAGTGGGCTATAACGAGCAGTTAGCCAAAATTGAAAGACTTGATGATAAATATGCTGAAATTGACCTTAAACAATTAGCGTTAACTTCTGATGCCAGTGAGATTGCCAATAAACTATTAACCATTCCAGAAGCAGAATGGGAGAGTGTGATTGCAGCGACTAAAATCACCGATGAGTTAGCAGATGCGAATAAACAAGCCTCTGACAATACCCAACAAGTCACCGATGATATTTTAGCCTATGTGGAAGCGGTGAAGGCCTTAGACGATGTTATTTGGGATATGCGCGATAACTTACGCGAAGAGGCGGGCATTGATAACAGCGATCATTTACAAACTAAATTAGATAAGAAATTTAAAGAAGCGGAACTTGATTTTGATGTGGATGAATTGCTTAACACCCACAGCAGCGAAGATATCGCCCGTTTCTTTTATGATAAAGATAAAAAAGAGTGGGTAGATTTTGCTGAGGCGCATGGTGTTGGGCTGGATTTCTTAACTGAATATATTCCTCTTGTACTAGAAACCAATCAAGCACGTGAAGAAGAGTTACAAAAAGTACGCGAGTTTAGAGATAGCTTACGTGAATTATCAGGTTCACCTATTTCTGAAGACCGCAGCACCTTAAATAATTTATTAGATGATAAACATCGTAACTTTAGCCAAGAAGATATTAATAAATTACTCTATCAAGATGAATTTAACGGCTTTATTGAAGGCGTGAATCAGTTAGATGATGACAGCTTAAAAGAATTCTTAAGAAATATTGGTTTAACTGATGAAGAATTCTTGCAAGGGGCGGAAGCCATTAAAACCATGCGTGATGAGATGGAAGAGTTAAGAAACTTCTTTGATTCTTTTAGCTCAGGTCTCTCTGATGATTACCGTAATGTTTTAGATTTTAATGAAAAAACAGGCTTTGGTTTAAGTTTAGATACAGATTTACAAAAAGTGGTGGGGGATGCTTTAAAAGTCCCTACAGATCAACTTGATGCATGGAAAAATGAATTTTCTTTAGATGATGAAACGATTAAAGATGTCATTAATAGCTTAGATGCTTTACAAGAAAGCTTTTCCGCCTTCCGTGACAAGATGAAAGAGATTGCACAAGGAGAAGACTATGATCAGGATAAGCAGTTAGTTGCTGATTATAATAAAAAATATGGTTTAAATTATAATAAACATGATGCGAAAGCTTTGGCAACTTGGTTTGCTCAAGATGATTTAAGTAATGATGACATGATGCGCACTGCTCAGGCGATGGGCATGGAAGAAATTACCGATCCTGCTGAGTTCCTTGAAAAAGCAGAGGCATATATCGCGGCTTTAGATGCAATTGCTAAAGCTGAAGAAGATCTGATTAAAACCCGTATTGATGATTATTTCAGTGCTTACGATACCTTAAAAGGGGCATTAGAAGGCTTAGCTGATGGTGTGGCAGATAGTATCAAGAGCTTTGATAGTGAAGCCCAAGCCATGGATCGGATGCAGCAACGTATTACAGAAATTAATACGAAGTGGAACGGGGTTGATATCGCGGGTAGTGATTTACTGGGTAATATTGATAAAGCCAATCATCAAGAGGGCATGGTGGAAACCGCTCAACAGGCGATTGAAGATTTCCAAGAACTGCAAAAACTAACTGTAGAACATACCAATGCACGTATTAGTGATTTAGAAAAAGAACGTGATTTACAGGAGAAAATCCATGACCGTGTGATTGAGCACTGGAGTCAGGTGATGGATATTTTTAAAAGTGGTATGGAACACTATGAGGGCTTAGTTGAAGATACGGATACTGTATTAAAAGAGCTGGGGCAAGAGCAGCAGCGTCATACCAATACAAAAACTGTTGAAAACCTGAATGAACAATTAGTTTTTAGTGGACAAGCAGGTGCCAATACTGATCGGTTAGCCACCCACTTAAATCATTCTAAAAATTTAAACAGTGCTACAGAAGCAGCGGAACAGCAGCGTATTGCTTGGCAAGGGGTATTTGAGTATATAGAAAAAGATAAATTTGAGGCTTTAGTGCCTGTCGGTGCACGTTTTGATGAGCTGAATAAATATTTAGATGATGAAAGCTTTGTATTAGTGAATCAAATGCGAGTGTACAACACAAAGGTTAGTGCAATTCATGCCGAACAAGCCGCTTTAGAGAAAAAAATCTCTCAACAAGAGCGGGCAACGTTTGAAGATAAGAAAAAGCAGCTTGCACTGGATAAACAATTAAGTGAGTTGACTGATACTGCAAAAGAGGAAGTTGAAAAACGCTTAAAAACCAGTACAGAAACAAAAGAGGCCACCACACGTTTACGTGATGCACGGATTACGGCAATTAATGAAGCGATTGAAGCACAAAAGGCGGCTTTAGATAAGCAGCGTGAATTGGCGAAAGCCACCAAAGCGGCACAAACCAGTAACTATGAGGCGATTTATAATCAACGTAAAATTTTACGTAAAGATAAGACAGTGCCCTTAGATATGGTGACCCCAGCTAAACGTAAATTAGATAAATTCCTAAAAACTTTTGATATTAAATCTTTACCTGTTAATCAGGACAGTATTGAGAAATTAAATACCTATCGTGAACTAGTCATTAATGTTGCCAATGAGAAAGTTGAGCAAGAAAAAGCCTTATTTGAAATTCAAAAAGCCTATTACGACACGCTAATTGATCGGGCGAAAAAATTACGCGAATGGGTCAGTGGAAATGAGTTGGCCGATGATTCTATTAAAACGGCTGATGAACGCATTATTATTGCACGCGATAATTTTACTAATGATTTAGCCGTTGCAGAGCAATGGCAAACTCAGGTTAAGCCTGATGGTTCAATTGTAGAAGAACCACCAGAAGTCAAAGAAGCTTATGATCGGATCATCAGTAATGCGGATGCTTATAAGAAGGAATTAGCTTCTTATTATGCGATTGGTTCTGATGAGTATGCTGAAAAATGGCAGTACTTACAGGATGTGATGTCTGCGCTAGCAGATAAAACAGATACGAATGCGGCAGCGTTACCCTTAGATGAAACCAAAACAGCGGAAAATATTGCCTCGATTCGGGCGATTAATGAGCAAACACTGAGTACTTTATTAAATATTGATACTGCTTTAAATACCATTGCTGCGGATCCACAGGCGACCGAGGTGAATGATGCAGAATATGAAACTTTAGTGAAGCATATTGATGAAAGTGGCGAAAAGGCCATTGATGATGTCAATGAATGGTATAAAACTAACTTAAGTAATATTCAAGGTTCTTTTGAGCAGTCTATTGTTGAATATAGAGCTTTTCAAGATCAGTACCTTGCTTTAGCTGAAGTGCCTTTTAATGATGATCCGTTTGCGGCTGAAATTAAAGCATTGGAAATGCAAGCCATTGCTGAATTGAATCGTATTGGTAATTTAACTCTGATTGCAGCACAAAGTTTAGATTTTGCCTTAAAAGAATATGTGACTTTATTAAGTACACAGCTCACAGGTTCTATGCGTACTGATGTGGGGATTCGTTTAGATAAAACCTTAAAAAATGATGTGGTCGGTGGCTTAAAAGCCTTAGGCTTTGATTTTAATACAGCAGTCAACACTTTAGGTGTGAACTTCCAAGCAGCATCTGCCAATATTGCTAAAAGTGTACAACATAGTTTACAACCGATTATTACAGAGAATAATAATAGTAAGGCAAAAATTGCACAATTAGAGCAAAAACTAGCACAGCCTGCACTTGCTCCTGCTCCACAAGCAGCTGTCTCTGGGATTGAAGAACAAAAATATCATACTTCCTTTAAGCCTGATGTAGAACATTACCGTAATACAAATAAGACAGAATTACGTTATAAACAAGTTGCTGTGCCAAAAGGTTATATTGTTTCTAATTCCGTTGGTGAGCCGATTGATGGTATTAAACCAATAGAACAATATAATCATGGTTATGATAAAGAAACTTTAAAAACCGCCTATGATGATATTCTTTCACAATCAAATATTGAAAAAGAGCAAGTTGAACTTATTTATGATGCGGCAACCAGTCATGGGGTAGGCAGTGCACAAATTGCTGAAACCATCGGTATGCCTCAAGAAAAGGTTTTAGCACTTGCTGAAAAATATGATCTTCCTCGCTTTGCAGAGGGCGCAGTGGTCAATAAAGCCACTGTTGGCGTATTTGGTGAAGCTGGCACAGAAGCGATTATTCCATTACATAAATTTAATGATTTTGCCGCTCGCCAGCAAGAGTTAGAAAGTTTACGCTCAACCTATTCACAATACAGTCAAAACCTAAACCCATCAGCAAATTCCATTATTAATATAAATGGTAATCCTGCTGACTCCACCGCTTACAGCTTGGAAATGTTCCAGCAATGGATAGAAGCACAGTTATTCCCTCTATTAGCTCAAAATGTAATGACCTTAGGGCAACATGTTAGCGAACTATTTAATCAACAAACAGGTGAATTAATTGTTGCAGCGGGTGCAGATTTACAACAATTATTATTCAAATTTGATGAAAAACTCAGCCAAGTCTTTACTGAAACCAACCATGATCGGGCTTTATGGTTTACTGAATTATACAAATGGTTGCTAGCACAACGTAATGTGAATGCAGGTAAATTAGACGCTGTTATCAGTACATTACAAGGTGTTAGTGCCAGTATTGGTGCAAGCTTAGGTGCCTTATATCAGCAAGTCCAGCAGGTACAAGCCAAAGCTGAAAGTGCAATACAACAAGCCCAGCAAGCTGCCAGCCAAGCCGCGGCACAAAGTTCAATGTTGCAGTCAATGGCAAATCCAACTGTTGGGGGCATTGGCGTGATTCAAGGGCAATTTGCAGTGGGTTCTGCAGGTATTCCACATGATATGGTCGCCATGGTACACAAAGGTGAAAAAATCCTGCCCGCCAACCTTAGCAGTGAATTAGAAAAATATGGTATCCCAAGCTATGTGCAAACCATTGATTCACAAAGTACTGATCCAATTAACCCTGTAGAAGGCGAAACAAAACAAAGTAGTACAACACCTGTTGTGGTGCAAACTGAAGATAAAAGCAGTGAAGAAATTAAATCTTTACGTGAAGAAGTGGGCGAATTACGTGATTTACTTGCAGAAGGCAATGAGCTGACTCGCCAACGTTTACATCAAGCGGCTGATTTATCTGAGCAAGAACGGGACGAAAACCGCAGCGCGTTACAAGAAAACGAGCGTGACCGTCAACAACTTATTGATGCTGAAGACAGCGATGATTAAAGGAGTTTACGATGCCACGCACAATTAACGATACACAACACGCTAAAAATCTAGCCACCATTAGTAAGCCCATGACCTTGCTGATGCATGTGCAATGTCATGATGGCATCCAATTATATGATTGCTATTTAGCAAAAGGTGGCTTTACCTCTCATTATGATGACAGTTTAGCCCATGTACATTTCAAGCAAGCGATTGAGAAAATCCCTAACTTTAACCGTCGCCTATCAGTGGGGGATAAGGTTAAATTAGACTGGGGTAAAATCAAATTACGTTACCGCTATGACGATACGATTTTTCTATTTGATAAACAAGGTCAAACGCGAAAAGTAACCTTTTTTGAATTGATTAATCAATTTGCCTTTGGGGGGCATAAATTCACCTTTTGGCTAGGGTACGAAGAATACAGCTTTGATGATTTTCGCCTGCTGATGCAAGGGCGCATTGATAAAAATGGCTGGAAAAGTGACAGCAAAAATACCGCTAGTTTAGGCATTATGGACAAAGCCAGCTATTTAAATGTAGATATTGAAACAGACACCTTTAAATCAGGCAAAGCCGAAGGGGAAGTTTTTCCCAGTTGCTGGGGCGGTGGTATAGGACAAGATACCGATGGTATTCCTGATCGCATTTTTAACCTCCAACCAATCTTAATCAGTGAAGGGCAAAATGGTGGTATGGGTGGCGTGTACAGTATTCACGGTGCCGATGAACCATTAGGAAAAATTTTAGATGTACGCACCGAAGGCGTATCCATTCCTTACGTGGAAGACCTCGCCCGTGGACAAATCAAATTAGTTTATCCGCCCGCAGATGGTGCGCCGATTCGGGTGGATATTGGTAAAGGTGCGTGTTATCCCGTTGGGCATAAAATCGCCACCTTACAAGAAGGGCTTGCCGCATTGCCTGCCCAGCATTTTGGCGTTGATCCCAGCTTACCGCTGCCACGTAATAAAACCCTAGAGGTGGTGGTGTGCCGTTTACCAAGCACAGCAGGCGGTATATTTTGGGCGTTGATGGTTAAAAAGCAGGGCAGCAGCTGGGCGATTAGCTTCGCGGCAAAATTTCAACTCCCCACCCATGAACAAGAGTTAATTAAATCTTTGGTGAATAAACAAGGTATTGCGTTTAAAACAGGTGATATTGTTAGTTTATCTCTTGATAAAGCCTTAGAAGTATACGGCAGTCCCACCACACCGAATGATGAAGATCATTATCTGGCATGGATTAGCCCTGATACAGGGGCATGGTATGTGGATGCAGACAATACAGGCGAAATTATCACTGCACCTTTAGCAGGTACGCCAACGATTGGGCAAACTTATACCCCCGCTGATCAGCCCCGTTATCAAGGTATACATTTATGCTATGGTTTTCAGCTACTTAATGCTGCTGATATTATCGAATATTTAAGCTTATCTCGTACCACTTTAACCAAAGATGATATTGACTTTGATAGTTTTTACAGCTTTAAACAGCAGTTTACTCAGCCTGTAGGTACTTTTTATAGTAAACCTGTTAAAGTCAATGATGCCATTCAGAAATTTTTATATTCTCTCAGTGGTTTTTCTCAATTTTCTTTATTGAATGCAAAATTACAGATTAATCATTTTCATGAGCCTAAAATCAATACTTTACCTGATTATACATTGCATAAATGGATGTATGCCGATAACAGTATTAAACCGCTGAGCATTCGCCCGAAAAAATCCCAAGTCACCGTACTATGTCGCATTAATCATGCACCCCATGACAAAGTCGCGGGCATTATTTCAGAAGCGGATAAAGCTTTATACAACCGTAAAAATGCCCGTATTACCTACCGTAATGATCATAAGATCACAGGACAAATCAACGGTGCAAACCCGCCTGAACCTGTGACTGATGCGGTTTTTATCGTCACTGAAACAGGCGGCGTATATCAACAAGGGGAAATTTGGGAGTGTATTGATGAGGAATGGATTAAAGTTGATGTACATGAATTTAGCGTGATTTATGTCGAACCTGCCTTAAATACAAATAGTCTAGTTTTAGAGGCTGAACAATATTACCGTTGGAATGGGCTGCAATGGCAACACATGGGCAGTATTCCTAAACACCCTGATGCACCCAAAGCCAAAGAACGTACCACCTTTTTATTGCGCAAAACCGATGCAGAAGCCGAAGCCAAACGCATTGCTTTATTAAACCGTGATGATGTGGCGGTTTATCAAATAGCCAATAGTTACGCCATTGGTTTTTTACTTGAAAATGGCATGTACTTGGCGGTGGATGCCCCAGAAATGCTGGGTAAAAAAACCATTGTCACCTCATTACCTTATGATTTAGATCAAAATAAAACCAGTATTACCGTGGTTGCTTTTGCAGGAGAACAAGAATAAATGCCAAGCTCTGATGTCATTCCTTACCAAGCGCGTTTTTGCTTTCACAATCCTGTAGAGGTGTTTGAGACTGAAATCAGTGTCTACGGCTGGACAGGTGACATGGATAATACCATGCAAGTCACTACGCCTTTAAGCCCCATTAGTTCCTTACCTTTGGCGCATTTACAAACGCCATTTCGTGATGAATTAATGCGGATGCCCAGCAATGCAAAATTTGTGATCCGCATTGTCTTTGAAGAATTAACCCCTTTATCCTCGGTGGCGATTTTAGGACATAACCTAGAGAAATTTGTGCGGGTTAAAGCTTATGATAACCCTGATTTTACCAATGAACTGTATGACAGTGGTCAAAAACCGCTGGCTGATTTTCTTGGCTGGGATTCAGGTGGTTGGGACGTTGACCAATGGGATAAAAAAATTCCTACAGGTAAAAATGGCGGCACCACGCACTGGTGGCATGAGGGTATTGTGGCGCAATCATGTGAGCTGTATTTTGATGAAATTGATATACAAAAGCCTTTATTTCAGCCTGAAATCAGTGCCATTTTCTGGGGAGAAGATTTTACCTGTGGTAAAGATGCCATTTTAGGGCAATCCAATTTTAATTGGGGATCTAGTTTTACCACCAGTTACAGCGGGAAACAAGTCCGCCTTGCCTCGGGTGATTTATTACCCACAGCGGGGATTGCAGGCGATCAATTTAGTGCCTCTTTTTCAAGTTTGAATAAAGAAGACGCTTTATATTTATTTCAACGCTTCAATGACCTGCAAACCAATAAATGGTTTTTTTGTAGTTGGTATCCTGCTGATACGCGTTTATCACGCCTGATGCAAGGCATGTACTATTTAAAAACGAAACCTAAATTAACCCATAAACACGGACAATTTTTTTCATTAAATTTAGATGTTGTGTCCGCATGGCAAGGAGGTGAATAATGTCATTACCAACCGATGTAAGCAGTCGAGAAGATTTAAATTATATAAAACTACAACGTAATCAAAAGCGTTTTGCGCCTTTATTTTTACAATTTATAGAAGAATGTGAGCTACGTTTTGCTGAAGTGGCAGAATCGCGTTCAGGCGCAGAGAATTTAAAAGCCCGATTACAACAATTATTAGCCTTAATTCAAGCCAATGAGCAACATTTAAGCAGTACCGATGATGAAGTTAAAAATGCACGCGGGGGCACAAGTAATTTAAACCAACGTTTTAGCAATATTGATAATTTTTTACAACAATTAGAGCAGGAAATTATCGCAGGACGAGACGGTGAAATCACCGTTTTAGCAAAAAATAAAAAACAAGATGGGCGCATTGATGCCCTTGTAGAGGAGTTAAGCAGCGCACGCGAACAGGAGAGCAGCGTTGTCCTTAATTTAGCTAAAAATTATCTAAATTACAGTTTGGGATTACTACATGATTTAGATGCAAAAAATCACTTTATTCGTAATGTGCGTGATGGGGA
>Ga0193953_1000234_pt1 | contig 31281 bp, 23 predicted proteins | sample BB_4_MG_FD_140325 | JGI IMG/M metagenome (GOLD analysis project Ga0193953, IMG submission 140325) | Microbial mat bacterial communities from the Broadkill River, Lewes, Delaware, United States - BB_4_MG | ecosystem: Environmental > Aquatic > Freshwater > River > Microbial mats | place: USA...
GTTTGGTAAAAAACTTTGAGTGGTCACTCTTTAATGCTAATGCAAAACTCAAATTATGCTTTGTTAGGCTCTTATTTAAAAGACTGGCTAAAATTTCTTAGAGATCTCAAATGGGTTCTATAGTGCCGATTTCTCCCCAGATGGAAAATTTATTATTTCTGGTGATTATCAGGATAGATTAAAAATATGGGATGCTAAAACAGGTCAGTTTATTCGTACATTTGCTGATCAATATTCAGGTATTCATGCAGTTTCTTTTTCACCTGATGGTCAAAGTATTTTATCAAAAAGTAATAATAATACTTTAAAGCTTTGGGATAGTGAGACAGGAAAAGAAATGCAAATATTTGAACAATTTTATAAAAAAGGTGTCAGTAGAAACGATAGTACTAGTTCACAAATTGCATTTTCTCCAAATGGAAAAGTCGCTGTATCTGTACAAAATAATAGCTCTCCTACACTATGGGATATTGAAACAGGAGAAAAAATAGGGCATTTTTCAGGGCATGCAAAACTTGTAAAGACAGTGGCTTTCTCACCTGATGGTATGTTGCTTGTATCAGGAAGTGAGGATCATACTGTAAAGATTTGGAATACTCATACACGAGAAGTGCTTTATACCTTTACTGGACATACTAATACTGTCACCTCTGTTGCTTTTTTACCTGATGGTAAAAGCATTGTTTCAGGGGGGTATGATCGTGCATTAAAACACTGGAAAATCCCACAAACCTCCTCCTCTCCACTTTCCTATGCAAGTTACAATACCACCAGCAATAAAATGATATTACCTGCTGTAATCATTGATAATAAAGTCTATAAAACAACATTTTGCCTAGTGGAAGAGAATAGATTTCATTTGTGTGAATCAGAAGAAATTGATGCAAACTCTGAAGTGGCTAAAAATACTATTCAATATACCCAAAATGGGATATTAGGGTATTTAACCCTAGCCAGTTTAGAGTGGAATGATATTAAGGGAGTTGAGAATTATGCTGTTACATTACGCATTAATAATCAATTAGATGGTGAAACTTATGCTCAAATTATCGACAAGCAATTAATACCTTGTTGTGATACCCCTTCAGTTCCTCCCGCTTCACCTTGGGTCAATATTATTACAGAGCCGACTCTATCATTCCCAATAAGAGAAAGAACAGATGGACATACCTATACTGTAAATAGTCTTGCTTTTTCTCCTGATGGAAAAACCATGGTATCAGGAAGTGGAGATACGACAATAAAATTATGGAATGTCGAAACAAAAGAATTAATACAAACTATTATTGATAATGACAATTATATCAATAATGTAGTTTTTTCACCTGATGGAAAAATGATTGCTTCTTCAAGTAACTGGGATGGCACTATAAAGTTATGGGATATTAACACTGGGGAATTAATACGTATCTTTCGTGAAACTGGGGATATTAATTTTGGGGAGGAAAACACCTCAGTAAATACGGTTGTATTTTCACCTAATGGAACAATGCTGTTATCAGGTGCTGGTGGTTATGCCATTTTATGGGATATTGAAACAGGGAATATAAAACATATATTCCATCAATCTAGTTATCTAGTAACCATTGTAAAATTTTCACCTGATGGTAAAAAAATTCTTTTAGGTGATCTTGAACGTAATATTAATATTTATGATCTTGATAAAGTATTCAATGAGCCTAATAAACTTAAACTTGATTCTGGTTTTCAACATGGTTTACATGCCTTTTTTCAATATGAACCAAAAAATAGTGAGTATATTGATAATCATTACTATTCTATGGGAGAAAATATAATACTTGCCGATTTTTTACCTAGTGGAACAGAAGTTTTAGTCACCACTAAAGGCAATACAAGTGTCTTGGATATTAAAGATTACCTATATACTCCTAAAACTATTCTTCAATTTGAAGAAAATTATGCTAACTCTTTTGTTTTATCAAAAGATGGTAAAAATGTTTTTTTAAATAGCAGTGATGAGTTATCTTATTTTTTTAATAGTAAAAATACTTACAGAATAAATCATTGGAGCACTGAATCAGGGGAAAAAATTAAAACATTTGATACAAGTTTCCGTGCTTTTTCTGCAATGGCTTTATCACCTGATGGAAAACTCATTGTAACGGGGCATGAAAATGGTGGGCTCACTTTTTGGGATGTGGACACTGGAAAAGTATCAGGAGAAATAGAAGGAAGTTCTCATTTATCTCACTTTGTGCTGTCACCTGATGGGCAATTTATTGCTATTGACTACTCTAATGAAGGAACCATTACATTATGGGATACCTATACAGGTAAAAGAATTACAGATACATTTGGAAATATAAATAATGCATACCCTACAAATTTTTCAAATGATGGAGAAACTTTATTTGTCCGCCATTATCTAAGTGGTAAAATTACAGCTTGGGATAGAGAAACAGAAAAGCAGAAAGTTGAAGTACCCTTTATCTATAATGCAATGTCCAGCAATACCTCTCCAAATGGCAAGCTGTTTTTTAAGCGAGGAAATAGTAAAGAAAAAGGGCTTATATTAATAAATAAAGAAACAAAGGAAGAGCTCTTTTATATACCCATAGAGGGGCGTTATCCTAGCAATATGATATTTTCCCCTAATAGCCAAACTTTTGCCTTCAGTGATGCTCACAACATAAAGTTATGGGATATCAATACTAAAGAGCAAATAGCAACTTTTGTAGGGCATGAAGGGAGTATTACAAGTATTAGCTTCTCGCCTGATGGAAAGTGGTTACTCTCTAGTAGTATGGATAAAACTGCAACTTTATGGGATATTGCCACCCAAAAACCTGTACACACTTTTGCAGGACATACAGAAGGGGTTGTGGGAGCTTACTTCTCTCCTGATGGGAAAAAGGTTATTTCAGGTAGCTATGATCACACAATGAAATGGTGGACAGTGCCAGAGTAGCTATTATTTCAATGGGAGTTATGCAGTTAGTTTTTAACCAATTGATTTTATTAGAATATGAAAAACCAGTAAAACATATAACACACTGAATTTTCTATGATTTTAAATTTCAACTGCGTAACTCCTATGCAATAGCAGGTTCAGGCTTAGTTAGAGTTTTTGCACTACTTACTCAGGACTACCCATTTTTACACTTATTTATGTAAATACCTTCTTTTGAAATGCTGATTTTTAAAAAGCTCTAAATACTTTTATTGTTGAATTTTTTACAGGTTTTACCTACCCTATACCCCGATTTATTTCATAAAAACTTAAAAAAGGGTAACGTGTTATTTTTTATTTTCCAGAATTAAGGTTAAAACCTTAATCCACCAGCTTCAAGCTGGTGGTTATTTAGTTTTTAATGATTGCAATTTTTTTCACCATACACACAACACTTGATAAACAGTGTGACATAACACAGCATATTTTAGATAGATGCATTATAATTACTGCAAGCTTTACCTATCAATTATTTTGACCTGCTGGGATATGTTTATTTTTCATGAAACTATTAGCACTGGATACCTCAACGGATGCCTGTTCTTGTGCCGTGTATGATGATGGCACGATTTACCAACGCTATGAACTCGCCCCCCGTAAACATGCTGAGCTTATTTTGCCTATGGCGGATAGCCTTTTAGCCGAAGCAGGCTTGCAACCTCGTGATATGGATGCGGTGGTTTTTGGCTGTGGGCCAGGGAGTTTTACAGGCTTGCGTATTTCTTGTGGCGTAGCACAAGGGATTGCCTTTGCAGCGGATATTCCTGTTATCCCTGTCTCTTCTTTAGCCGCTTTAGCCCAAGCAGCTTATCAACAATATGAAAAAAACCATGTGTGTGTCGCAGTTGATGCACGAATGGAGGAAGTCTATTGGGGAGAGTATCATTATGATGAACAAACCCAACTAATGACTTTGGTTAATGAGGAACGTGTGTGCACGCCTGAACAAATTCCAGCCTTAAATCGAGATGCTTCGTTTGGAGTAGGTAATGGCTGGGGGGTATATGGAACACGTTTACAAACTCATTTTGATGAAATGATTACAGAATATATTGTTGATTACTACCCTCGTGCTGAGATGATGCTGCCTTTTGGTGTTCATCAATTTCGTTTAGGAAATACGGTAGAAGCAGCCCAAGCCAGCCCTGTCTATTTACGAAATAAAGTCACCTAAGATACTCCCTTATACGCATCATTCAATAATTAAAAAAACAAGGATATCATCATGTCAATCGTTTGTGCAGCAATCAAAGATAATAAAGTGGCTATTGCTTGTGATACTCAAACTAGCTTTGGCTCACGAACGGTGACTGCTCAGCACAAAATAGATTCGTGTAAACTCCATCATGTAAAAGGCAATGTGATTGGCGTGGTTGGCTGGGGAGCGATGTCAACCATGTTACAACATGCGATTAGCACTAAACCCAAGATTTTTAAATTATCTAACTGCCAAGATATTTATAAATCACTGCTTAAGTTACACCGCTTTTTTAAGAATAACTGTTATTTAGAAACCAGTGAAGACAGTTCAGAGCAGCCTGTTGAATCATCACAATTAAATGCCTTAATTATTAATCAACATGGTATTTTTGATGTCGGCAGTTATCGAGAAATTAGTCAATTTAAAACCTATTGGGCAATTGGATCAGGGGCTGATTATGCTTTGGGTGCGATAAATGCCTTATATAACAGCTCTGCATCGGCTTATGATTTAGTCAATGCAGGGATTCATGCTGCTGCAGAATTTGATGATGGCTGTGCTTTGCCATTACATATTGAAGTCATCGATCTTCAACCACAAACACATATTATCTCCTAATATATTGAGTATTTACTCACTTTTTACCCTCTCCCACTTTTAACGGATACTGTGAATGAACAGCCTTTTTTTAAAAAAAAATGCAGATAAACGCCTGCGTGCAGGACATGTCTGGGTTTATAGTAATGAAATTGATACCAAACGTTCCCCGTTAAAAGATTTTCAAACAGGGGAAGTAATTAAAATTTGCGCGGCTGACGATAAAGTCATGGGAATTGGCTATATCAATCCAAATACCTTGATTTGTGCCCGTATAGTCAGCCGTAACCCTAAATATGATTTATCTGTTGGTTTATTAGTTGACCGTTTTAAGACTGCATTAGCCTTACGTGATAGTCTTTTTAGTTCTCCTTATTACCGTTTAATTTACGGTGACAGTGATGGTTTATCAGGCTTAATTGTCGATCGTTTTGCCAATGTGGTCGTAGTACAAATCAATACCGCAGGCATGGAAGCCATGAAAGACATGATTGTCGAGGCATTGGTAAAAGCCTTAGAGCCGTGTGCTATCGTGATGCGTAATGATACCGCTAACCGTAAATTAGAAGGCTTAGAGTCTTATGTTGAAGTGGCTTATGGTGAATTGCCTGAAGAGGTGTTTGTTGAAGAGAATGAAACCCGCTTTGTGATCCCTGTGGAAACAGGACAAAAAACAGGCTGGTTTTATGATCACCGTATGAATCGCCAACGTATGCAGTCATATATTCAAGGTAAACGCGTATTAGATTTATTTAGTTACGTAGGGGGCTGGGGAGTACAAGCAGCGGTACACGGAGCGGAATCTGTCTTATGTGTGGATGCTTCCCAAAAAGCTTTAGAGTACGCACAGCGCAGTGCAGATTTAAACGAAGTGCAAGATAAATTACAAACCTGCCAAGGGGATGTTTTTGATATTCTAAAAGCTTTACGCCAAGATCAAGAAAAATTTGATGTTGTCGTCCTTGATCCACCTGCCTTTATTAAACGCCGTAAAGATCAACGCCAAGGTGAATTGGCTTATCGTCGTATCAACCAAATGGCAATGCAAGTGCTAGAACGAGGTGGAACCTTAATTTCTGCTTCGTGTTCTATGCATTTACCGCATCAAACCTTGATTGATATTCTGAATACCAGCAGTCGCCACATTGATCGCCAATTACAAGTATTAGAGCAAGGACATCAAGGGCCTGATCACCCGATTCACCCTGCTATTCCTGAAACAGCTTATTTAAAATCCTTTATCTGCCGTGTCTCAGGTAATTAATTGAAAAAATAGAGGCTAATGTAGTGGCATTGTATGCAGTGTCACTACAAACCCGTAGGGTGAGAATAGCTGCGCTATTAATAGCAACTAATAACAACGTTTTAGGTAATTAACCGCCTGATCTGCTTGGCGGGTGGTTTCAGGTAAGCGATAATGGGGGGAGCAGTGCACCACCCAATGACGGGCTGTATCTAAACTAATACGATGCCCTACAGAAACAAAAATAGGTTTAATCCCAACCTGAGTGCGTACCACCTGCCCAATCACCTCCTGTGATTGTTGCCCATTATCATCATGTAATATTGTATATGCCCCTCGTTGTTCTGCAGGGGGTTCATATTGTCCTATCAAGCTTTTTTTAGCACACCCAATTGTCGGCACATCATACAATACACCTAAATGAGAGGCTAAACCAAAACGTTGTGGGTGGGCACGTCCTTGTCCATCACAAATAATTAAATCAGGGCGTTGGGTCAGGTGTGATAAAGCCGCCATGATTGGCGGTAGTTCACGAAAAGAAAATAAGGTGGGTACATAAGGAAATTGTACATGACAATACGCCGTACTCATGTCAACCACGCTTAAATCATCTGCTCTTAATACCACCACTGCTGCAAATAAACACGGGCTATCCTCGATATAAGCAACATCCACCCCCGCAATAAAACGAGGTGAAAAATTGGGAATATCCTCTGTGATGACTTGTGGAGCAAGCTGTTTTTGTAAGCTGACGGCTTCTGTTGGGCTAATATCCCATGCATGATTCTGTACAGGTTTCATTGCTTTAATTCATTCACTGTATCAATAAAGCTTTGTTCATCTAAAGTCTCCACCCCTAAACTTTCTGCTTTTTTCAGCTTACTGCCTGCATTGTCCCCTGCAATCAGGTAATCTGTTTTTTTCGAGATACTGCTGCTGACTTTTGCGCCCATATCAAGCAAATGTTGTTTAGCTTCATCACGCGTGAGTTGGGTAAGTGTGCCTGTTAACACGACTGTTTTATTTGTAAAACGTGTGCTCTCTCTTACTTCTTTATTATCAGGTTTAGGTATCGTTTCATCCCAATGAATCCCTAAGCTACGCAATTGTTGCACTACTTGTTGATTTACAGCTTGACGAAAAAAATGATGTACATTTTTTGCAACGATTTCACCGACATCATCCACCTTTTGCAATTGCTCTAAACTGGCTGACTCAATTGCTGCCAATGTGTAAAAATGGTTTGCTAACGATCGGGCTGTAGATTCACCTACTTCACGAATACCTAGCGCATATAAAAAACGAGCTAAAGTGGTTTGTTTACTTTTGTCTAATGCCTTCATTACCTTGATGGCAGATTTTTCCCCCATTCGCTCTAAATTTGCCCATTGATCTTGGGTCAGCTGATAGAGTTCAGCAGGGGTATGTACCAACTGTTTATCAATCACCTGATCAATAATTTTTTCCCCTAAACCTGAAATATCCATTGCTCGACGAGAAGCAAAATGTTGTAAGGCTTGTTTACGTTGGGCAGCACAAGATAACCCCGCAGAACAGCGGATCACCGCTTCACCTTCCTCCTGACTGACAGGGGCAGCACACACAGGGCACTGTGTTGGAAACACGAACACAGGCGCGTTATCAGGGCGTTTTTCTGGCACACTACGCACCACTTCAGGGATCACATCCCCCGCCCGACGTACAATCACCGTATCCCCTGCCCGAATATCTTTACGGGTAATCTCATCTTGATTATGTAAGGTGGCATTAGTCACAGTCACCCCACCAACTTCTACTGCAACCAAACGCGCCACAGGGGTTAATGCCCCTGTGCGTCCCACTTGGATTTCAATGGAATTAACCGTGGTTAAGGCCTCTTGAGCAGGCAGTTTATGCGCCACTGCCCAACGCGGAGCGCGTGATACAAAGCCCATTGTTTCTTGTTGACTTAGTTGATTAACTTTATACACCACCCCGTCAATATCAAAATCTAAGTGATCGCGTTGGGCAAGAATTTTAGTGTAATAATCAAGACACCCTTGAGAGCCTGTGACCACATCTAATAAATCCGTGACAGGAATACCCCATTTTTTTAAACCGCGTAACATATCCGCATGATGAGAAGCTAAAGGGGTGCCTGTGACTTCTCCCACAGCATAGGCATAAAAGCGCAAAGGTCGTTTAGCAGTAATCTTGGCATCTAATTGGCGCAAACTCCCCGCAGCCGCATTGCGTGGATTAGCAAAGGTTTTTTCCCCTTTGGTGCGTTGTTGTTGGTTTAGCGCATTAAATCCTGTTTTAGACATGAAAATCTCGCCACGTACTTCTAATACCTTAGGGTAGTCATCACCTAATAAACGTAAAGGAATGGCGGCAATCGTGCGTACATTTTGGGTGACATCTTCCCCACTGCGCCCATCGCCTCGCGTCGCTGCTTGCACTAATACCCCGTCTTCATAACGCAAACTAATCGCTAAACCATCTAATTTAGGTTCTACCGCAAATTCTACCGTTGTTGTCGCTAATTTTTCTTCAATACGCTGCTCAAAATCTGCCACTTCTTGGGCATCAAAGGCATTGCTTAATGACAACATCGGGATCACATGTTGGACACTATTAAATGTGGTTAAAGGGGTTGCCCCCACTCGCTGGGTAGGTGAGTCAGGAGAGACTAATTCAGGGTGTTGTGCTTCTAAAGCTTCTAACGCTCGGACTAATTTATCATATTCTTTATCAGGCAACTGCGGATCATCCAGCACATAATAAGCATGATTATGCTGGTTAATTGTGTCACGCAGTGCAAGCACCTGCTGGGTAATTTCAGGGGAGACAGACATAATAAATAACCTAGTGTAACAGGGTGTTTTTAGAGGGGATAAGGTAAACTAACTATGCTGATAAGTATATCAGCTTAACTGTATTTTTGGAGGGAAGGACAGGGCAATAGTATGCCTATACTATTGCCCTGTAATATTATTTCTTCGTTACGGTTTGTCCTACTGTAACAGTAATTAAATGATCAGGATTTAAATGGCGTTTTAAGGCGGCTTTAATCATCACCTTATCAATTTTATCAACTCTTTGATTGAAGGTACTTATGTAATCTAAAGGTAGGTTATGGTTAGCAATAACCATTAAATAACCCAATAAAGATTTGTTATCCTTAATCCGTAATGGAAATTTATCCATGATGCCCTGTTTAGTTTCATCAAACATGATATCCGTTGCCCCTTGTTCAAGATAGCTACGAATTTCTTTATTGATAAGCTCAATAGCTAAGGCAGCTTGATCATTTTTAGTTTGTACATTAGCTACAAAGTAACCATTGTATTTTTGCGGAATGAAGTAACTAGAAGTACTATAACTTAAGCCACGCTTTTCACGTAACTCTTGAGACAGCAAACTGGTTAAGCCCCCACCTCCTAGTATCATATTGGCAACATACAAATTAAGATAATCAGCATTATAGCGATCAGTCCCCACTTGCCCTATGTAGACATGAGTTTGTGCAGAAGGGTATTCAATATGAATGGTTTGTGGGGCTGGCGTTTTAGGCACAGCAACTAAGGCAGGTGCGGCGTGCCCTTTGGGTAGTTTAGAGCTGAGAAATTCAGCCACTTCAGTGGCTTTATCTCGTGAGATGGCACCAATCATAGTGATTTTTGCATTTGCACTGACATAATATTTTTCATAAAAAGTACGTACAGCAGCAGGAGTCAACGCACCCACTGTTTCCTTAGTACCTGATGCGTCATGCCCATAAGGATGATCTTGATACACAGCTTTTAAAAAGGCAGCACTGGCAATTTCATGAGGAGATTGTGCTTTTAACTTTAAGTTAACAAAGACCTGTTGGCGTAAACGTTGAAAAGCATCTTCATTAAACTGAGGCTGTGCTAAAACTTGTGCAAAGCCTTCAAGTGCAGGGTTAAAAATCGCATCATCAGTTAAACTACGTAACTGTACTGTGCTCATATCGGTAGAAGTACTATTACTTAATTGTGCCCCAAGGTTTTCAAAGTATTCAGAGATGGCATCACTATCACGCTTGCCACTGCCTTCTAGCAATAAACCATTAGTAAATTCAGCAATCCCCCATTGTTTCCCATCACGGGTTGATCCCGCATCAAATACCACACCGATATCAACCATAGGCAATTCAGGTGCTTCAATAAAATACACTGCTGTACCTGAGTTAGTTTGCCAATGTTGAATTTCTGGTACTGCCCATGCAGGGCGTAAGAAAATTAAAAAACTGACAAGATAAAATAGTCCACGCATTAGTGCACACTCCCTGTAGTTGTCGTTGTATTAATCGCTTGAGGCTGTAGCTCCCCAACGGTTAAGCTATCTTCGTGTAAATATTTTTTTGCCACCTGTTGAATTTGCTCAGGAGTCACTTGATCAATTTTATCAAGATAAGTTTCGGCTAACTTCCAACTTAAGCCCACTGTTTCCAGCATTCCAATTTCCATACCTTGGTAAAATAATGAATCTTGTTCATATACTGTTTCAGCTTTTAATTTATTCTTAATCCGTGTTAATTCTGCTAATGGGACTAATGCTGTTTTAACACGATTAATTTCAGTAATAATTCCTTGCTCCACTTCTTGTATTGTTTTTGTATTAGCAGGAATAGCGGAAAAGGTAAATAAGCCTTCTAAGCGTCCAATAATATCGTAGCTTGTGTTGATACTACTGATAATTTGCTGTCCACGAATTAAATTTTTACTAAAGCGTGCACTGTCGCCCCCGTCTAATACATAGGCTAATAAATCTAAAGCATAGGCTTCCCAGTATTGTTCAGGAGGGAGCGTGCTTAAAGAAGGTACTTTGTAACCTAACATAATCATAGGAGACTTAGCAGGGCGTTTAACCACTAACTGTTTTTTACCTAACTGCTTGACTTCAGGGCGATAAGGCGGGGTAGGAATAACGCGTGATTTCAGCGGTGAAAAATATTTTTTCACTAATTCTAAGGTAGGCTCAGGATCAATATCACCAATAATCACTAAAATAGCATTATTGGGCGCGTACCATGAGTTATACCAATTTGCGATATCATCAACCTTTAAGTTTTCAATATCACTTTTCCAGCCAACAATAGGGCTATGGTAATTACTGGTTTGATAAGCCGTAGCATGAAACGCTTCTCTTAATAAGCTCACAGGGTTATCATCAGTACGCACGCGTCGCTCTTCTAATACCACATTCAGCTCTGTTTTTACGCGCTTTTCATCAACAATTAAATTTTGCATTCTATCGGCTTCTAAACGCAAAATAAGCGGCAAATATTGTTTTGCAATAGTTTGGAAATACGCCGTATAGTCATAACTAGTAAAAGCATTTTCACTGGCACCGTGACGGCTCATAATCCGAGAAAATTCTCCTGCAGCAACTGTTTTAGTCCCTTGAAACATCATATGCTCTAACACATGAGCCAGCCCTGTTTTTCCCTCTTGTTCATAACTGCTGCCTGTTTTATACCAAACTTGACTTATCACAATGGGGGCACGATGATTTTCTTTCATAATCACCTTTAATCCATTTTCTAACGTAAATTCATGGACTTCAGCAACTGCATTAGTGAGATAAGCACTGCTAAAAAAAACAATGGGAATCACCACTAATTTTATAAATTTATGCATTAATATGTTTTCCTTCTATACATTAACAACAGACCTATGATGATAGGTTTTCTTATTTACACCACTTTATACCTATAACAATAACAATTCTTTTCCTTCGTATTGATTAAACGGGTTATTAACCAAATAATTGTACAGATAGACACGATGTCTACGTGTGCAATATAGAGACAAGGTTACTATGCAACAAGAACTAATTTTTGATATTGATATTATTCGTCGTTATGACAAGGCAGGTCCTCGTTATACGTCCTACCCTACTGCCGTGCAATTTCATGAGAAATTTGATAAGGCAGTGTACAGCGAGTATGCCACGGCGACGAATACCTTGCCTCTTAAGCCCCTGTCCTTATATTTTCACATTCCTTTTTGTAATACTGTTTGCTATTACTGTGCCTGTAATAAAATTGTGACGAAAGATTACAGTCGTGCTGCGCCTTATTTAGAGCGGTTGAAGAAAGAGATCGCGATGCAAGCGAAATTATTCAACCCTGAACGCCCTGTTAATCAATTACATTGGGGCGGTGGCACCCCTACCTTTTTAAGTCATGATGAAATGCGTGATCTTATGGATTGCACCCGTGAGCACTTTAATCTACTTGATGACGACAGTGGTGAATACTCGATTGAAATTGATCCGCGTGAAGCCTCGCCTGAAACAATTAAACTACTGCGTGAGCTGGGTTTTAACCGCCTTAGTTTAGGGGTGCAAGATTTTGACCCCGTTGTACAAAAAGCAGTTAACCGTATTCAAAGTGAAGCGGAAACCTTTGCCGTACTTGATGCCGCACGTGAAAATGGCTTTAAATCCCTCAGTATTGATTTAATTTATGGTTTACCGCATCAATCAGCTGAAAGTTTCCTAAAAACACTTGATAAAGTCATAGAAGTTGCCCCTGACCGTCTCTCCGTATTTAACTACGCCCATTTACCGACTTTATTTAAACCGCAACGTCGTATTAATGACGATGAACTACCTAGCGCACAAGAAAAATTAGCTATCTTGCAACAAAGTGCTGAACATCTACGTAAAGCAGGCTATGTTTATATAGGTATGGATCACTTTGCTCGCCCTGATGATGAATTAGCCATTGCTCAACGTAATGGGACTTTATACCGTAATTTCCAAGGCTATGCGACCCATGCAGACTGTGACCTAATCGGAATGGGGGTGACCTCTATTGGGAAAGTGGGGGATAGTTACAGTCAAAATGTAAAAACAGAAGCGGAATATATGGCATGTATTGATGCAGGAGAACTCCCTGTATTTCGTGGTGTTGGGCTGACAGAAGATGATAAAATTCGCCGTGAACTGATCACACAATTAATGTGTCATTTTAGTCTAGATATTCAGAAATTTGAACAACAGCAAAATATTAATTTTTTAGAATATTTTGCCGAAGAGTGGCAAGCACTGAGTACATTTAAAGAAGATGGGCTAATTGAATATGATACCCAACATATTGAGATCTTACCTGTTGGGCGTTTATTAGTAAGAAATATCAGCATGACATTTGATTACTATTTACGTCAAGCTAAAGAACAACGTTTTTCAAAGGTGATATAAGATGCCACAACCTCGTTCATTCGGTCAAAAAGTTGCTTTTACATGGGCAGTTTTCAGTGCAGTATGTGCTGTCATCTGTGCAGGTGCTTTAGTTTGGTCAACATGGAAATATGACTTTAGCCATGTGTATAGTGCTAGCTTTTTAGCGGCTACGGTTTTCTTTATCAGTTGTACGATTGTTTTGCATGTGATTGGACAACCTGCAAAGCATAAATTATTACCTTGGGATGCTGATGAAACACAAACCTCTTAGTCATTTATCATAGTGTAAATTGGCTTTTATAGCGTATGGCAAAATCTGTAAAAAAAATGCTTATAGTATATTGCAGATTTTGCTCCTCATTTTCTTTAAAAGTAAGATAGAAAAACGTTTTTTTATACTCTAAAAAATGGACTACCTTGCACTATCTCCCCTCTTTTTTTCTAATCAACCCCCATTTCTTTAAAAAATCTATTTTTTTATAAAAGGTGTGTGTCTAAAAAACGTATTTAAAAAAGGAAATTTTCTTACACAAATATTTCATTGCATAGCTCAAAAGATTTTTATTTTTATCATATATACAATAAACCCCTATGATAAATTATAAATAATCAAGGAAGGGTCATCATGAATATAATGCTAGCAGATAATCATGAATTGTTTAGAATAGGGATATCAACAATATTAGAAGAGATGTTCCCACACTGCCATATTACCCAGTGTGATAGCTGGGTTGCTGTAGAAAAATATCTCCTCAACTACAGCAACAAATTTGATCTTATCCTCATTGATATCTTTATGCTTAACCATAAATCATGGCATCAATCCCTCAATGATATGATCGATATACACCAAGATACCCCTGTGTGCGTGCTCTCTACTCATACTGAACAAGATCTACTACAACAAGCTATTGATACAGGGATAAATGGTTATATCTGCAAAACAGATGATATTAACAGTATTAAAACCGCAATTAAAAAAGTAAGTCATGGGCAAGTTCATTACCCCATGCAACTATGGCAACAAGTTACTCAAGAGAGCCATCCATTTTTAACTCAACGCCAACAAGAAATTATCAGGCTGATTGAATCAGGCTACTCTAATAAATTAATTTCACAAAAACTTGACCTTACTGAAAACACAGTAAAAAGACATGTTTACAATATTTGTGAACGGCTTAATGCAAAAAATCGTACTGAAGCAGTAAAATTGGCAAGAATTTCCTAAATATAAAATATAATATTGAAATAGAGGGTCGTCATAAAGTGGCATTATGAAGAGGCTAGTATCCTAATAACTGAAGTTACGCACTCATCAGAAAATGATGATATTCAGCAAACCGTAACAGCGTTGCATACAACGCTTTTCACTGAACTTAATTCAGTCATCATTGATGGCAGCGGGATGATTGAAAAATAAAAATTTGCTTTATTAAATTCAATCATATTCATCTCATGAATTTTATTATAGTGGTTATGAACTGCTGGTTGCGGGGTGATTGTGTAACTTCAGCTAATAATTCAGACTTAGTTAGAATTTTTGCATAACTCATTCAAGACAACCAGAAAAATATACAACATGTCTACAATAACATGCTAGTCTGTTCCATTAGCACAACGGTGCAAAAAATATAATTTTAGGGTATCTTACAGCGACTGTAACACGCATTATGTCGTGCTTTTTACTTGGTTTTAAGAGAATCCTATCATGTCTTACTCGGTCGCTTGTGTGGTGGTTACCTATAACCGTAAACACTTGCTTATAGAAACCCTTACCGCTTTATTAGCCCAAAGTACTCCATTAGATAAAATCTATCTTATTGATAATTGCTCAACAGATGGTACTGAAGCTGAACTATTACAACAGCAGCTCCGCCATCATCCAAAAATTGACTATCAACGCCTTGAAGACAATACAGGGGGGGCAGGGGGATTTCATACAGGAATCGCTACTGCTTTAGAAAATCAACATGATTGGATTTGGGTGATGGATGATGATGCCTGTCCACAACATGATGCTTTAGCCTATTTGATCCCTCATTTTGAAGATAAAAATACTGTTGCAGTAGCGAGTAGCGTTTGGGATACCAATGGGATTCAAACCCCACATCGGGGGCATTTTCATTTTCGCCGTTTTTTTCCTTATTTACAAACACCCTTAGCAGAAGAGGTATATACTCAGGAAAAAGCAGAAATCAATATGGCTTCTTTTGTTGGCTTATGTGTGAGAGCAACAACTGCTCAACACATTGGGTTACCACGTAAAGCATTTTTTATTCATCATGATGATGTAGAGTATTGTTTGCGCCTGAATCAACAGGGGACACTTTATCTCATTCCTGCCAGTAAAATTTTACATAAGGATACTGTCAGCCAACAAAAAGCTCAGCAGGTAACACGGTTGGGAAGGTTTTCACAACGTACGCCTACCGCGCGTTTATGGCTATATTACTTCACTGTGCGTAATGCAGTATATTTAGGTAAAAAATACCTTGCTTGGTATCGCTTTATCCCACAATTGCTATTATATTTTGCTCGTCAAATATTTGGTATATTGTTATATGATGAGAATAAATCTCAGCGTATACACACTATTTTCCGTGCTTGTCTTGATGGGGTATTAGCCAATTTTAGCAATCGTTTCCCCTTTCAACTTCGGCGTGTGCTGGCGCAAAATATGCCCAATAAAAAACAAACGGATAAAAAAGAGTAATTTACGTATTTTACCTTGGCGTTGAAATTTATAGGTATATAAAGCTTTCAGTTTTCCAAGAAAAGGTTGATGTAATAAATTGGCATAACTACGGGCACACTGTGCTTGAGAATGGGCACGTAGATGGGTTAAACGCTGGGTGACACTACGCGCCTGCGTGAGTGAGCGGAGAAAATTTTGACTGTTTTTGATAAATAAGGCTTTTAGCTTCTCAGGCTGCATCAATAACTGGGGTGAAATCCGTATCGCGCCTACTTGGTTATGTGTATGTTGGCGGTATTTAATTAGGCTGCGGGGGGTATAAGAGGCTTCTCCCAATGCTGCGGCAAATATTGCTACCCACCAATCATGCACTAATACCTCTTGTGGAACAGGTAAACAACAACGTAATAAACTGCGGTTAATTGCCATTGCACAGCCTGTGACAATATTTTGTCCAATTAAATGGGCAAGAGAAAAGTGGCGCGGGTGATGTAAACCTTGATAATGATGAAACGAGGCATGAATAGGCTGTAGTGTTTCATTCACAACGGCTAAATTACAATAGGTTAACAGCGGGGTATGCGAGCCAAATTTTTCGGTTAATTGCTCTAGTTCAGCCAGTTGTACTGCAATTTTATTTTTTTCCCACACATCATCTTGATCAGCAAAAAAGATATAATCAAAATCCTGTTGTGCTGCTTCTCGCATTAATACGGCAAAATTCTGATTGGAGCCTAGGTTGCCTAAATTATCATTAATAATTTGAAAGCGTGTATCTTCTGCTGCCACTGTATTAATTAATGCCCGTGTATTATCAGTAGACTGATCATCACGTATTAAGGCCGTCCAGTTGCTATAAGTTTGCTGTTGTAAGCTGGCAAGCTGCTGCTGAATATATGCTTCACCTTGATAACTTGCCAATAAAATACAGACTCGTTTCATCATGCCCCACGTATTGACTGTATGTGTTATGTCTTATCAATACTTTAGCATGAATAGCAGGCATTTTTTAATTATTGTGGTGAGTTATTAAGAGAAAAAAGTAGAAACTTGAGGAAAATAGAGAGGGTGATTTTGTGTTGACTAGCTTTTGTTAGCTTAATTTACATTGATTACGGAGGAAAACATTCATATAAACAGTATTTTGCATTACTATAAAATATATGGCTGCTACCTGCACTATTTATTTCCCCATATTGAAGTGTATGCTCAATACCCTCAAGTACTTTATAAATTTTTTTTAAATCAGATTCTTTACCTTCCCCCTCCATAATAGTTGACATTGCTCTACTTTTGCTTATTTTTTTAATGAAACCCTCTGATTCTAATAAATCATCTCGAAAGGTTATTTCAATAGAATCACAATAAATTGATTTATCATATTGATAATTTTTTAGTATGTACTTCCAACAAGCAGCTAGAAATTCTTCTAGTGAAGAATATTTGTTTGAAGAAGCATAAAGAAAAAATTCTGTATATATATTGATATTATTATCAATAATTGGAATACATTCAAGCGGTTTAATATCTATCTTATGATATTTATCACTAAACTTTTCTAAACTTATTATCTTCATCATTATTTATACTCAAAAAACTAATACTCTAGCTATCATTTAAGCATATTAAAATATGGAAATAAGCTGAAATACACCACATTTAAGCCCCCTTATTTATCCATTAAAATATTTAAAAATAGGTTTTTTATAGTCTTTTTTTAATTTAAAATGCTGGATAATGATCAACACAGTTTTTTTTATCCAGTAATTCGCTTAAAATAGCCCATTATCATCGATGAGCTGTTATATATCCTCTCGCCTATGATGTATAAATGATACTATATAAATACTGGCACCGAGTCACACACCATGCTGTGCTGAATACTCATGCGGGCAAAACATGAGAATAGCTTGATATATCAACTATTTTTACCGTATTCATAACGCCATATACTAATTAAAAAACCGATTTAAAACGTGATAAAGCAGGAGTTATCGTGCCATCACCCGTCACCTTTCAAGATTTGATATTAGCCCTACAAAATTATTGGGCAGAACAAGGCTGTGTTATTGTACAACCCTACGATATGGAAGTAGGGGCTGGGACATTTCACCCTGCAACTTTTTTACGTGCTGTCGGCCCTGAGCCATGGAGTTCAGCCTACGTACAACCTTCCCGTCGTCCTACTGATGGACGTTATGGGGAAAACCCAAACCGTTTACAACACTACTACCAGTACCAAGTGGTGATTAAACCTTCACCAAAAGATATTCAAGAACTTTACCTTGAATCTTTAAAAATGTTAGGCATTGATCCTCTAGTTCATGATATTCGTTTTGTTGAAGATAACTGGGAATCGCCTACATTAGGTGCATGGGGTTTAGGCTGGGAAGTCTGGTTAAATGGGATGGAAGTGACACAGTTTACCTATTTCCAACAGGTTGGAGGCTTAGAATGCCGCCCTGTTACAGGGGAAATCACCTATGGTTTAGAACGTATTGCCATGTACTTACAAGGTGTAGAAAGTGTCTATGACTTAGTTTGGGCAGATGGTCCTTTAGGGCGTATTACTTACCGTGATGTGTTCCATCAAAATGAAGTTGAAATGTCAACTTATAACTTTGAGCACGCCAATGTAGAGGCTTTATTTGCTGCATTTGATAACTATGAAGCAGAAAGTAATAAATTAATTGCAGCTGGTTTATCTTTACCTGCTTATGAAATGGTATTAAAAGCCTCCCATACCTTTAACTTATTAGATGCTCGTCACGCGATTTCTGTCACTGAACGTCAACGTTTTATTTTACGTGTACGCACCTTATCCCGTGCTGTGGCACAAGCCTACTATGATGGGCGTGAGGCCTTAAACTTTCCCATGTGTAACACAGTAAAAGAGGAGGCTTAAGCATGACAACACGTGATTTATTAATTGAAATTGGGACTGAAGAGCTCCCACCTAAAGCCTTATCGCGTTTATCTGAAGCTTTTTCTGCTGGAATTTGTTCAGGCTTAGATAATGCAGAATTAAAATATACCATTGCCACCCCCTACGCGACCCCACGCCGTTTAGCTATTATTATTCGTGGTTTAGAAACTGAGCAAGCTGATCGTGAAGTGGAAAAGCGGGGGCCTGCGGTAAAAGCGGCCTTTAAAGAGGGTGTAGTAACCAAAGCAGCAGAAGGTTTTGCCCGTTCATGCGGCACAAGTGTTGATAAATTAGATACCTTAGCTACAGATAAAGGGGAATGGTTAGTTTTTCGCAGTGTTGCCAAAGGAAAGCAAACCACTGAATTACTAACAGCAATTATTGAAAGTGCTTTAGCTGCCCTGCCTATTCCTAAGAGAATGCGTTGGGCTGATTTAAACACTGAATTTGTACGTCCTGCTCACTGGATTATTGTTTTATTCGGTGATGAAGTGGTGGATACAGAAATTTTAGGGATTAAAAGTGGGCGTGAAACCCGTGGACATCGTTTTCTCCACCCTGAAACCATTTCATTAAATACGCCTAATGATTACGTTAAAGCACTAGAAGAAACAGGAAAAGTTTTCCCCACTTTTTCTATTCGGAAAAAATATATTTCTGATGCAGTATTAAAAGTGGCTGAAGAGCATAATGCTGAAGCTGTTATTGATGCGGATCTACTGGATGAAGTCACAGGATTAGTAGAGTACCCTGTTGCTATCACTGGAGATTTTGATGAGAAATTTTTAGATGTCCCTGCTGAAGCCTTGGTTTCTGCAATGAAAGAGCATCAAAAATACTTCCATATGATCGATAGCGACGGTAAATTATTACCTAAATTTATCACTATCAGCAATATCCCCAGTAAACAACCTGAAGTGGTAAAAACAGGGAACGAGCGTGTCATTCGCCCTCGTTTAAGTGATGCCATGTTTTTCTGGGAGCAAGATAAAGCTCACCCCCTTGCAGACCGTTTAGATCGTTTAAAAACCATTGTTTTCCAAAATAAATTGGGCACTTTGTATGATAAATTACAAAGAGTGGCAGAATTAGCAGGACATATTGCTAAACAACTGGGTGCTGATGAATTACAAGGTATTCGTGCTGCACAATTAGCCAAGTGTGATCTGACCACAGAAATGGTAGGTGAGTTCCCTGATCTACAAGGAACTATGGGCGAGTACTACGCACGTCATGATAAAGAAACGGATGCGGTCGCCACTGCCTTACGTGAGCAATACATGCCGCGTTTCTGGGGAGATGATTTACCTGCTACGCCTGTAGGGCAAGCCTTAGCCATAGCTGATCGACTCGATACCATCATGGGTATTTTTGGTATTGGACAAGCACCAACAGGAGATAAAGATCCCTTTGGCTTACGTCGTGCTGCACTAGGTATTTTACGTATTATGAGTGAGCAACAACTTAACCTTGATATTAATGAGTTGTTAACTTTAGCTGAAAAGAGTTTTGCCGAGGGCATCATTGCTGAAGGTACCAGTGAGCAAGTGTATCAATATATGCTAGAACGCTTACGTGGTTACTACCAAGAACAAGGTATTAACCCTGATAGTATTGAAGCGGTATTGAGTTGCCGCCCTGCCCGCCCATTGGATGCTATCCAAAGAGTGAAAGGGGTGGAAGCCTTCCGTACCATGGCAGCCGCTGAAAGTTTAGCCAGTGCCAACAAACGTATTCATAACTTATTAAAGAAAAATGTTGAGCCACTTCCTGCTCAACCTGATCCAACTTATTTTAATCACGCAGCAGAGCGCGCTTTATTTGATAAGATGGAAACTGTTAAGGAAGTGGTCACCCCTTTACTTGCCAGTGCTGATTACACTCAAGCATTAGAAAAATTAGCAGAGCTTCGTGAAACGGTTGATACTTTCTTTGATGATGTGATGGTGATGGATGAAGATCCTACAGTAAGGAAAAACCGCCTTGCTTTTTTACAATCTTTACGCCAATTATTCTTACATGTGGCTGATATTTCATGCTTACAACGCTAAAGTAATAGCCTAAATGCTTTTTAGAGGTATCTCTTACTAGAGATATCTCTGATAAGCCTGCTCCTGAATCGTTAATAATTTTTCTATTATTAACACTGTGCCACCTCTTGTACTACAGACACTTATGCAACTTATCATCCTTGATCGAGATGGTGTCATTAATCATGACTCCGATGACTATATAAAATCCCCTGAAGAGTGGACACCCATTCCTGGGAGTTTAGAAGCGATTGCTCGCCTAAATCAAGCAGGCTATCGCGTGATTGTTGCGACCAATCAATCAGGGGTTGCTCGGGGGTTATTTTCCTTTGATGATTTAAATGCTATTCATGAAAAAATGCATAATGCCGTAGCAGAGGCAGGTGGAAATATTGAAGCCATCTTTTTTTGCCCTCATGCGCCCACTGAAAACTGTGCTTGTCGCAAGCCCCGCCCTGGTTTGTTGCATGATATTGCCACCCGCTTAGGCACCTCACTAAATAATGTCTCAATGGTGGGGGATTCCTTGCGCGATCTACAAGCTGCGATTGCTTCAGGAGCGCGTCCTGTGCTGGTATTAACAGGAAAAGGTAAAAAAACCCTTGCCACTATGGAAGGGTTTGAAGATGTACCTGTATATGAAAATTTAGCCGCTGCGGTGGATGACTTATTGAGTGTTGCTTAATCTATGACTATTGTTCGTTCTTTTTTGTTCTCGGCAGGTTTTTTAGTTTCCTTAATCCTGTTTTTTATTCTATTACTCTTTATTTTTCCCCTTCCTGTATTACGTCGTTACGCTATTTTAAGTTATTGGGCGCGTTTTATTTTATGGTGGTTAAAACTGACCTGTAAAATAGATTTTGAAATTAAAGGGGCAGAAAATATCCCCCATGATCCACTGGTTGTACTCAGTAATCATCAATCCACATGGGAAACGATCGCCTTACAAAAAATCCTGCCACCTCAAACATGGGTACTCAAACGTGAATTATTACGTTTGCCTATCTTCGGTTGGTGTTTAGCCGCATTAAAACCTGTCGCCATTGATCGCAGCTCCAAAATAAAAGCCTTACAGCAAGTATTAAACCAAGGTAAAGATCGCCTTATTACAGGTTTATGTGTCATTATTTTCCCCGAAGGAACACGGGTTGCAGTGGGGGAAACACGCCGCTATAGCATTGGTGGGGCAAAATTAGCCAAACATGCAGGGTATCCTGTGTTACCTGTGGCACACAATGCAGGGCAATATTGGCCTAAAAAAGGCTTTGTTAAGCGTGCAGGCACAATCTATATTAGTATAGGTCAACCTATTGATACAGCAGATAAAACAGCACAAGAAATCACTCAGATTGTAGAAACATGGACGCGTAGTGAGCTGGCAGCATTTGAGCAATAAAGCGAATCACGTTACACTCCTTGTACCTATATCAAGAATGATTATTATCAAAGGATGATTAATGAAAAAATCACTTTTTGCATTACTTGCATGTTTAAGTGTTAGCTCTGTTGCCATGGCAGCCACAGACTATAAACCTGAGTACAAAATGAGTGTGGTGGTTGGTTCTAAATTACCATGGGGTGAAGGGGCAACAAAATTTACTGACTTAGTACGGGAACGGACTAATGGACGTATCAATATTAAAGTGTACCCTTCTTCTGCCTTAGTAGCAGGAAAACAAACCAATGAATTCTTGATTTTACGTCAAGGTGTAGCGGATTTTGCATTGTCTTCCAGTATTAACTGGTCATCAACTGTTAAAGAGTTAAATTTATTTAACTTACCTTTCTTTTTTCCTGATTACGCCGCTTTAGATCGTGTGACTGAAGGGGAAGCAGGGGAAGCTTTGAAAAAAGTAATTGCTAAAAAAGGGGTTGAGGTTTTAGCTTGGGGTGAAAATGGTTTTCGTGAATTAAGTAATTCTGTGCGTCCTATCGCAGAACCGAAAGATTTAAAAGGTTTAAAAATACGTGTTGTTGGGGCACCTATTTTTATCGAAACTATGAAAGCGTTTGGTGCTAACCCTGTGAATATGAACTGGTCAGAGGCTAAAATAGCCTTTCAACAAGGGGTTGTCGATGGGCAAGAAAACCCTGTTGTAGGTATTCAAATTCCTGTTAAGATTTGGGAATACCACAAATACTTAACTGCATGGCACTATGCGATTGATCCATTAATGTTTGCTGCCAGCAAAAAAACATGGAAAACCTTTACTGATGAAGATCGGGAAATTATCAGTGCTGCAGCAAAAGAAGCAGGGATCTCTCAAAAAGCAGCTGTACGTAAAGGTTTAGTTGCCCCTGATTTATCTGCCTTCACTTTATTAGAAGAAAAGAAAATGTCAGTAACTATTCCTAATGCAGAGCAGCGTGCAAAATTTGTTGCCTTGGCTGCCCCCATTGTAAAACGCTGGGAAGGTAAAATAGGTAAATCTTTAGTAGATAGTGCGCGTAAAGCCATTGATGCAAAAGATACCAAATAAATTCAGTTAATAACTGAGCTAAGCCTCATGTAAAAAGGTATTGAACAGCTAGTTTACATGGGGCTTCATACTGTTATATTACAGCAAAACAATTTATCCACTTAATTAAAGCGGAGACTATGTCTATTAAAATAATCGGTAGCCCTAAATAATTAGTGTAACAGTTGCAATTAAGCCTGAACTACTGGGACACGAGCTTTTTAATAACACTACATTTTCAGAACTACCAATTTTTCTTTTATTTTTGTAATGAGCCAAAAATAAATTAGTGAATTTATAATTTAATTTTTAGTTAATTTAACATCACCAATATCATCTTGTAAGGCTTTAAATTCTTTCTTAGCACAGGTTGCTAACTCCATTTTATAAGCTAAGAACCACATCATATACACACCTAATATCCAAAATATTATTTGCCATAGCCAAATAGAGGGGATTCCAAAAAACCATGTTTCAGGTTGATTAGGGTTAGAGAAAAAATCATTTCCTAATATAGACCCTGGCCCAATGGAGAAGAAGAACCAAAATAGTACTAATGCCCAAGCAAACGGTTTTAGCTTGGCTTTTTCAGGTGTTAAGTAATCATGTTGCTGTAAAAAGCTATAGATACGTAAACGATGTCTGTAGGTGATGTTTTTCTGTGTCATCGCGGAGACTGCACAGGTGACAATAAAGTTTAACACTATTCCCCAGCCTGCTGAATGAATTGTTAATGGCCAGCGTCCCCACGGCATAAAAAATACACCAATACTTTCTGTTAAGGTGACAGCAAGTAGCCCAACAATTAATCCTGCTACAATCCCTTCACGTGTAAACCAAGGCACCCAACAAATTCCCACTAAAGCAGGCCACATTTGTAAACCATATGCTACGGCTAAACCACCAATTAATACCAGTGCATCATTGGCATGTGTGGCAACCATTAATGCCGCGACTACAACCAAAACAGTAAAAATACGCCCAACAATACGTTGTTGTAAATGACTGGCATTAGGGAGGAAAAAATATTTTAATAAATCACGGGTTAAAATGCTGCTGGCGGTGGACATGTAAGCTGAGGCAGTGGATTGCATTGCCGCAATGGCACACACAGCGAGTAAGCCCACCATAAAAGGAAAGTGATCGCCAATAAGGTAAATTAATAGGGGGACTAACATTTCAGATTGAGAGGAGACATCCATTAAATCCTTCCCTGATAAGCCCGCCCCCATCATGTTATGCACAAGCTCAGGGTGTTGCTCATTAAAAACACTATCTGCACCTAAAAAATGCCCACCAATTCCTTGAATAGCGGTAAAAATAACTAAAATAAAACCAATGCCTAAAGAAGATGCCCAAACTTGTTGGGGGGCAAAAGGACGTGGATCATGATTGGAAAATGCCCACATAGAAAAAGCAGGGGCTGATTGAATCCCCATTAAAGCAATGGTGTAGGTAAAAATCATGCTGCTTGTCCAAATCCCACTGCTACTTTGTGAGCCATCACTGACCCAGTGTATGGTGGCAGGAATAGCAATATAGTGGCTGTAACCTTGGGGAGTGCGAATTTCATCCGAGATGGTTAGGGTTGCTAATGCTTTGGTAAATCCTTCCCAGCCTGCTGTATAATATAAGGTAAAACTACCAATAAAAATAATTCCTAATGCTAATAAAATGACTTGTAATGCATCAACATATGCAGCAGCGCGTAAGCCACCTACCATGACATATAATAAAACAACTGTTGATAATAACCACATCCCCACTTCAACGCTTAAGGCACCATCCGTTAAAATATTAAATAAGAAGCCTGATGCACGTAGTTGTAAACCTAGGTAAGGAATGGAGAATACAAGAGCGATAATAATAACTAGTAAACGTACAGTGTTAGATTGGTAATAATGTGACAGCATTTCTCCTGGGGTGACAAAACCAAAACGTTTGCCGATCATCCATTGACGTTTTAATAAAATCACGCCTGTGAAAGGAATTAAAATGGCATAAAATGAGGCATAAGCATATTGAAAACCATCACGGTAAATTAGTGCAGGATGCCCAATGAATGTCCAACCAGAAAAAGAGGTGGCAGTGGCAGCTAATACAAATACCCAAACGGTGATTTGTCGCCCTGCAATAAAATAATCAACAGCAGTGTGTGAGATAATGGCACTTTTCACCCCCCAATAAATACTGTATGACCAATATAGGGCAACAAAGGCAAACAGCCACATTATTTTTGGATCCATTGGGTTAACTCCTTGGCGTGAGTAAGTCTATTTGCAAGAGGTAATGGGCAAATTATTCACAGGATGCATCGTAATTTATTATGACAGATTATCGTAACACACCGCATATTGAACGCTTATTAAAAGCGTTACATCATAATCCATTCCAGTTTTTAGGGCGGCATAGCCTTAATGAGAAGGAGGAAGTAATTCGAGTATTTCTTCCTCATGCCACCCATGCCTATTTATTGCCTGATATGTTGCCATTACATCAAGATGCAAAGTCCCCTCTTTTTGAATGGCGGGGGGCTATTGATACAATTCCTTTATATTATCAAATTAAATGGTTTGATAAGGACAATATAGCACATTGTTATTATGACCCTTATAGCTTTCCAAGTCAGTTGAATGAATATGATTTATATTTATTTAATACAGGTAAGCATTATTATGCGCAGCAATTCTTAGGTGCCCACACACAAGTGATTGCAGGGATAAGGGGGATTTTGTTTGCTGTGTGGGCACCGCATGCATTACGTGTCAGTGTTGTGAGTGATTTTAATCAATGGGATGCTCGAATACACCCTATGCGCTTACATGGTCACAGCGGTATATGGGAGCTTTTTATTCCTACTTTAACAGATGATATTATATATAAATTTGATATTTGTCATGCAAACGGCATTGATAGCGAATGTAAAGCAGATCCCTATGCACGTGCCTTTGAATTGCGCCCTAATACGGCGAGCCGCTTAATTCCATCTTCAAGTTATCTTTGGCAAGATAAAACTTGGATGCAAGCACGGATACATAATGATTGGCAGCATAAACCCATGAGTATATATGAAGTACATTTGGGTTCATGGCAACGGGATAAGGATAATCATTTTTTAAATTATCGTGAAATAGCCCATAAATTAGTGGCTTATGTGGTGAAGTTAGGTTTTACTCATATTGAACTTTTACCTATTACTGAACACCCTTTAGATGAATCTTGGGGATACCAAGTTATTGGTTATTATGCCCCTACCAGCCGTTATGGCAGCCCTGATGATTTTCGTTACTTTATTGATTACTGCCACCAACATCACATTGGAGTCATTTTAGATTGGGTGCCTGCTCATTTTCCTAAAGATGCACATGGTTTAGCTAAATTTGATGGGGAAGCTTTATATGAATATGCCGATCCACGTAAAGGCGTGCATCATGAATGGGGTACTTTAGTCTTTAATTATAATTGCCCTGAAGTACGCTGCTTTTTGATAGCAAATGCCATTTATTGGTTAAAAGAGTTTCATCTTGATGGCTTACGTGTGGATGCTGTCGCATCCATGTTATACCTAGATTATTCACGTGAGGAAGGTGAATGGATTGCTAATAGTGAAGGGGGACATGAGAATATTGAAGCCATCTCTTTTTTGCGTGAGCTTAATACCGCAGTGCAAGCAGAGTGTGCAGGGTCATTGATGATTGCGGAAGAATCCACCAGCTGGCCACGTGTGACGCGTCCTGCATGGAGAGGAGGATTAGGTTTTACCATGAAATGGAATATGGGCTGGATGCACGATAGCTTACATTATTTTGGAGTAGATCCTATTTATCGTACCTATCATCATGAACACCTTAGTTTTGGAATGACTTATAGTTTTGGGGAAAATTATATTCTGCCCTTATCACATGATGAAGTGGTACATGGTAAACAGCATTTATATGGCAAAATGATAGGAGATGAATGGCAACATTTTGCCCATTTACGTTTATTGTATACCTATATGTGGACATGCCCAGGAAAAAAATTATTATTTATGGGTAGTGAGTTTGCACAGCTACGAGAATGGTATGTGCAACAAGATTTAGACTGGGTATTAACTAAAAAAACCGAACATGCGGGTTTGCAATTACTCATTGCAGATTTAAACCATTTATATCATTACAATACAGCATTACATTATTATGATTTTGAGCAACAAGGGTTTACATGGTTAGATTGCCATGACAATACGCAGTCAGTACTTAGTTTTATGCGTCATGCTGAGAATGAGTGTCTGATTATTATTTTAAATTTTACCCCCCAATTGCATAAACACTATTGTATTGGTGTTCCACTCTCAGGTGTTTATCAAGAAATTTTTAATTCTGACTCACAATTTTACGGGGGAAATAATATAGGTAATGTTCAACTGTGTACAGATATGGTAGCTTATCAGGATAAACCACACTCTTTATCACTCACTTTACCCCCTTTAGCAGGGATAATTTTGCAAAGAGAGGAGGAGGTTGTACAAACAACGCTTTGTTAAAACGTATAGCTGTATTGTGCAATAATTAAGGTATTCTCTCACGCTGTTTGAGTGTGTACATAAGCTTCATAAAAATGAAAAGGATAAATCATGGTTAGCATGGTTCAAATCTAAAAAATATAAATGTTTAGATTTGGATATCACTCTCCTTGATTCCTAACAATAATATAAAAGGCGCATTTCTTCATGAAATCAAAAATGATATCTCAACGTGTTTTACACCCTCAATATATTGTTGATGAATTGGGAAATAAAACAAATGTCATCTTAACGAAAAAAGAATATAAGGGTTTACTCGATGACATTGATGATTTATTAGGTTTGTTAGCAGATGGAGGGGGGGCGCAAATTCAAACTACAGCAAGCCAAAATGATACACAAGTTGAAAAAGAACTCAGTTTATTGAAAAAACACCATGATCATGTACACAGTATCATGGGGGATCTAAATACCTTTCAACGCATGAAAAAAGAAGCCCAACGTCAATTGCTTATGCAGAAATTGATGAAAAACCTTGAAACAACCTTGCAAGAAATGCGTTCTCAATTAGGGGAAGTCAAGCAATTTTCAAAGCCAGCAGACTTATTTAATTTTCCTGAATTACCTAAAAATTTAGTGATTAATACGGCAGAATTAAAAAATATAAAAAATACCTTACTGGCTGATAGCACAGAAAGCTCTCGTCCCCCTCTTATTATACAAGCCCCTGCTGGGGCAGGAAAAAGTGTGTACTGTAACGCACTAGGGCGCGATGCAGATATACGTAGCCGCTATAGCGATGGTATTTATTGGGTGAACTTAGGACAAGATGCAGATGTATTAGGTCTGTTGAGCCAATTAATTCGAGATATTGAGCAAGATCAAAGCTTAGAGTTTATTGATGATGAAACTGCCAGTGAGTACTTGCAAGAGTTATGTAAAACCCGAAGCTGCTTATTCATACTGGATGATGTACGTGATGCCCAAGATATTATGGTATTTAATATCAGTGCTGAAGCTTGCCAAATTATCATTAATGGTAATGATGATGAAGTGATGAATATTGTTAAATACTTCATTCCATTGGCTCAAGAGCTTAACTTAAAAACAGCGACTGAAGAGCAAGGTTTAAAAATTCTTGCGCGTTATAGCCGCATGGCCAATTTTGAGGCAAGTAAAGCCCCTGTGCAAATGAAGCAAGTAGTCAAACTTGCGCAGCATTTACCCCAGTGTTTAAAATACCTCTCCTACGCCATCACCGATCCAAATAAACCCGATTGGGCTTCATTAATTCAAGTATTACAAGATGAAGACTTTGAGCTTCCTGAAAAATACCCTCGCCCATTAATGTTGGCATTACAAAGTAAAGTGGATGAATTGGGTGAATCAGCTGAATACTATTATGCCCTAGCTGTTTTTGCTGGTTATACCGCCATCCCTCAAAAAGCGATAGAGTTATTGTGGCAATACCTCTATCAACTCTCTGCTGAAGAATCAAATGAGTTTATTAATAAGTTAGTTTTACAAGATTTATTACGTGTTCATACCGTGAATAATGTGCACTATATTAATTTATCCAGTGCACAATATGAGTATCTTGTGGCAGAGTCTGAAGCAGAATTGGATAAACTACATAATCATTTACTCACTGCTTACCGTCGTCATTGCGGGCAACATGGTTGGATGAATGGACCTAATGATCACTACTTCTTCCAACATCTAGCCACCCACTTACACTATGCAAAACGTACTAATGAATTAAAAACCCTTTTAGTTGATTATGATTGGATTAATAAAAAACTACAGCATTGCAGCATCCATTCATTAGTGATGGATTATGAATTTTTAGAAGGCAAAGAAATTGAACTGATTAAGCAAGCTCTCTATGATGCCGCCCCCAGTTTAGCCTCCAGTCGTGATGAGCTTGCCAACCAATTACTTGATCACCTCTGGGAAAAGAATGAAGCAGACAGTTCACTGAAATCTATTCAAGCCCTGATTAACCAAGCCCAAGAAATTGCACCTGATTGGTACTGGGAACCACCATTTCCTGATGAAATGCTATAAAATAGCCAGCACTATTTCTTATCATTGATGATTGAACACACATCAAGGGCACAACGAAAGGACGTTATATATGGAAAGGGATGAAGCAGTCAGCTTGATGATGAAGTTGCTCAAGCTGATGTTAAAAGAAGGCGGTTCAGATTTATTTATCACCGCAGGTTTTCCCCCCGCGATGAAATTGAAGGGGAAAATGACCCCGATGATGAAAAAGCCGCTGACCCCAAATGATTCGCAAATGATGACTCAAGCGATCATGAATGATAAGCAGCTAAAGGAATTTGAGGACACTAAAGAATGTAACTTTGCGATTGCCCCGCCTGGGGTGGGACGATTTCGTGTCAATGCCTTTGTACAGCAAACCTATCAGGGGATGATTTTGCGTGCAATTGAAACCACAGTACCCAACTTTGATAAATTAGGTTTACCCCCTATTTTAAAAGAAGTGATTACCGCTAAAAATGGTTTAATTGTGATGGTTGGGGGAACAGGGTCAGGTAAGTCCACTACCATGGCAGCGATGATCGATCACCGTAATGCCAGCAGTTATGGTCATATTATCACCCTTGAAGATCCCATTGAGTATGTTCACCCACATAAAAAATGTGTGGTAACACAGCGTGAAATTGGTACCGATACTGATAGCTGGGAAGCGGCTTTGCATAATACCTTGCGTCAAGCTCCTGATGTGATTTTATTAGGGGAGATTCGAGATGCGGAGATCATGAACTTTGGTTTAGAGTTTGCGCAAACGGGTCACTTAGCGATGGCAACTTTACACGCGAATAATGCTAACCAAGCAGTTGACCGTATTTTAGGTTTCTTTGAAACAGAGAAACAGAAAAAACTAATGCAAGATATTAGTTTAAACTTACGAGCTATTATTTCACAACGTTTGATTCGTACCGTGGATGGTGGACGCTGTGCAGCAATTGAAATTCTATTAAATTCTCCTTTAATTGCTGAATTAATTGCCACAGGGGATATTGCAGGGATTAAACCCATTATGGCAAAATCCTCTGAATTAGGGATGCAGACCTTTGACCAAGCTTTATTTGCTTTTCATGAACAGGACAAAATTAGTATGGAAGAAGCCTTAAAAAATGCAGATTCTGCTAATGAATTGAAATTAAAAATTAAGCTAGAAGGAAAAGGGGCAGGTGGCTTAAGCACTGGTGGGCTAACCCTAGAGGATAAAGAAGAAGAAGATTAATAGATTACCGCGTATACAGTGAATAAAATTGAGGTATACGCGGTATTAAGCTAAATGCTATAGAACCCATTTGATATCTTTAGAAAGTTAGATTTAAACATACTTTTTAAAAGCAAAAATATATAAATTCCCCCTTTTTAGAGATAATTTTACCTAGGAAATATCCTTAGGTAAGTTTTTA
>Ga0193953_1000235_pt1 | contig 31214 bp, 24 predicted proteins | sample BB_4_MG_FD_140325 | JGI IMG/M metagenome (GOLD analysis project Ga0193953, IMG submission 140325) | Microbial mat bacterial communities from the Broadkill River, Lewes, Delaware, United States - BB_4_MG | ecosystem: Environmental > Aquatic > Freshwater > River > Microbial mats | place: USA...
CCCTGAACACCAGCCGAGATAATATGTCCAGAACGACCCATTGGAAGAATTCCGCTTAAGGTTAAAGAACCAGCTTGGTTTCCAAAGTTTGAATCCCCACCAATATCATTAAAAAACTGAATCCCAAGTCCTAAGTGAGCTTTATCATTCAAGTGACTTTTCCCAATATTTACATCCGCAGAAATAGCCGTTGTCATGAATTGAGTTTGCGCACCAAGCCATTGATTACGGTGATTGATTGTTGCTCTTTCCCAACCATCAAAAACACCTGCGGCTCCTGGGTTAATGAATAATGGTGTTTGAGAAGATTGAGCAAAATGTAAATCTTGCGCGGTTGCCGAAACACTCAGTATTATACTTGCTATTACAACTGTTATCTTCTTCATCTTACTTCACTAAAGTTATGTTTCCTGATCTCAACTCACCCTCTCCATTATCATAAATAGCTTCCAATACATACGGATAAACCCCCGCATTTAAAGGTTGACCATTAAATGTACCGTCCCATTCAAATCCTTTATCGCTTGCTACGAAAATTCGATTTCCCCAGCGATCATAAAGTGAAAAAGAAAATGATAATACATCTTTTCCTACGATAATTGTGTATGTATCGTTGTTTCCGTCTTCATTAGGAGAAAAACCAGTCGGTATATGAATACCATTCACACAATCAACACCTCCACCATTCGGACTACAAGCATCCAGAGGATTTGATCCGTTATCTACCTCTTCACCATCTGGAATACCATCGCCATCTGTATCAGGATTGTTAGGGTCTGTACCTAAAGCACCCTCTTCAGCATCAGTTAACCCATCGCCATCTGTATCTATTTGACATGCTACATCAGAGTCATCCGGGTCACAAGGGTTGAAAGGGTCTGTTCCGTTAGCAATTTCATCTGCATCTAAGAATGTATCACCATCACAGTCAGAACCCGCGGTATTTGGTAAAGTCATTGAAGCCACTAAATACGAACATGGATCGTTAGGATCCGTTCCATCTATAATTTCTTGAGTATCTTCTACACCGTCATCATCTGCATCTAAATCTGGACCATCTAAAATAAAGATTGCTGTTACACTGTCAGGCGCCGTTAATGTAATTCCATTGGTATCCATTGTAATCGCATTCGTCATAGGACCAACAACATATTCCCAATGATCAAATATATAGCCGGGTTCTGGTGTGGCAATCGTTAACGTTTCTATTCCACCATAATAAGAAGTTGTCCAAGGGTAAGTTGGAGCCCACACCGAGTTTACTTTAATCGTGCCTGATGCAACAGGATCAACATCAAACGTTACATCATACGGTCCTTCTAAATCGTAACAATCAATTAACCCTTGTTCAAGAGCTAAACAACGTTGATCAATAAAATCTCTCATTGCTTGAACATTCGCTTGCCATCCTGCAACAGAACCACCCCAACGATTAACTTGTCCTGTCATTTCTGGAGTTAGAATATTCACCATGCTATCTAAAAGGTTATTCATATAATCGCAAGAAAAATGAGTGTTTACCAAATCAATATAGCGCGTAACGTAATATTGTTCTACTTCTGGATTCTCTGCGATTAACTTCTCTAAAATATCTGTGTGTCCTTGACCTCCTGGATCTGGCAGGTTCTCTGCATTACACGGATCAGCATTCGCTGAAGGGTCTGGAATACCTGTATAATTTGTATAATGTCCAAAAGTTGCATCCATATCCCAAAGTGTATATCTCCACTTCTTCTTTTGACCGGCAGGATCCATTCCTCTCCACCAAGCAGTATTCCAGTTTAACCAATCCTGATTTACAACATAAGAATTAAACATAAAATAATCACAAAGTGAAGCCCATTTCAACTGCGACTTTACGTAATCAAAATTTGGTCCTGGGGCCATATTATTGGTCATAATAAAGTTTACTAAAGCATCCCAATCGGACTGTGCATTTGGAGCTCCATACTCTTCCCAAGTACCACCCCATGTTTTTAGATACTGTAAATTGAATTTATCCTGTTGGTAGTAATATTTTGTATAATCATGATCATCCGCTTTTTCACGAATTTCATAAACTCCCCAATACTGCCCATTTAAATAAACAACTGCAGGCCTCCAAGTTCTTTCATCCAGTAACATATCTGCGCGAATAGACAAGGTATGAACAAATGGATCTCTAATGTGAGCACCTCCTGGCTCAAATGGGTAATTATCACTTGCTCCTGGTTTTAAAATTACACGTTGAAAATTGTCTCTTGATTTCTCCGGAAAAATTTGATGATCCAATCCATCCGTATAACCAAACTGATCTCTCATGATAAAATCAAACCCTCTTTGATCGTATGCCCATGAGTCATTACCATGTTTATTAAAGTCACCATCTCCCTCATCGATGAACATACCATTTTGCTCAAACAACTCAAAAGAACCTATCTTATTTGGATTAGAACCCCATCCGCCTTGATTACCATTGGCAACAAGATCATATAATTCAGTTCCACATACTGAAACGACAGGCACCGTATGTGTCACCCCAATAAAATAGGAGTTTGTTTCTACAAAGCTTGGCTCATTTGTACCAAAAGCGGCTGCTCTAATAACAGTTGTAGTGCTCACATTAATTGGACCGCTATACACTGTTGATGTGGCATTAGGTAAAGAACCATCAATTGTATAACGTATTGTTGCGCTTGCATTAGCACAAGTAATTGTAACGCTTTGAGGACCTGCATAAAACCCTGGTGTTAAACTCATAACAGGTTTCGGTTCATAAAAGTTTTGTGCTCCTACATTAGCAGCACCAGGAGTTGGAGTAGTAAATAATTTCCAATCTGCCGCTCCATTTGTTGACCTACCCACTGAGTGATCTTTTTTAGTCAGATTCACAATTTTTATTGAATCGATCACATTTCCGAGGTTGTTCGCTAATATTATCCAATCGTTTTGCGTTTGTTTTAATGTAAAATTTGGATGAAGCTCTCCTCCCATTGTAGTATTTCGCCCTGAACCAACCACCATCAAGTAACCATTTGCTGGAATCGTACCACTTGGAATTTGCCACTTAGTTAAATTCGAAGCTTTATCTGAAAGAAAGTATCCGGTTAAATCAACCGCTGCAGCAGTTCCATTATAAATCTCAACCCAGTCTTCATTTTCTCCAAAGGCATCTGTGTGATGATTCATATTCGAACACGAATACTCATTAATAACCAATTGGGAATAGGCCTGATTAACTATAAAAATAGAACAGACTAAAAATGCAATTTTGAATAAAAAAGTGCGTTTCATGGTGTGTAGTTTAAATTGAGTTAAGCGCTTTGTGAACAGCTTATTTACTCAATATTAAGGATTTTAAAACAATATTGTATATTCGTAACGTATAAACTGTACAAATGGTTGTATTGCTAGTACAGATTAACACTTAAAAATTTCATCTAAAAACATTAATTATGAAACTTCTTTTTTCTCTTGTTCTAACTGGTTTGGTTTTAACTGGTTTTAGTTCTTGTAAAAAGGTTGAAGGTCCTGGAGGAGCAGCAACAATTAAAGGAAAGTTATTGAAAGAAAAAACAATTGCCGGACAAACATATTATTACGATGCTGCCGATGAAGATGTATATCTTATTTATGGTAATGAAGACTCATTCTACGATGACGACATTAAAACATCGTATGATGGAACGTTTGAATTTAATTATTTAGAGGAAGGAAATTACCAATTCTTTGTTTATTCAAAATGTACATCTTGTTTAAGTGGTGACACTGTTTTAATTCAAGATGTTGTAATCTCTGATAAAAAAGAAGTGGTTGACTTAGGGACAATAATTATTGAATAATGAGGAAATTAACATTACTTATTTTTCTTGTTTTTTCTTTGTTTTCTAAAGCTCAAGATGAGTTTATGATTTGGACTGAGATTGGGGCAAAAGGGAAAATTACCAAAGACCTAGGATGGAATGCGGATATAAATACACGTTTTGTTCCCGGTGTAGAAACATTTTTTCCACAGGTAGGGCTTTCCTATAAGGTTACAAAGTGGTTTAAACCATCCATCGAATACCGTTTTATTATTGATAAAAACAAATACGGTAATTATAAGTCATCCAGTAGATTAAATTTTAATCTTGCGTTTAAGCATGATGTAAAAAGGTTCTACGGAAGTTTAAGGGTTCGTTATCAATCTAGCTTTAACAAAGTGAACTCTGAAGAATACGACGGTGATTTTGATCAGGCTTTTCGATTTAAACCAGCAATCGAATATAAGATTAGAAAAAGTAGGTTCATTCCAGGTGTTAGTGCAGAATGGTTTTTAAATCCAGCTTACGGTCCAAACCATGGAATTACTAAAATTCGTCTAGCTGCAGGTACTAAAATTGAACTAAAAGGACCTCATGAAATTTCGGTTAAGTATCAAATTGATAAAAAGCTTAGAAATTACAGCGCAGGAATGCGTCATGTTGTTTCGTTGGGCTACGGATATAAATTTTAAACTACTTTGTTGTTTTCTCAACACGAAAACCAAGGTCTAATACTTGATCAATTTCAGATTCTGTAATTCCCTGTTCAATTGTAAAGGTGTATTTTCCTTTTAGAGGTAGTTTTCTACTTTTAAAGTACAGTGGTGTTTCAACCACCGTACCTGTTTTATTTCCTACCCAAGAACCATCAGCATTCGCAATCATAATTTCAAATGGTTCTCTTGCTGAGGTTCCATCTGGTGATTCCGTTTTCATGAAAATCCATAAATTATTGTATTTATAGTCTGTTGTCGTACGAAGAGATAACGTAAAATCATATTCCATGTTGACATCTTGAATATCAACAGTATACTCCGGTTTTACGTCTTGATTCCATGTTTTCCCCTCGAAAGAATACACTTTTTCAAATTCCGGTTGATCTCCACATGAAGTAAAAATTAACCCCAACATTAAGACAAATACACTAATCTGCTTTCTCATTATTGTTCGATGGTTTTGGTTTATTTGGTCTCCTTCTTCGATTGTTTTGCTTTGGTTTTGCTGAACCTTCCGGATTGCTATTCGGATTTGGTTTAGCATTTTGGTTTGCCTTTTTAGGTTGACCACCTTTATTATTAGGAGTCGGTTTTGGACTATTAGCCTTTTGTGGAGCCTTTCCTTTATTGTTTGGGTTTGGTCCTTTACCCTTAGGTTTAGCGTTTGGATTACCTTTTTTAGGCTGTCCATCACGATTATTCTTAGGTTGACCTGGTCTATTCCCTTTATTTTGATTATTCCCTGCTTTTCTCGCAGGACGTTTTTTCTTCTTCTTTTTAAACGCGTGCTCAAAACGATTTAAACTATCCTGACCAACAACATTTGTGTAATCTGGCTCGTCAACCTCAATGATTTCCATGAAATCTTTTAAGTCTGCTGGCTTCTTACCTTCTTTATTCATTCTTATAACCTCACGAACTCGTTCAGGCTTCATTGGAATCAAACCTGACGCGAAGTCGCCTTCGTAAGCATAAGACATCTCTTGTTTAAAAACATCTGTCTTTATATGAATCGCAGTACCTTTTTCAGTGCGTAATTTCAAGTCTCCTTTAGGGAAAGCCTTCATCGCATCAAGATACATGTCTAGCTCGTAATTTAAACAACATTTCAACTTACCGCATTGTCCGGCTAGTTTTTGAGGGTTTAATGAGAGTTGTTGATAACGTGCTGCCGAAGTAGAAACTGATCTAAAATCCGTTAACCAAGTTGAACAGCAAAGCTCACGACCGCAAGAACCAATTCCACCTAATCGCGAAGCTTCTTGTCTTGAACCAATTTGGCGCATTTCAATACGAATTTTAAACTCATCCGCCATATCGCGAATTAACTGTCTAAAATCCACACGTCCTTCAGCCGTATAGTAGAAAGTAGCTTTTGTTAAATCCGCTTGGTATTCAACATCAGATATTTTCATTTGCAAACCAAGGTTTACAGCAAGTGTTCTTGATTTATACATCACTTCTTTTTCCAAAGAGCGTGCACGAATCCACTTGTCTATGTCCTCTTGTTCAGCAATTCGCTTAATTTTCTTTGCTTCCATAGGTTTAAACCCAGGAGCTTTTTTCTTGACTTGTATTCTAGCGAGTTCACCAACAACAGAAACCACTCCAACATCGAGTCCGGGAGACCCTTCAACTACTAAAACATCACCGGCTTGAAGCGCAGTGCCTTTTGTATTTCTGTAGAATTCTTTTCGGCTATTTTTAAACCTAACTTCTACTATATCGTATGGAGCTTGACCGCTTGGTAACGAAACGTTTGCCAACCAATCATAAACTTCTAATTTATTGCAACCGCCAGAACTACAAGTACCATTGTTTTTACATCCGTTTGGAGTTCCTACTCCACAATTGGTACAACCCATTCTAACTTACTTTGTGATAAAAATACGCATTATATTCGAAGGTGCGTAACTTGGTGTTCACGAACAATTAACCTTAGAATGTTTAAAGAATTCTCTGCTGAAATTAATTAAGCAGCATGAATATATCTCATGACTTGAAAACACAAATTCGTAAATAATATTTTACTGTTTGCATTACGTTCAATATGATAATGCGCATCGTTAAACGTTTTCATGAAATCGATGATATTATTTCCAGTAATGAATTTTGAAAAGTTCTGTAGAAACTTATCCTCATCGTCAGAAACCTTCGTTAAATGATCTTCAGTATAATTTCTTAACATACTTTGACGAAACATATGAAGCGCATATTTTAAAAACACTTTTTGATGCTCGTTACTAGTAGCTGAAATTGACTCTGCCCAAGCCATCATATCGAGTACATTTTTTTTATAACAGACCCGCATTAACTCAATAAAAAGCGTTTTATTTTCATCTTGTTCCACATGATCCCCTAAAAACTCAAATGCTTCTATTAGATCCCCATCTACTCGAGCCGAAACACTATCAGCAATAGCTGAGGATAACTTTTTCTCTGAGCGTAAATACAAACTCATAGGGTCCATTTGAATTCTAGGAACTGTAACTATTTGAGTACGAGAAAGAATTGTTTGTAGCATTTTATCCGAAGATTCAGCAATCAAAATAAACAGCGTTTTTTGCGGTGGCTCTTCTAAAATTTTCAGCAGCTTATTTGCGCAAGTCGTATTCATTTCCTCCGGCATCCACATCATTAAAACTTTATACCCTCCCTCGTATGACCTTAGGGTAAGTTTTTTAATGATTTCCTGACTTTCATCTTTACTTATAATCGGTTTACGCTCCTTAACATCAATTTTTTTAATCCAAGTATTCAAATCGAAATAAGGATTCTCAGCGATCTGCGCTCTCCATTCCGGTAATAATCGATCAGAAACTTTACTAATAGTTTGAACAGAAGGAAAAGAAAAATGTAAATCTGGATGTTGCAATTTTTGTACTTTCTGACAAGACACACATTCACCACAACTATCCGTGGGTTGTTTATTTTCACAAAACAAATACTGAACAAAGGCAAGTGCTAAGGGCAGTCCACCATAACCGGGTTTTCCAATAAACAATTGAGCATGACTCACCTTCTCATGGTTGATTTCATCAATCAAATGAGCCTTTAAATTTTTCTGTCCTATTACCTGCGAAAAAAGCATGGCATAAAAGTACTCGAAAATTTGGACTTATTTTTGCTTATAACAGTTGTTCAAATATGAATTCATTATATTTAGAGTTCAATAAATCAAAGAAAAATGAAAAAGGTTTACGTATTAGTTTCTATAGCATTGGCTTCTTTTGGGTCATTTGCTAATCAACCAGAAACAACTATCTCAATAGAAAACATTGCCAAGGAAGGTGTTGGTGTTACTATTTCAGTAAAAAATGGAGAAACTCCGGTAAAAGGTGCTTTAGTAAAAATCGTTGCTGAACGAATGGTTATTGGAGCAGCAACAACAGATGAAAGTGGTAATGCAGCTATTAAAATAGAGAGTTATGGGAATCAAACGGTGTCTATTGAAGTATACCACACATTATATAAATCAACTAAATTATCTGCAATTCAATTAGAAAACGGAAAAACGTATTCTGTTTCTATGGAAGAAAAAGGAGATTCTATTGACAATATAAACGAAGAGGCTGAAGCTACTGTAGTGAAAACTCAAGAAAAAATTGATAAAGAACTTGCAGAAGCGGAAGAAGCTGCAAAAAGAAAAGAAGAAGCTTTAAAAAACCAGGAAGAATTAAGAAAAGAAAAAGAAAGAGTTGATGCTTTAGCGGAGGAAAGTCGCAAAGAGACTGAAGAAGCTAAGAAAGAAGCGGAAGAAGCTAAGAAAGCCGCAGAAGAACTTAAGAAAGAAGCGGACACGATGTCAGATGAAAAACGTAAAGAACTTGAAGAACAAGTTAAAGAGCGTGAAGCTGCAGCAAAGTTAAGGGAAGAAGAAGCTAAAAAACGAGCAGAAGAATTAGAGTCATCTAACGGTGCTTTAGAAAGTGCGAAGAAAGCAGAGCAAGAAGCTAAAAAAGCGGCGGATAAAGCCCAAAAAGAGCAAGAACAAGAATTAAAAAACGCTGAAAAAGAAGCGAAAGCGAAAGAAGAAGCTATAAAGGCGGAAAAAGAAAAAGCAAAAGAAGCAGCGAAAGCAGCCGAAAGCGAAGCAAAAGCTGAAGAGAAAAAAGAAAAAGAAGAAGCAGCAGCGAAAAAAGAAGCGGAAAAAGCAGCAAAAGAAGCAGCAAAAGAAGCAAAGGCAGCGGAAAAAGCAGCAAAGGAGGCAGAGAAAGAAGTGAAAGCAGCGGAGAAAGCAGCAAAAGAAGCGGAAAAAGCTCAAGCTAAACTTGACAAACTTGATGACGAACAAGAGAAAATTGAAAAATCTCGCAAGAAACTAGAAGACGCTCAAAAGAAGCTTGATAAAAAAGTGAAAAAAGGGGGTGATTTTGAAAAGTTAAAAGCGCAGCAAGATAAGATTGATGAACAACACGCTAAATTGGACATCAAACAATCAAAATTAGATTTAAAACGTAAGAAATTGCTTAAATAAAATTAGCATTTAATACATTTGAAGGCGGTTGAACTATTTCAACCGCCTTTTTTATTATTCGTGTTTTCGAAATTTAAATATCAAATTCTATTACACCTCATTATTCTTATGTGGGGGTTCACTGGTATTCTAGGCAAGCTAATACACTTAGAAGCATTTATTATTGTTTGGTACAGAGTGATTATAGCTTTTATTGCATTAGGCATTGGTATGCTTATTCTTAAAAAACCTTTTCGTTTAAAATCTCGCACAGAATTAATTAAAATTGCATTCGTTGGAATTCTTGTTGGGTTACATTGGATAACATTTTATAAATCCATTCAACTTTCCACAGCTTCACTCGGAATCCTTTGTTTATCTACCACAACAATACATGTTTCTTGGATTGAACCTATTATTATGAAACGGCGTATTTCTTGGTTAGAAGTTCTACTTGGGTTAATTGTTATTTATGGGATCTATTTTGTTTCTGGAGATTTTAAAGAAAGTGATTATGAAGCGCTTGCTTATGGATTAAGCTCTGCTCTTTTTGCTGCAGGATTTGCCGTGTTTAATACGAAGCTAACCGAAAACAACACACCTGCTCAAATTTCTTTTTACGAAATGATCTCTGCGTTAATTTTCATCACGATAATCCTGTTATTTCAAGGTAGAATTGATGCTTCAATTTTTGTGATGACGGCAAGTGACTTTTGGTGGTTAATCTTTTTAGGAGTGTTGTGTACATCCTTTGCTTTTCTGGCTACCATAGAAATAATGAAAAAACTTGGAGCATTCACGGTTTCGCTTAGCATCAATCTTGAACCCGTTTATACCATCGTTTTAGCTATCTTTATTCTGAATGAAAATGAATTGTTAGGGTTTGATTTTTATGTTGGTTCTTTGATTATAATATTGGTTGTTGTTGCAAATGCGCTCATAAAGTATTTTCAAAAAAGGCGCATTTCTAGAAGGTCCTTTATCTCATAAAAACCTAAAAAACAACGTGTTTTAAAAGAATTACCGTCAATAAACAATCACTTTTTTTTATTACTATATTTGTATACCGGTCTAAACCAGAAACGCTAATTATGAAAACTAAAAACTTTATTGTTCCTCACGACTTTACTACTGTTTCTAATATTGCATTAGAACATGCTATTGCTACTGCCGCGCCATTAGGTGCTGAGATTTATTTGCTGCATGTTGTTGGTAAAAACAAAGAAATTAATACCGCTGAGGCAAAGCTTCAAGATGTTATTTCAAACTTTGAAACAGACGTTAAAATTATTCCTTCTGTACGTGTCGGAAATATTTTTGAAGATATTGGTGACTTTGCAGCTGAACATCATGCTGAGCTTATTTTTATGGGTACGCATGGTACACAAGGTTGGCAACATGTAACAGGGATGAATGCTTTAAAAGTAATTACTCATTCAACTGTTCCTTTTGTCGTTGTTCAGGAAAAAACGGCAAAAGAAACCGGATACGATGATATTGTTGTTCCATTGGATTTAAATAAAGAAACGAAGCAAAAACTTGCCATTGTTGCAAATATTGCTCGTTACTTCAAATCTAAAGTTCATGTCATTACACCTGAAGAATCAGATGAGTTTTTAAAACATCAAGTAAAGGGTAATATTCAGTTCGCTCAAAAGTACTTTGCAGAAAGAGACATCGCTGTAACAACAACCATTGTTCCTAGCAGCGGTTTTGATAAAGAAGTCGTTAAACATGCTGTTAATATTGATGCTGATTTAATTGCTATTATGAACCTTAATAAAAACAACCTTTTGGGTGTTTTAACGGCTACACATGAAGAGTATATTATTACAAATGACGCGAAGATTCCTGCGTTAATTGTAAACCCTATTGAAGGAGTAAATACATTATCTGTTGATTTTAACGGATAAGAAACAATGATCTAACAAATAAAAAAAGGTGCGCTTTACAGTGCACCTTTTTTATTCATATTCATCTCTTTCAAGTCGTTCGATTACTTCTTGTAGGTTCGCTTCTTTTTTCTTATTTCTCGTCTTTTTAGCTGTCTTTGTAAAATACTTATGCTTTCTTAAAAAAGCTACTTGAATTTCATCCCACTGTTTATCAGATTCGATTTTACCGTGTTCTTTTAATTCATCACGTAGTTTATTTGCAATTTCGTGAAAATCATTTCTTCCCAGGTAGTCAAGGTCTGCATCGCATATAATTTCTTCGAGTTTATTTTTTGGTTTATGCGGTATTTCTGTAACGAAAATGAGTTCTTTTATTAACTCTATATGTTCTGGTGTATACCCATATTTTGGAAGTATTTCATCTGCTAAACGCGCTCCAATAGCTTCGTTGTTATTATACTCTTCAACAAAGCCTGCATCGTGATATGTAGCCGCTGACTTTAATAAAAACAGGCCTTCATCAGTTACATTCTCTGCTAATGCAAGTCGTTCAACAGCTGCAACTACATCTTTAGTGTGTGCAATACTATGATAATACAACGTTTTTGGAAGTCCTGTTTCCAGCACTTTCATAATATACCGTTCTGCTTTGTAATAATTAATAGAGCTGTAATGATGTAAGTTTACAATTTGATTAAACTTTTCATTTGGATAAATCCCTTCACCTTTAACGGATAATTCAGGTTTAATTTGATCTACAACATACATGTCTATCAAACCTCTACTTTTTGTTTGTGCTTTTCCTTTAAACGAACATTCAAAGTAAGGTTCAATCAGTGCAAAAGTAGCCCCGGTGATTGTGACTTTTCCTGGTTCACCAAGCATTTCCATTCTTTGGGCATGATTTACTGTTGCTCCCCAAACATCAAATGCCAATCGTTCGGAACCAATAACTCCAGCTATGACTTCTCCTGTATTTATTCCAAGGCGCAAATCCCAATATTCTCTCCCGTTAGCGATCGCATCATTCTTTCGTTTAAACATGTAAGCCTGAATCTGCAGGGCCGCTAGACACGCATCGATTGGGTTCGTATTATTTCTAACAGGAACACCTCCTGCACACATATATGCATCGCCAATCGTTTTGATCTTCTCCAAGTTGTTTTTAACTATTATTTCATCAAACTTGGTAAAGTAAACATCCAGTTTTTTTACCAACTCTGTTGCTGGCATACGATCTGAAATTTTAGTAAATCCAACAAAATCAGTAAAAATTACAGAGACTGTTTTATAGGCTCGTGCTCGCGCTTTTCCTCTTTTCTTCAACTCTTCAGCTGTAGAAGTTGGAAGTACATTTTTTAATAGTTTCTCCGTTTTATCTTTTTCTTTCTGAAGTAGTTCTTGTTGAAGGATTACATTATTTCTTTCTTCTTCAATCTTTTCCTTTTGACGTTCTATCTTCTTACTTTGTTTATGAATTTCCTTCGTTCTATCACGAACTTTCATTTCTAATCGCACTTGTTCTCTACGTGAAGACTCAATCCTTTGTCGAATAAAGATCCGTATTGAAATCGCCAAAATCGAAGCACAAATCAACCAAAACCACCATTTACCCCAAAAAGGAGTTTCTATTACGATTTTTAATTCCGCAGGCATGCTGCTCCACGTGCCATCCGCAGATCGAGCATAAACTTTCAACGTATATGAACCATATGAAAGTGCATTGAAGTGAATTTCATTTGAAGAGCCCAACTCAATTTCTCCTTCATCAGAACCTTCAAGAAGGTATTTATAATTTATTTTTTTTGGGTTACTTAAATCTGATGATTGAAAAGCGATTGTAAAACTTCGTTGCTTATAAGATAAGTTAAGCTGTTCAGTCATGAAAATTGGTTTCTCTAATGGCGAACCCTTTTCGTTTGGTTTTAGCCATCCACCGTCTAGTTTCAATTTAGAAAACACAACACTAATGTCTTTCTTGTTAGAAACCAATTGTTCAGGTTTAAAGTAATTATACCCATAAATACCGCCAAAATAGATTACACCTGTACTAGTAATCATGTAGGCGCCTAGATTAAACTCATTACTCATCAACCCATCGGCTTCAGTATAATTTTTTGTTGTTTTCGACTTCGGATTGAAATTACAAACGCCTTTATTTGTACTTAACCATAAACTATTCTTTCCATCAGAAACAACACCATAAATAACATCATTGGGTAAACCATTTGACTTGTTGTATAATGCGACTTCCTTTGTTTTTGGATTCCAGTGTAGCAATCCTGACCCTAGTGTTCCTAGCCAATACGTTTTATCATTAGCTTGATTAATTGATGTTATGTATTCCGTTGAAAACTGTTTAATAATTTCGTTTTCCTTATACGGCCTTATGGATAAACCTTGTTCATTTTCAACAAGAATATTTAATCCACCAACACTTGTCGTGAACCATATATTATCATCTAAATCTTTATAAACTAACCTGCAAATCCCTTTCGAAATTGTTTTATCAACATTAAGCGGATCATGAATAAACGTTTCAATTTTTTGACTTTTGATATCATATAAAACCGCTCCTTTTTTAGATGCAATCCAATATAAATTATCTTTCCAGTGAATAATTGAGTATGTCCTGTTGAACCCTTTCGTATCAATTCTTTTATACCAATAATTTGATCCGTCAATTTTTAAATCAAACAATCCATCTGCACAACCAACCAGCAAGTGATTCTCAGTTATAGATTTTAATGCTAAAACAACCTTTTCACTCGTTCCTTCAGAAACAGAAGAGTTGGACCTCTCGAACTGTGTAAATGTTCCTTTTTTAATATCTAACCTCGATACTGCCTTATCTGTTCCAATAAAAATAGCACCTGGGGCTTCTTCAAAACTCCAAACACTTGCAGACGGAATACCTTTTGTTGCATTTCCACTTGGACCTACACCTAAAATTCCTTTTGATAATGGATTAAAACTAGATAATCCACGTTGAGACCCGATCCAAAATGTACCCGAACCATCTTTGTAAATGCAATTTAATTCATTAAAAAGTAAGGCCGATTTTTGAAAAATATCTTCTGTGTTATGATGAATAAAGCCACGTTCATCAATAATAAAAAGACCATTATTTGAAGTACAAATTAACCAACCTATACCCTCTTCGTAAAAAACATCAGAAACATTCTGTAAATCAAACTTTGAATCTAGGTTAGTAAAAAAAGGAAGGCTTTTTCCAGTAGTGGCATTTAAATCAAACACCCCTTGATTTGTTGCTAATAAAACCCGATTTGTTCCTTCTGCTATTAACTTATTGATAATTAAAGGTGTTCTTTTTTTTCCTTTAACTTCTACAACAATTGCTTTCTTTTGAAGTGTATTACAAAGAAATATCCCTTTATCGTCTGTCGAAACGACCAATATTCCTTTTTCGGTAAACTCTAAACTTGTTGTTTTTTTAGATGGAATAAGAAAAAAGTAACTCTGAAACCTATTGGTCTTTATATCAAACTTAAAAACACCTGCTTCCGCTGTAGAAATCCAAAGATTTCCTTTTTCATCTTCCGCGATATCTTCAATATGTGAAGAGGTTCCGTTTTTTGTAGTAAATGTCTTAAAACGCTCAGAAGAGAGGTCATATTTTGTAAGTCCTTTACTAGTTCCAAACCATAAATTTCCTGCTAGATCTTTGTGAGAACAAAGAATATATTCACTTTCTAAACCTTCTGTATCATCTGAAGTGAATATCTCAAAAGACTTTCCATCATAACGATTTAATCCATCTTGAGTTCCTATCCAAAGCGCATTTATATCATCTTGTACAATCGTAGTTGCCGAACTTTGAGAAAGTCCATTATTGATTGTATAATTTCTAAAACGATAATCAATTTGTGCATAGCTATCTACTCCGTAAAGAAAAACAACTATATAAATTAGATACTTAAACACGATTTGGTTTCATTCCAATAAATTACATTCCTGGTATTGTACCGCTAGATGGTTGTGGTTGAATTGTTGAGTTTTCAAGATCTCTATCAAACATATAAAGTCCACCATTATCTCCACCAATCAATTTAATTTTATCTAAGATTGTTCGCGCTAATGCTTCTTCTTCAAGCTGCTCAGAAACATACCATTGAATAAAATTATGTGTTGTGTAATCTTTTTCTTTCAAACACACATCGACTAAATTATTGATACTTTCCGTAACCAGTAATTCATGTTCTAAAAGCAATTGAAAAACATTTTCCAGAGATTTAAATTCTTTTTGAGGGCAATCCAAACCAGGAATAACAGCTACACCACCTCTTTCATTTACGAATTTTACAAGTTTCAACATATGAAATCTTTCTTCGTCAGAGTGTGTGTATAAAAATTTTGCAGTACCGTTTAACCCTTGGTTTTCAGCCCAAGACGCCATTGCTAAATAAAATTGCGATGATGAAGCTTCTTTTTCAATTTGATCATTCAACGCGTTTTCTACTGTTTTATTCATATTACTATTTTTTACAAAGTTATCATTATCAGTACAATTCTTTCAATTTTTTACAAAATATAAGCGTACCTTAGCATCAATGTCAAGACACAAAAAACCTAAGAAAAAGCTTAAGTTAAGCTTATTACATATTATCCGAAAAGTATTTTCGGAAAACCCAGAATCAAAACTTAATCACAAACAAGTTTGCGCATTAATTGATGTTCGAGAGTCTGCTATTCGAAAGTTAGCATTTAATGTTTTAGAAGAACTAACAAAAGAAGGTTTTCTTAAAAAAACAGGACATAGCATCTATCAGCTAAATCAAGCAGGAAACTTCTACGAAGGTATTTTACAAGTTACTCAGCGTGGAGCAGGTTTTGTTGTGTTAGACGATGATGAAATGTCGGATGTATACATAGACCCAAAAAACATGCAACAAGGTTTGGGTGGAGATCGTGTAAAAATTCAAATTATAAAGAAAGGGCGTTCAAGAAACGAAGGGGTAATTCTTAATGTAATAGAACGTGAAAGAACACAGTTTGTTGGAACAATTCAAATGCATGAAAATTTTGCATTCTTAGTTCCCGATAACAGTCGCGTTGGAACCGATATATATATTAGAAAAGAGAAGTTAAAAGGTGCAAAAAATGGAGATAAAGCTTTAGCAAAAATCACTGTTTGGCCTAAATCACAAGACAATCCTTATGGAGAAATTGTAGAAGTTCTTGGTAATACAGGCGGAAACGAAGTTGAAATGATCAGTATTCTTGTTAATCAAGGGTTAGATTATAAGTTTAACGAGGATGTATTAAGTGAATCGGAATCGTTAACTCTTGAGCTTGATAAGAAAGAAATAGCAAAACGTCGTGATTTTAGAGATGTAACAACATTTACTATTGATCCATACGATGCAAAAGATTTTGATGATGCACTTTCTTTTAAAAAGCTAGAAAATGGTCATGTTGAAGTTGGTGTTCATATTGCTGATGTGAGTCATTATGTACGCCCTGGAATGGCTATGGACGATGAAGCTTTAAAACGTTCAAACTCTGTTTATTTAGTTGATCGTGTAATACCCATGTTACCTGAACAACTTTCAAATTTGGTTTGTTCTTTACGACCAAATGAAGAAAAATTTACCTTTTCAGCAGTCTTTGAAATTGATGAAAAAGGAAAAGTTTATAACGAATGGTTTGGAAAATCTGTTATCTATTCGGACCGTCGCTTTGCGTATGAAGATGCCCAAGAAATTATTGAAGGAGCAGAAGGTGATTATAAAGACGAAATACTCTTTTTAGATAAAGTAGCTAAAATTTTGCGAAAAAAACGTCTTGAACATGGTGCAATGAACATTGAAAGTTCAGAAATGCGTTTCAAATTAGACGAAGAAGGACACCCTATTGAGGTTGTAATTAAAACTTCAAAAGACGCAAATAAGTTAATTGAAGAATATATGCTTTTGGCAAATAGACGTGTTGCTACCTTCATAGCAACAAAAAAGAAAGGACAAGAAAAAATTCCTTTTATATACCGATGTCATGACAAACCAGATACTGCAAAAGTTGAATTATTTAATCTTTTTGTTCAAAAATTTGGGTATGAAGTTGACACAAATAACCCAGATAAAATATCAAAAAACATCAATGCTCTATTAGAAGATATTCGATACAAAAATGAATTTGAATTGATTCAAACCATGGCTATTCGATCCATGTCCAAGGCCACGTATGAAACAACGAATATTGGACATTACGGACTTGCTTTTGATAACTATACGCATTTTACTTCACCGATTCGTAGGTATGCCGATTTAATGGTGCATCGTATTTTACAAGAAGAGCTTATCGGTAAAAAGCACAGATATAATAACGAATTGGATGACGTTTGTAAACGTATTTCTCGTATGGAGCGTAAAGCAGTAGATGCAGAACGTGAAAGCACAAAGTATTTTCAAACTTTATTTGTTGTTGATAAGATCGGTCAAGAATTTGAGGGAACCGTTTCAGGAATTGCCGAATTTGGCTTATTTGTCAAAATGGACGATAATTTATGTGAAGGTTTAGTTCCTATGATGGGAATTCCAGGTGACCGTTTTAGTTTTGATGCAGAGAAGTTTGTAATTGTTGGTGCAAAAACGGGTAAAGAATATAATTTCGGTGACCGTGTTAAAGTGCGTATATACGAAGTTTCTACACGTAAACGCCAGATAGACTTAGAAATGGTAGAAAGTTGATTAAACCTGCTTAATACGCTTATTTAAATCATCTCTATAAGATCCTCCAATAGGAATTACCTTTTCAACTTTTTCTAATGTAAGATTTGGGTACTCAATCGTAGCCATTTTATCTAGACGAATAATGTAAGATCGGTGAACACGTAAAAATTCTTCATTCCCCATTTTAGCTTCAATATCTTTCATTGTAGAATGAATTGTATAACGTGTATCAGCCGTATGAATTACCACATAATCTTTTAACGCTTCAATATAGAATATTTCGTCTGTACGTAATTTTACCAATTTACTGTTTGACTTAACAAAAATAAATTCGTTTCCACCTTCTTTGTTTTCAATAATTGAAAATAAAAGATCTCTTTCTTTAACAACCTCCTGTTCTTTACCATGCTTGTAAATCGCCATTTCAATGGTTGTATGTAAATCAATTTCTTTAAATGGCTTTAAAATATACCCGTAAGGTTCTGTAATTTTTGCTTTTGAAAGCGTAGATTCATCTGCGTAAGCTGTAAGAAATATAATTGGAATAGAATATTTAGAACGAATCGCATTTGCAGCTTCAATACCATTCATATTTCCTTTTAACATAATATCCATTAAAACGATATCTGGATGTTCAGAACCTGCTAATTCAATGGCTAATTCTCCAGTTGCTGAAGCACCAACAACATTATATCCTAATTTTTTTAGACTATGTTGTATATCCTTTGAAACAATGGATTCATCTTCTACTACAAGTACATTTATTTTAGACATTTGTTGCTAGTTTGATGTTATCAAATTTAATTAAATATTTCGTTCCTTTTTGAATATCAACTTCGATCTCTCCATCCAATTGTTCTACCAGCGTTGATACCAACTGTAAACCTAATGTATCTGACTCCATTTCAGTAAACTCTGCAGGTAATCCAATTCCATCATCTGCAATTTCTAGATTTACTTTTTTTTCTTTTTCGTATAAATTAATTGTAATCGTTCCTTTTTCTCCTTGTTTCCAAGCATATTTAAGGGCGTTACTAATAATTTCATTCACTAATAAACCTGATGGAATAGCTTGATCTAAAACTAAATCAACCTCTTCTAGGTTTAAGTTTAGAACAACCTCATCATGAATCCTGTATGAAGAAACTAAATTAGTAGTCAGATTCTCAAGATAGTTAGAAAAATTGATACTAGAAAAATCTTCTGTACGATAAAGGTTCTCATGAATAATGGCCATTGACCTAATTCTATTTCTACTTTCTTGTAAAATATCTAAGGTGTTTTGATCCGTAACAAATGAACTTTGGAGGTTTAGAATACTTGAAATTACTTGTAAATTATTCTTTACACGATGATGAATTTCTTTTAATAAAATTTCTTTTTCTTTTAGGGAATCAACAATTTCAATGTTGTATTTTTTCTTCTCACTAATATCATGAGCAACCAGCGAAATTTCGGCAACATCGCCTTCAGTATCAAAAATTGGATTCATGAATATATCTAGCCAATATTCATCACCTTTAAAATTCATTTTTAATTCAAACTGTCGAGAATTTCCTTTTTTTGCTTGAGTAAATAGAATTCTAAACAACCTTAATCGTGCTGGTGAAATTACATCTTTAAAATAATCATCAAAAGAAACTTTTGTTCTTAAAACTTTTCCAAAAATTGTAGAAAAATAGGTTTCACAATGTGAATTAAAAGATGAGATATCCTCATCCAGGGTTATCGTTAATAAAAAGGTGTTTGAAGAACTGTCTAAGATTGCTTTTGTTCTTAAAAATTGTTCTTCAAGGAGTTTTTCCGTTCGGATTCGCTCCATAATTTCCTTTGCTAATTTCTTATTTGTTTCCTCAGCAAACTCGGCTCTTAGTTTTTCTTTTGCCAAAGCATTTTGCACAGAAACATCTTTCATGATAATCAATGAAGCTTCCTCTTCTTCGTATGTTGTTCCTACAATTGTAATATCAACTAATATTTTATCTCTATTTTGATTTATTAAATTCAATTGAATATTCTGAGCAGAACGATCCTCCAAATGATAATTCATTACGGAATTAAACTTACCTTGATCAAGTGGCGTAAATATTTCTTCAAAATTAAATTTTTCACCTACAAGAAACTCCATTGAAGGGTTCATATAAAGAATATTATCCTCTCTAACAATTAAAATTCCTTCCGGATTGTTTTCAAGAATATTTTCAATATTTCTTTGACTTTTTCGAATAGCTCGTAAATTCCTATTCAGGGCAGTATTATCATGAATCACGCATTGATAGTACAATTGATTTTCGAGCATTATTTCAATAAATGTAACTTCTGCTTCAATTGTGCGATTATTACTTAGAAAGAGCCAATCAAATTTTATACTTCTGGTATTATGCAATTTATTTATATACTGTTGATATTGCTCAGAAATCACATCCGATTTATTAGCACTTAGATCAAATAAGTTCTTTCCTATTAATTGTGTTAATGGTAATCCGAATAACTGCGTTGTTTTCTTATTTGATTCAATAATTTTATCCCCTTTTAGTAATAAAATAGCATCATTCGATTCTTCATAAATAAGCCTATATTTCTCTTCACTTTGTCGCAGTGCTTTAGCTGCTTTTTGAATACTTGTTAAATCTATTACAGATCCTTCAATATGATTGGTTTGGGCATCGAGGTACCAACTAAATACAAATGACTTTTCTTTTTTATCCGATAAAACATATGTAGTTTGAAAATTTTGATAATTCTCAGAATCTCCAAATGAATCTATAATAACGCTCCAATCTTTTTTATTTGCTCCAGAGAATAAGATATCTCCAATTGATAGTTCATTATCAAACATTTCAAAGAAGGAATTGTTACCGTCTAATATTGTTGAATTCTTATCAATGGTAAATACCCCTGCTCTATTTTTGTAGTATAGGTTTCTATATTTTTTCTCATTTAATTCTAATTCGGCATGTTGAAGAACCTCTTCCGTTACATCATCAATTCGAGCTAACCACAAATAATTAGTTTTAAGTGTAATTAATCCAATATTAATATCGATATATTTCTTTTTTGAATCTTTGTCAATTTCAATTTGCTTTGAAAATTTACCTCCAATAGACATTCGCTTTAAATAATCTAATTCGGTTTCATTTAAAAAGTTAAAAAAGCCCGTATTAATATCAATTTCCCCTGCTTTTTTTCCACAAAATATTTTTTTCGCTTCTAAGTTAGAATCCATCACTACCGGATCAGTTGATAAATCAAATAAAACATATCCTGCTCCACGATTATTCAAAAGTTTTCTTAAATATTCAGTATAATCTTCTAGAGAATTAACCATTTTCTTTCTAGAATACTGTACAACTAAAGAACTTGCTCCAAGTACAAAAAATAGCAATGAAATAAGATAATATGAAAAGTTTATAGAACCAATTGTTTGTAATCCATATAACATTAAAAGAAAGACAAATAAGTTATATAAAACTAAGGCATACCAACGCTGTATAATTACAACTGTAACGGCAAATAATCCAAAGAAGGTAAAGAGTTCACTTATTTCAAAATCACTAATCAATGTACTTCTAAATGCAGCTAAAGTCATCCCAAATAAATGCACTATAAAGAAGTACATCAATTTGTTATTTAAGTATTTGATAAGCCAGCATAGAAAAACATATATTGGAAATAAAACCGTGTAGGAAAGACCAATATAAAAATAGACATCTGGTACATTGGAAAAACTGATTAACAACGTATAAATTGGCGCAATAATAAAGGCTCCAATACTATGTATAAGTGTAATTCGTTTTAATCCGTTTTCATTCTCATATTGCGGAATAAAACTATGTCGCGTTTTAGCAAATACTTTAAATAAATTATTCTTGCTTGACATTTTTTAATCAGAAATAATTAGGTCTTAAAGTGTTAAATTAATTCTTTTTTTTTGTTCACTTTTATTTAAATATAAACAACTAATAATCAGTATTTTACTAAATATTTTTTTAAACATTTAGAGAAGATAGGATTTTTTTCTTCAAAATCAAAACGGACAATATCTTCCTTTAGAATAAAGTAATTAAATAACTTTTTTAATTAAAGAAGAAATTATTATTCTTTATTAAGACTGTTAATATGTGGATTAGATAATTACAATTTACTTGTTTATTGAGTTATTAATATTTTGACTCGAGTTATACACATAATTAATCGCAAATAATTCCTTTAATACTAAGTATTTAATACACTTATAAACATTTGAGTTAAATTATTTCATGTGTATAAACAAATGAGACTTTGATCTAAATTTGATATGGAAAAAGTGTTCTTAATTTCTTAGAAATATTAATAACTATGCTAGGTATTTATAATTGTATTCTTGTATTCGAAAAGAATTTGGATTTTCCTAGAGAAAGAAATTGATAGTTATAAACTGATATAAACAATTCTTATATTCATTTAGTTGATAACTCATTTTAATGATGCCTTTTAAATTAGGCGTTTAAAACTTTTGATATTATTGAATGTTTAAAAGTTGTTGTAATTGTTAATATGGTATAGCTTTGTAAAAAATGTGATAATTATGAAAAAATTAATACCAATTGGATCTGATCATGCAGGTTTTGAATTAAAGAAAGCTGTAATAAATCATTTAGAGTCTAAAGGTTATGAATTAAAGGATTTTGGTTGTTATTCTGAAGAAAGTATTGATTATCCTGATTTCGGTCATCCTGTAGCTTCTTTAGTTGAGGAAAATAAAGGAATGTTAGGTGTGGTTATTTGTGGTTCAGGTAATGGTATTAATATGACAGCTAATAAACACCAAGGTGTAAGAAGTGCATTGTGTTGGAATAATGAAATTGCACAGTTAGCTAGAGAACATAATGATGCAAATATAATTGCATTGCCTGCACGTTTTATTTCAGAGCAAGAAGCGTTGAAGATGATAGATACTTTTTTCTCTGTAGAATTTGAAGGTGGTAGACACCAAAGAAGAGTAGATAAAATATCCTGTTAATGACTAAGTAGTGTCTGAATTAAGGCCTCAGTCTTTTCTGTATATTCATCATAATAAGATCCTGTACCAGGACCATTAAAACCGGTGTGGACTCTTTTTACTTCTCCATCTCTACCTATAAAAATGGAAGTTGGAAAAGAAATAACTTCATTAAGCATTTTAAAATGTTCTGAGGCTAAATTTTTATTTGCTTTTCCCCCAATTAAAAATGTAAAATCGAGAGCTAATTTGGTTTTTAATCGGTTTACATTGTTTACATAATCTTCAAAAGTATTTCCAGCTTCGTAACAAATAGATATAATTTCTAATCCTTGTACATGATACTTATCATACAACTCTTTGTAGTAGTGTGTTTCATCTAAACAATTCGGACACCAAGTTCCCATTATTTGAATAATAACAACTTTATCTTTAGTCTGAGCATTTGGAAAACTATAAACGCTGTTATTTAAATCATTTAATTCAAACTGTATTTCATTTTCATCAATGATATAAGTGAGATCTTCAGGACTTTTTAATGTTACCGTGTCATTTTTCACACCATTCCATTTACTTTCCCAATGAGTACCACTACAGAAAGAACCTTTCAAAGTATCATTTTGAAGTGCTGCTTTAAATAGAAATGCGTGTGAACCGTCAAAACAAGAAAGAAATAAACTATCATTAGTAACATTTCCTTCTAAAAATCGATAATCACCTGTTTCAGTTAAAAATGTTCCTGACACCTTATTGTTTTGTTGATTAAAAATACCAACTGCAGGGTAAGCTGAAGTAGTGTTTGGTTCAAATTCTACTTGCCATGTTCCATTGATATTAGCAGTCTCTTTTATCTTTTTAGAAATGGAAAAACGTAAAGAACGCTTTTTAAGTGAAGTGAATGGGATTTTGTAATCAAGGCCTTTGTTATAGTTAACCCAGTAGCCGTTTAATTTTTTTTTAGAGTCTTTATGAAAGATTAATTCGGAATTGAAATAAGGAAACTTAACGTAAAAACTGTCATTTTTAAATATTGCAGCGTTTAGAATAATTTCTTCCTCTGCATTAAGAATAGAAATAAGATTATCCTTTTTGACTTTAATATTGAATGGAAGTATATCTGATTCACTAAGTTGTAATTCGGAAATCCAACCTCCTTTTTTAATTTTATCCTGTCTTTGGGAATAACCATAAAATGAAAGTGAGAGGAAAAGGAATACAGATAAGAGTTTCATAAATTTTTTTGGTTAGGCGAAAATACACGATTTTTAAGAGTTATTAGTAGTAAATGCAACCTTTTTTAAAAATTATAAGTCTATAAGTTAAGCGCTGGCTATGAATGATTCGACTTTAGTGAAGAAATGTATTGATGGCGATCAACGAGCACAGCGCGCGTTGTTTGAAAAGTTTGCACCAAAAATGTTGGGTGTTTGTTTACGTTATGCAAAAGAACGTGCACAAGCAGAGGATGTATTACAAGATGCTTTCATTAAAGTTTTTACGAAAATAGAAGACTATAAAGGAGGATCTTTGGAAGGTTGGATTAGAAGAATTATGGTTAACACTTCGCTGGATCAAATTCGAAAGAATCATAAATTTCAAGACAATGTAGATATAGAACAAGTAGATTATAAAATTGATGATAACAGTTTTATTGTTGAAGGATTAATAGCCGATGATCTTATGTTGTTAATTAATACTATGCCTGATGGTTATAGAACAGTTTTTAATATGTTCGCCATAGAAGGGTACTCACATAAAGAAATTGCTGAAGAATTAGGGGTTACGGAAAACACTTCTAAATCTCAATATTCAAGAGCAAGGGCATTCTTAAAAACAAAATTAGAAAAAGAAAAATTTGAAAGGTAAAGATAAAATAGAACAGTTATTTTCTGATAAACTCGGAAATTTTGAAGCTAAAGTAGACCCTTCATTGTGGACTGGTATTTCCTCTCAACTTGGTGCGCAAACAGCTGCGACAACAAGTGCGGGTATGTCTGTTTTATCAAAGGCCATTATAGGAATTACTGCAGCTAGTATTGTAGTTGTTTCTACTGTTTACCTTACGAAAAGCGAGACTGATTCAAAGCTTAATGATGAAATCATAGCTAATTCTGAACAAACAATTTCTTCTACAATTAACACGGAAAAAACAAAAGAGTTAACTAATGAGGTATCAATAGAGAAGATAGTTAATGAAAAAACAGAAACAATCGAATCTACCAGCGTTATAGAAGATCAACCAGCTCCTATAGTGTCTTCTCATGAAGAGATAAATGATTTCTTAACTGAAGAAGTTATTATTGAAACTGAAAAAGAAAGAAATAATTATAAACTGCCAGAAATAAAAACTGAAAAACAAACGGAAGTACCAGAAATAGTTATTCCTGTTGAAGAAGAGGTTATTGTTGAAGCTGAAGAAATTGAGTTGTATAAAATAGAAAGTTTACCGAATATTTTTACTCCAAATGGAGATGGAAATAACGATATTTTCATGATAGAATCTACTGGTTTAACTGATTTTAGTATTACAATATTAAATAATCAGAATAAGGTTGTTTATCAATCTAATCAGGCTAATTTTAGATGGAATGGATTAGATTTAACACAGAATCAAGTAGCCGCTGGAAATTATGTGTATTACATAACTGCACGTGATAGTGCTGGAAACCCAGTAAATAAATATAGTCAACTAGTTCTTAGAAGATAAGAAATTCTGATACGCTTTTATACTTGCGAAGTACATAATCAATCCGATAATTAAAAGGATGTGACTTGCATCATTGCGATCAAAATATTGGTGGAAACTGATTTTCATTGTTTGCAAAAATGCCGTAGGAATAAGGATTATAATACTAATCCAAAGGTATTTAAAACCAGAAAAAATCGTTTTTGTGTAGTTTAAACCTAGATATCCTAAAGCGAATAATAACCCAATTGTAGTGTTTAATGTTGGTACACGAAGTCCTAACGAAGGATCTGCTTCTAAATCTACAAACATAAACACCGCTGTTGCTCCAATTAAAGCTAGCACTAGTTTTCCTGTAATAATTGCATTAAATATTCGTTTGAATTGCTCATTTGAGTGGATTGAAATCATTGCACGTTCAATAAAGAAGGATGCAATAATTCCCGAGTACCAAGAAGGATATTTACCAGGTAATCCCCAATAATTATACATCATATGTCCTAAGCCGCCAAAAAAGAAACCAATTCCAAAAATGATAAAGAAAAGTTTCCAAGACTTAAAGAAGGTATTTTGAATAGGCATTTTACCTATTTTAAAAGCAATAATAAGTGCTACTAAACAAATAATAGCATCACCAATCATAGCATTTGGTTCAACTAAATCTAAACCGAAAGCTTCGAATTCGATTTTCGGGTAATCAGATCCAACTAACATAATTATTTACTTTTTTCTTCGAACTTGTGTAGGTTCTTTAAGATTAAACGCTCTACTAATAAAGGAAACCTTGGGGCCATAAAAGCATTGATTTTTCCTATTCTTGTTAGGGTTGTAATGAACTTACGTTTGTTGATGTTGCGTGAAACTTTCTTTGCTACGTACTCAGTTGATTGTACTTTTTTATTATCTCGATCACTCAATGTTACCATAGATCCATCGGAGGCAATAGCTTCTTTATTGTGCTCAATCTGTGTAATTCCCACATAAATTAATCCAACGTGGATGTTGTGTTCTTTTTCTTCAATACGGATAGATTCCGCTATGGCACGTAAGGCCATTTTAGATGAGCAATATGCCGATAAAACAGGCAATCCTCTAATACCAGCAAGACTTGAAATAAAGACGATACTTCCTTGTGTTTTTCTTAATTCTGGGATAGCGGGTATCGTTGGGTTAACGGTTCCCATGAGGTTACTCGAAAAAACAGATTCAAATACTTCTGGGTTTAAATCAGCAACTTTACCACGACTAGATACACCAACATTGTTAACAAGGATATCTAAACGTCCAAATTTATCAACAGCTTCTTTAATTAACTGTTCACCAGCTTCTTTTTTGGATACATCACAACAAACAGTGAGTACCTTATCGTGTATTTTTAATATTTCAGACTTAGCTTCAGCTAACCGAGACTCATTTCTACCATTTAATACGATTGAGGCTCCCTGACGGGCTAAATCAATAGCGATAGCTTTCCCTATACCTCTACTTGATCCTGTTATTACAGCAACCTTTCCGTTTAAGTCTGCCATACTATTTTTTTAAATGAATTTCTGGATGATGTTTAAGAGCTGTTAAACTGTTTGTCCATGCCATTGCTACATGAACAATAAATGCTATCCAAATAGTACCTGAAGCAAGCGTTAATAAACATAAAACAAGTCCCAATGGAATCGCTCCTAAGGTTTCATCTAATCCTTTAGGAATATGGGTTGCTGAATATAAAGCAATATTTATAGCAATAGCTGGCCAAACACCTAGTGGTTCAACCAATGGAATTAGTAGCGTACCTCTAAATAAAAATTCATAACCGAATAAGTACAATGCCCATCCTAACAGGTTAATAAATAAGGTTTTCTTCGTCCATGATTTTGCACGAATTTGCGGATAGTTAACAAGGTTCTTAGGTTTCTTAGCAGAAAAATAGGCTAACGGAATAACTAGAATTGAAAGTCCAATAGTCCATGCTAGAGTAAACAATGTAGTTTCAGGAATGATAGTTAAACCGTAGTCAGCTAATGAAATATCAGGAATAAAGATTAAACACAAGACAGTAGGAACAACCCCCATACTAATGAACCCAAAATACTTTGTAAAAAAGATGTGTTTTATTGATGCATCGTCAGCGTTATTTTTATCGAAAAAACGTTTTTTAATGACTTCTGACTGTGCGGTAAACCAATATGTCACGAAAAATATTAACGCAAAAAAGATTGGTAAAAAAACACGTGTATCCGTTGGTGACCAACTGGTGTTAACTTCAAAATAATCAAACATAAATCTATTTTTTATCTAAATATCCGTTCTCTTTAAACCAAGCATAACATTCTTTAACCGCAACATCAATCGGAGTTTGTGGTAAACCAAGTTCTTTTCTTGCTTTTTCTGGCGAATAATAATGTTTTTCACAAGATATAACAGCGAGTTCTTTGGTTACTCCCGGGTAGTACTTAAAAATCTTAGCAAAAAATGAATTTATCGCCCCATATGCTTTTACAATGAATGGGCTTAATTTTCTCTTTGGTGCCTTAGCGCCAATAGCATCAGCAATCATTTCGAAAGCTTCTTTATAAGTTAAATTTACATTTCCTAAAATATAAGCTTCTCCAATTCTACCCATAGTAGTTGCATTGGCAATCGCAGTTGCTGCATCTTTAACAGCAACGTAATTTTTTCCTCCTGTTGTATAACCAGGTATTTTTCCTTCATGAACAGCCATAATCATTGCCCCAGAACTTGGTCTAGAGTCGTATGGTCCAATCATAAATGTTGGATTTACAACTAATGCAGGTAAGTTTTGCTCTTTCACTGCCTTAAAAACATTCTCTTGAGCAAATCGCTTAGAATCCATATAATCTAAACCGTACTTAATAGATAAGTATGGGTTTCCTTCTTTTCCAAGCTCTTTTTCGTCACCAAAACCAAATGAATTAGCTGTTCCAACATAAATAAATCGCTTAATTTTGTGTTTTAAAGCTGCATCAATCATTAATTGAGTACCCTCAATATTCACTTTATTTACAATTGGGTTTCTTGCTGGAAAAACAGAAGTGGACGCTGCACCGTGTATTACAACTTCATTTCCTTCAAATGCTTTGTCTAAATCATCAGCATTTAAGATATTTCCATAAAAACGTTTAATGTCTAAACCGTCTAATGTAGGGGATTCTTTTCCTGCTTCTAGTAAAACGCTTACTTCGTAATCACGCGAAATTAATTCCCTTACTACGTTACTACCAAGTACACCATCTGGTCCAGTTACTAGTATTTTCATTTGATTATCTTGTTTTGATTTGATTTGCTACGCTGCAAAGTTAACGTTATTATTTTTGAATTTGATTAATTCTTAACTTCGGAAAAAAAGATGTTGCGTGGATTAGTGTTCGTTTCCTTAATTTCCTTTTTTGTTTCTTGCGGAAATAAGGAGCAAGCTGTTTTACTTGAAAAGGATGATTTTATAACGACTAGAGAAGCGGGGTATGAGCAAGTACAATCGCCATTAGAGATAAAAGTACAGGGTAACTGGATAGAGCTCTGCACGGACAGTATTGCTTGGAGTTTCCATAAAAACGAATTGAAATGGAAGGGATTTTCACACATTGTAACCTATAAAGAGGGTGGAATGGAAGTGGGAAGTATTGTTTTTAATGTGAGTGAAACAGGGTTAGATACCTTAGTTTTATTAAATATCAGCACAAATGAAAGACACACCTTAACTAAACAACCTGTTTTAAGGAATGAATTAGTTTGAGGTATGAATCGGATTCATTGAATTCGGAAATTGTGTTGACGGCAAGGTTTTGATCTTTCAACAAGTGGCTACCAATTAAAGTTGAACTCGTAAGAGTTAATCCAGATTTGTTTCGGGCGTATAATGCAAGTGCGATTCCACAGAGAAATTCTTTATTATATTCTCCGGACAATAAATTGATTCTTTCAATTGATTCTATCGGCTCTCCTCCAACATAGGTGTAAGCAATACCTATTCCGCGCCAAAGGTCTCCATGTCGTTCACTTTGTATTAATTGAATTAATCGAGTTAATTTCTCAATTTTTCCTTCTGCTAAATACCATAAACTTCTGCCAATTCCTTGGTTAAAAGCGCTGACTTGATCGGGTCTAATATTGTTTGGTATTTGTGCAGACCGAATAGCAATTCTGCGTTTAAAAATCGCGTAGTAATATCCATATCCATCTAAAACGCGTGAATATAGAAGTGGTGTGATTTTTTGAGTATATAAATTTAAATCGGCGTTTATAGCAGCGATTGCCCAGCCGAGTCCAACATGAATTTGAGAGTCATGTAGTCCTTTTGTTTCTTTTAAGAAATATTCCCAGTCCTTTAAGCTATTATTGTTTTTAATTGAACGTTCAGCGAGAATAAATGAAGTTCCTTCATAAGCAACAGAAGTAAATGCATGCTTTATTTTATTAAGGTGAGATAAAATAGCTTTACGATCGTTTTCTTTTGAAGCATAGTTTTGCGCTTCTTGAAAAACAGATTGAATGAGTTGTATGTTATCTATAGCAGACATATTCTAATAAAACCACATTGTTTTTACATCTTTTTTTACGTTAGAACTCGCAACAATACCATTTTGGTCTTCAACTGGTTTAGTTTTTAGGCTCATCAAATAAGGATCTACTTTCATCTCCATAGATGTACCATAAATCTGATTACTCATTAATCTAAAAATTTCGGTTGCTATTTCTTCTAATAAACGAACGTTTTCTTCAACCTTTTTAACAAGTTCTCTTGGTTTATAACTTTCATCAATGCCTTTATGAAAATCCTTAAGGTAATCAACGTCGAATGGATCAATATAACGGTCTGTAAAAACAGACTTATCATGATCCCCCCATTCTAATAACACCCTTTGCATTTGTGCATTTAATAGTCCGAATTGCTGTCCTGTGCATCCTTCTGTTGAAAACAAACTACGTAAAACACCAATATTTGTATATCCGTTATTGGTAAAAAGTAGGGTAGGAACCCCCCAATAAGTGGCCCAATCCCAAAATATTTTTAAAACCATGGTTTGAGTTTTACCCCATAAACCATACATATCTTTATAAATAGGAACCCAGTTATCAAACAGTGCGAAGTGTGTTCTTTCAAAGACATTTGTCCTTAAGTGAATATCTTCACCTTCTTTATCCCTTAAAATTAAATCCGCAATAAAAGTATTGTTTAAAGCAATGAAATCTGTTCCAGGAGAATAGAAAGGATCTAAAAACAGGCCTGACTCCCCGGTAATTGCCCAACGTTCAGTAGAGTAAAGTTTTTCAGAAGAATGTGCGTAATGTTTCATGATTTTAAAATCTAAAACATCATCGCGTTTTTTATCTAAACAAGTGAATGCGTTTGGTTCATTTTGTTTTAACCACTCCATCGCTTTTTCATATTTATTGAAAGAATCAAATGGATGGTGTGCAGGGTCAGCAACAATACCAACACTTGTGTTTCCAGAGGAAAGAGGAATAAACCAAACCCAATATCCTTTATCCATCAAGTGAACTGTACTTAAACGTCTTAAGCCAGGCTCAACAAACGTGGACCATTTTTTATTTTCAGACCAGTGATCTACATCAATTTCTCCTTTTACCCTGAACCAAACAGCATTAGCAGCGTGCTCAACGGATTTCGTAAAGTTCATTTTTCGTTTAAGAAAACTGGCTCTTCCTGTTGCATCAACAACCCATCTCGAGTTTGTTTTTTCTTCCTTTTCGCCCAGATTAAATTCAACGGTGTGAATAGTTTCTTCATTAATTTCTACACCCGTTACTTTGGCACCTAAAAGAACTTCTGTTCCTAAAGCTTTGGTACGGTTAATTAATTCATTTTCAAAAGTTCCTCGATCTAATTGATGACTGGGAATAGGAAGTAATTTTCTTGGTCCTAATTCAACACGCTTGGATATGTCATCTTTATGTTCTGGTGTAAAGAAAAAGCGCAAACCATGTTTTGGTAATTGATGCTCATCCAAATAGTCTTTTAAATCGAGAACTTCG
>Ga0193953_1000237_pt1 | contig 31151 bp, 23 predicted proteins | sample BB_4_MG_FD_140325 | JGI IMG/M metagenome (GOLD analysis project Ga0193953, IMG submission 140325) | Microbial mat bacterial communities from the Broadkill River, Lewes, Delaware, United States - BB_4_MG | ecosystem: Environmental > Aquatic > Freshwater > River > Microbial mats | place: USA...
CCATAGAAACGAGAATCCTGCTCGTTCTGTGACGAGTGCATGGATGGATCATCCGCTACAGTTACAACCAAACCACCGTTTACACCAGTAATGGATGAATTCACAAAGGCATCCGCTGCCACATTCAATCCCACGTGCTTCATACACACCATGGCACGTTTTCCGGCATAGGACATCCCCAAAGCCGTTTCCATGGCTGTTTTCTCATTGGCCGACCATTGGCTATGAATTTCTCTGGACTTCGCATCTTTTGATCCTTGTACGAATTCCGTAATCTCGGTTGATGGCGTTCCGGGATACGCGTAAATCCCCGACATCCCCCCGTCAATCGCGCCTTGCGCAATTGCTTCTGCTCCTAATAACAACAATTTTTGCATACCGCAGGGTCAGTTTTAAATTATTACTTACTTTTTTCGAATCGCTAAATAACAAATATCATTTGCCTTTATTCATGACATTTATCAACGGTTACAATTTGAATCAAGTCTTAATAACAAATTGTAAGTACCAATCGACGCGGACCGCCAAAACGTCGAAATTCACACAAATAAATTCCCTGCCATGTTCCCACATTTAATTCGCCATTAGAAATGGGAATGGTCACTGAAGATCCGATCATAGAGGCCTTAGCATGAGCGGGCATATCATCAGCTCCCTCAAGAGTATGCTTATAATCAGAATCATACTCCGGAACCAACTTATTAAAAATAGTTTCAAAATCCTCCCTCACTGTCGAATCGGCATTTTCGTTCAGGGTGATAGCCGCTGAGGTGTGCTTGATAAAAACATGGAGCAATCCTTTTTCAGGAAATTTAGGAATGGCATTTTCTACGAGGTTGGTTATTAAATGATAGCCTCTTCCTAAATCAGGCAGTGTCAATTCAATCTGTTCTACCATTAGTGCGAATTACAAGATGATTACAATTTTACCATCCCGAAATTACAAATTTGCCGGATGATTAAAAAACACCCGGCAAATAAAATCTTCAATTAATAATTCTCACTGAGAAAATAATGGTAAAGAAATTCAGAAGCAAAGAAATTACTTTTGAATTTTTATTTAATAACCACCCCGCCTTCGGCACCCCTCCTAAGTAAAATCAGGAGGGGAAAAGCATGACCGAGAGAAGTTTCTCCTCCTTTTTTCAAGGAGGAGTACCGCGAAGGATGAGCGGGGAGGTGGGTATTTGTTTAAAAGAAAATTCACTGGATTCGGAAGCCAAACACCTAAAAATCATGAAAGGCATTATAGGTATCTCCGGGTGTTGATCCCTTTTGCATATCCTGCTGCTTCTCATGCCATTGTTTGGCCAGCTGCTTATAGACCGGATCGGCATATTCCAGAAAATCAATGGTCGCCTGGCAAAAACGCGGCATCCCACTATCCCGAATATCTTTCATTCGATCTTTCGTACAGCCACCAAAACAGCTCTTATACCAGGTACAGGTCTTACACTTTCGGGGTAACTGTGCTTTCATCGCGCCGAATTGCGATTGCTTCCTGCTATTGAGCATATCGATTAAACGGCCTTGCATGATGTTACCCAATTTCCATTTGGGCTCCACAAAGAAATCACAGCTGTACACATCGCCCGTATGTTCAATGGTTGTATAAATGCCGCATTCTTTTCGAAGGGTACATTCGGGTGCCTGCATTCCCACATAGGTGTGGAATATAGATTCGAAATTCCGAATATTAGTCGTGGGCTCTCCATTCTCAAAATCTTTGATCCACAGATCAAACAAATCCATCAGGAAATCCGCATATTTCTCATCAGTCAGTGAGAATTCAGCTGCTTTCCGGGGATCATTCTTGTCACTTTCCACCACCGGAATGAATTGCATCCACGTTAAGCCAACACTTTTATAAAATTCATAGATCTCTTCGACATGATCAGCCGAATAATTGGTAATGCAACACATAGCATTTACGGCTACTCCAGCATTCAGAAGCGTATCCAGGCTCTTCATGACAATATCCCAGGAAGGCTGCCCGTTTTTAGTCAGGCGATAATGATCATGTACATGTTTGGGGCCATCCAATGATAATCCGACCAGAAAATCGTATTGCTTCAAAAATGCCGCCCACTCCTGGTTAATATTTATACCATTTGTCTGGAGCCCATTCCCCACACTCTTCCCCTTGCCATATTTCTGTTCGAAAGCCACCGCTTTCTTAAAGAAGTCTAATCCCATCAAGGTAGGTTCCCCCCCTTGCCATCCCAACGACACTTGCGGACCAGACTGACTCATCACTTGACGGATCAACTCTTCCAATACCTCATCGCTCATCCGATGCACCTGTTGTTCTTTAAACAGCTCTGCCTTTTCTAAATAAAAACAATAAGTACATCCCAGATTACAATCCGGACCGGCTGGTTTTATTAGTACCGACTCCAGTGGCTTATAATTTTGCTCTCTCATCTTTCCCTGATTTTAAATAACAACGCGACCTTTCCGATGCGGTTACAACACTTGCTTGTTTACTGCATTGGGCGGAACTTCACCCGTGAAACGGGCTTTAATATTTTGTGCCACAACTACCGACATTTCTTTTCTTGTTTCGTGCGTCGCTGTACCTAAATGCGGCATGAGTACGACATTGTGCATCCCCATGTAAGCATCAGGTATATTTGGTTCATCTTCATACACATCCAAACCGGCACCTGCAATGGTTTCATGCTTTAAGGCTTCAATTAAAGCCTGCTCGTCAACCACTGGCCCACGTGCTGTGTTAATGAGGTAAGCAGTTGGTTTCATCATTTCCAACTGAGACTTACCAATCAAATGTTTCGTCTCCGGTGTCAATGGCATATTTAAAGAAACCACATCAGCTGTTTTCAACAACTCGTCCATGGAAACGTAGGTTGCATTCAACTCTGCTTCTACCGCTTCCTCAACCCGTGAGCGATTGTGGTACACAATTTCCATTCCTGAGGCGACAGCCCGCCTTGCCAGGGCTTTACCAATAGCCCCCATACCTACAATACCCAAACGTTTTCCCACAAGGGTTGTACTCAGGTTACGCATCACCCCCCAGGTTATCTCACCTTTGGTACGCAGGCGATTATTCATTTCACCCATACGGCGAGCCACTGAAATCATCAATCCCATGGCCAATTCAGCGGTGGGTTCAGTCACCGGGTCAGGACTATTGGTTACTAAAATACCTTTGGAAGTCGCGTGGTTGACATCAATATTATCAAATCCGGCCCCGAAATTGGCGATCATTTTCAACCGAGGGGCAGCATCCATCACCTCATTGGTCAATTTATGGCCGTAGACAGTGACAACAGCATCACAGTCTCCAATCTTCTCTTTCAGCTCCTCTTGCGTGAAGGCTTCCTTTTCGGGATATACTAATTCCCAATCCGGCAAAATGGCTTTAAATCCCTCCTGCGGAATGGCTAACATGATTAATAACTTATGTTTCTTCATCTTTCATCCAATTAAATCGCTTTAAAGATAAATGCATTCCTGTTCTTTTCAAACTGCAAAGAATTGCCTTTTCCACTCAATGAAACCGCCGACATACTAAAAACAATAAAAAACAGTTTTTAATAATTGCTGATCATTCCTATTTTTATGCGATGAACAAATATGTTTTAATCCTTTTTCTAGTTCTTCCAGGCTTGTCTGGTACAACATTATTCGCCCAGGAAAAACACCTGCTTTCCGGTTATGTAACAGACTCACTCCAACAACCTTTGGAGTTTGTAAACATTACCATAAAAGACAGACCGGATGGAACCATCACCGATCAAAAAGGACACTTTTCATTTGCAACCAAAACACCACTGCCTTTCACATTAATTACTTCCTATATAGGATATACTTCCCAAGAGATTGAAATTAAGAAGAGCGAGCAGCTGAAAAACATCCACATTGTTCTGAAAGCGAAGCTGGAAGTCATTGATCAAGTAGAAGTAACCGGCGAAATAAAAGATCAAAGCTTTACCAAGATTGATCCGAAGCTTATCAAGGCCCTTCCGGATGCCTCGGGTGGAAATATTGAAGGCCTGGTAAAAAGCCAAATGGGGGTGGCATCTAATAATGAATTAAGCTCGCAATACCGGGTGCGTGGCGGTAATTATGATGAAAACCTAGTATACGTCAATGACATCGAAATCTATCGCCCCTTTTTAATACGATCGGGCCAGCAAGAAGGCTTAAGTTTCATTAATCCGGATTTAATCTCCTCCCTGAAATTCTCACCTGGTGGATTCGAAGCCCAGTATGGCGATAAGATGTCTTCGGTACTGGACGTACGTTACAAACAGCCCAAAACACTTAAAGGAAGTATACAAGCCAGCTTACTTGGTGCATCCGGCCATGTTGAAGGCAGCTCTAAAAATGGCAAACTCTCTGCCATCACGGGAGTTCGCTACAAAACCAACAAGTACCTTTTGGGTACTTTGGATGTATCAGGTGATTACAATCCGGTCTTTTTTGATGCCCAATCTTTCATCACTTATGCCATTAATGAAAACTGGCAACTGGAAGCATTGGGATATTACTCACAAAACGCTTACAACTTTGAACCGGTAGATCGGGAAACGGTATTTGGCACCATCCAGGAAGCAAAAACCCTTAAAGTGTTTTTTGAAGGTCAGGAAAAAGACTTGTTTCAAACGGGCCTTGGAGCTATTTCCATAAAGCACCTGCCGAATGCAGCCAATCAATATAAACTTACAGCGTCCGGCTATCGCACTTATGAAGAGGAAACCTATGATATCTTAGGACAATACGCTTTACATAACATAGAACCCATGATCAATGAGCCAGAGCCAGAAATTGACGGCATTCAAAACATTGGTGTTGGCAGTCACCTGGAACATGCCCGCAACGATTTATTGGGTGTCATTCAGAACGTGGCCTTTCAAGGCAAACATCAATTAAATGATCACCTCCTCTCCTGGGAAGTCAAGTATCAGCATGAACAATTTAAGGATCATCTGAACGAATGGGAAATGCGTGATTCGGCTGGCTATTCGCTTCCCTATTCCGATAAGGAAGTCAAACTGGTCTATTCTTACAATGCCGATCTGGAAACCAAGAGTAATCGAATCACCGCCTATCTTCAGGACGAATACAGGTGGCAACTGTCCAATGGTACATTATTGGTAAATGGTGGTATCCGAATCAATCATTGGGATTTCAACAATGAGTTTTTAGTTAGCCCACGCCTTAACTTGTTGTATTACCCTGCGGGCAATAAAAATAACCGCTACCGCTTTGCCACTGGCGTTTATTACCAGTCGCCATTATATAAAGAACTACGCACACCAGATGGAGCGCTAAACCATGACATCAAAGCTCAAAAGTCCTATCAATTGGTGGGTGGATATGATTATATTTTCGAGGTGAATGGCCGCCCCTTTAAATTAACTACCGAAGCCTATTATAAATACATGACGGACCTCATCCCCTATCAGGTTGATAACGTTAGAATCCGCTATTCCGGTAAAAACAATGCAAAAGGATATGCAGCTGGTATTGACATAAAAATACATGGGGAATTTGTTCCCGGCGTTGAATCCTGGGCCAATTTATCATTCATGAAAACTGAGGAAGACCTGGCAGATGATTTCTATATCGATGGAGATGGGAATACGGTTTATCCGGGTTACATTCCCAGGCCATCGGATCAGCGTGTCAATTTTTCGCTGTTTTTTCAGGATTACATGCCCAGTAATCCCACCTTCAAAGTACACTTAAACTTACTCTATGGGACCGGATTACCATTTGGTCCTCCGCAATCACCCCGATACAAGGCCACCAATCGCATGCCTGCCTATCGACGTGTCGACATTGGTTTCTCCAAAGACCTCAGAGGCCGACATCCAAACCCCAATAGCTTCATCAAAGATTGTTGGTTGGGCGTGGAGATCTTTAACCTCTTTGATATCAATAATACCATCTCTTACTTTTGGATATCGGATGTTCACAACCGTCAATACGCCGTTCCCAATTATCTCACATCGCGCCGCTTTAATGTGAAGTTATCAGCTGCCTTTTGATGAGGATGAGCAGGTTGAACAGCCATTAAAAGACCCCATGGATGAATGGTTCAAAATATTTTCAAAATCTGATAAAACTCAGCTTTCAAACTGTTTTATAATTGGTTTAATCCGCTATTTTTGTTTCAGACCAAATAAGAAATTAACAGAACTAAATCCGTAGTTATGACAGAGAAGAAAATGACACAACAAGATTACATCGACCGCGAGGACAAGTATGGTGCACACAACTATCACCCACTACCGGTAGTACTTGAAAAAGGGGAAGGCATCTACGTATGGGATGTGGACGGTAAAAAATACTTCGACTTCCTTTCAGCTTACTCAGCTGTCAACCAAGGTCACTGTCACCCAAGAATCATCAAAGCTCTGACTGATCAGGCACAAGATTTAACCCTTACCTCCCGTGCTTTCTATAGCAGTGTATTGGGTGAATTTGAAGAGTATGTCACTAAATTCTTTGGATTCGACAAAGTATTGCCTATGAATACCGGCGCAGAAGCTGATGAAACGGCTTTGAAGCTTTGTAGAAAATGGGCTTACGAGAAAAAAGGGGTACCTGAAAACCAAGCAAAAATTATTGTTTGTGAGGGTAACTTCCATGGACGTACCATTTCGATTATCTCCATGTCCACTGATCCGGATTCTTATAAAGGATTTGGGCCTTATACACCTGGCTTCGTTACAGTTCCTTACAATGATTTGGATGCTCTGGCTAAAGAACTGGAAGATCCGAATGTAGCCGGATTCCTGGTAGAGCCGATTCAGGGAGAAGCAGGGGTATATGTACCAGGAGATGGGTATTTGAAAAAAGCATTTGAGTTGTGTAAAGCTAAAAATGTACTGTTCATGGCTGACGAAGTACAGACAGGTATTGCACGTACCGGTAAATTGTTGGCATGTGATCACGAAGGTGTTCGTCCGGATGTATTGATCCTAGGTAAAGCGATCTCTGGTGGTGTATTCCCTGTATCAGCTGTTTTAGCTGATGATGATGTCATGCTGGCTATCAAACCAGGTGAGCACGGTTCTACTTATGGTGGAAACCCACTGGGCTGTAAAGTCGCCATTGCAGCTCTGGATGTAGTGAAAGATGAAAAATTAGCTGAAAATGCAGAACGTTTAGGCCAAATTTTCCGTGAGGAATTGTCTACCGTTAAATCAGACATGATTGAATTAGTACGCGGTAAAGGTTTACTAAACGCAGTGGTGATTAAACCCAAAAATGGAAAAACAGCCTGGGATGTATGTGTGGCCATGAAAGAGAATGGTTTGATTGCCAAACCAACGCATGGAAACATCATTCGTTTTGCGCCTCCATTGGTGATTAACGAAGAACAATTACGTGCAGCTCTTGATGTCATTAAAAGCACATTTACTCAATTCGAATAGTCAAAAACTTTCGAAATAATATAAGCGCGAAGGGAACAAATGATTCCTTCGCGTTTTTTTATCCTAGAAATTCAATTGACACCAACCAGCTTTTAATCGTTCGGTTAGCGGTTTCCCCATCCCTTTGACATCAATGCCCATCTCACGCAATTGATCGGCCACACCATACATATCGGCACAATTGACGCAGGCCTCTACAATAATGCCATCGCTTTTCATCTGCATCAATTTCGTTCTTACTTCCTCATTTTCGGTCAATAACTTAGCTGATGGCCCCCATATAATAAGTGTAACCTCCTGAAACCACTTCATCCGTTTGGCTGCATGCGCATACATGAAACAAACCTTCAAGGCCACATCCGGGTCTCCACTACTCCAGATAACCATCAGTTTATCAGATTCTTTCACATTGCTTTTTGGGGCAGTCATCCCCAGAAAAGGCATTATTGTCAAAAACAATCCACATAACATCGTCTTCATAGCATTTTTTCTTATTTTTCATCTTAAATATCAGACCTCTATTAATAAAAGGCAAACATGACCCATAAAGAATCCTATATCACCCTACTCAAAGACCAATTAAACAAAGTAGATGATCGTGCTTTCGATCTTTCCTCCTGGAAAAAGGCTACTTGTCTTGTTTTGGAATCCTACCTTGGCATGAATGCGCCCCAGGTAAAAGCGATTGAAAAAATTGATTATGCTTATAGCAGCTGGACCCTTCGTGATGAATCAGGTGTATCAGATCCTGTAAAAACAGATTGTAAATCCACTTTATCCATGATTATTCGTGAAATGGAAATTACTGCCGATACAGACACGATCACAGATAACCAGCCTGAATCCAACACGGATTTAAATTTTGTCTGGACGCCATTGGAAGATGAACTGACTGGTGCTTCTTTAAAGAAATTAAAATCCTTATTGACTGCCACTAATGTTGCACCTGGTGAAGTGGAGAAATTCCTGAAAGATTTGCCAGGACAGACTACCATTAATGTCCTGCAAAGCGTGTTGATGTCAGAGTCATTCAGAAACTGGATTACAAAGCAATAAATCACCTTAACCGACCTTAGAAAACTATTTATGATATCATATGCCTACATCGACAATATCCTGCATGTTTCATTGACCAAAAAAGTAACCCTGGAGGATATTGTTGAATTTATCCATGAATTCAAGAATCTGGAAAATATGCCTGAAAACTTACGCATTTTCTATGATTTAACAGAAGCTGATCTGGTTTTACATTTAGATGATATCTCTAAATTATCAAAATTAGCCGAAGCTGCTACCGGTAAATTCAAAGCTGTGAGAACAGCCTTTTACGTGACCGACCCCAAGGTTACGGCCTACACCATGCTGTTCTCCTGGCTTCCTGAAAATTCAATCACACAACGCGAAAACTTCTCAACGCGCGAAGCAGCCATGGAATGGTTAATCGCCGATGAATAAAACAGATCACTCTGACAAAAAAAAATCCCCTATTTGAAAATAGGGGATCGTCTTTCTAATATATCAAATTTACATCTTTCCTTTCATTCGTTCGTCCATCAATTCACGTGCTAATTTCTGTTCCCGACGCAAAGCGGTTTTCCGATGAGTCTCAAATTCCTCTTCTACTTCAGCCAGGCGCGCCTTCGTTTCACGAGTCACATGATGTCCTCGCTTAAACATTAAAAACACAATTGTAGTAATCACAAGTAGCACCAACACCAATCCCCACATAATAGAATTATAGACTGTTTTACCTAACTCCATTCCCAAAAAGCTAAGTGCATTTTTTGACTTCACAGCCGCCTGAAACTGGCTTCTAACATCAGACACAATAGCATTTAATGAGTCATTCTTTTGAACGCCGGCGCGAATTTCACCATTAGCGGCCTGTAATGCACTTCTTAATTGAAGGATACTATCAGAAGCATGGGATTTCAATTGATTCAGAGAGCTCAACCTGACAACCTTAAACTCTTCATAGCTACTGGATTTCTTTATCACATACTCAAACTGCTCTTGAATCGTACCGGTTTTCATTGGGTCCGTTTCTTCAACAGTTTGTGCTTGCAAAGGTCCCCAAACGATGATCAGCAATAATGTTACAAGTCTTAAATCCTTCATTCGTTTTTATTATTTCAAATTCAAAATAGTGATATTCTCATTAAACGATACCAATCTCAACAATATTGTTTAAAATATCAAATCATCGTATCATTTTCTCACACACTCTAAAAAAAAAAACACCAACTCAGCCTTTGATATTTCTTCGTACAAGAAGCCAATTCGATACTTCGCATAATTTGTCGAATTCATTTAAACAGTTTGACTCCCTCTAAACGAGATCTGTAGATTCAGTATCTGACCTGTACAAAATGCGAAAGAATTAACCTACGGTATATTTTTTTATCTTTGCCTGCTTGTTGAATGATTGAATATTAAATATCAAGATTACTAAATGGTTAGAAGCAACAAATATTTTGATCCGTTAATGGGTACCATTGGGGGGCTGTTTATGGGTACATTAATTTATACCATAAATGCATCTCATGGATTTAACTTATCGATTGTTGCAGCGCTAAAACAAGGTTCTTACACCTTTATTATGGGGGGAATCACCATGAAGCTTGTTGAAAATCTGGTCCGCAAAATTGATGAGCGTATCCGTGCGATACTCATTGCAGTAACGTTACCCACCCTATTTGCCACCATGCTCACCTACATCTTGCACTCCATCAAAGGAACTCCCGAACCAATATTTTCTACACTTCCTACTCTTTTACTGTCTCCTTTTAGCTTTTTTTGGTGGGCCAATAAGCAAAGAAAAAAATTTGAGAGATCCGTTAACAAGTAACCAAAATTACAGGAAACGAATACCACTGACCATTAGTGCAATAGATTACTAAACTCACGAATCCAGGCTTAAGTCACACGCTTCATTTGCTCTTGATGTGCATTGGCAGATGCGAATCAGTAATTGAACAAATAAGACATTGATTACCTTCTCATTTGCCAGATTATTACGTATCTTATGCTTTATTAGACAATGGTCCCATACATAATAAGCCTGGACCGCGCCAATGGAAAAACGCCTTACATATGATGAATTACTAAAGGAGAAGAAACGCTTGGAAAGTGAGCTAAACAAGCTTAAAAAAGAATTATCGCCAAATCCAAGTGACGCTCCCCTTTCACTGTCCGAACTGATCGATATAAATCAGCTCAGGGAACTTATGGATTGTTTCTATAACATATCTGGTTATAGCATTGCCATTGAAGATGTTGATAACAATATACTGGTTGGGCTGGGGTGGCAGGAAATCTGTACTAAATACCACCGGGCTCATCCAGCTACTTGTAAGAATTGTAAAATCAGCGATGCCTTTTTTCATCAACAAAACTCAAACAAACCGGTTGCTTATAAGTGTCAAAACGGTTTGTGGGACATTGCCTGTCCCATAATTATCAATGGCAAAAATATAGCCGCCATTTTTTTTGGACAATTCTTTTATGACGACGAGCCCATCGATCGCCATTTTTTTGAACAACAAGCTGAAGAGTATGGATTTGACAAAATTGATTACCTCGAAAAATTAGAGCTTGTACCCAAAATTCCACGGAAAAAAGTTAACAAACTAATTCAATTCTATGCAGGATTGGCAGAATTGATAGCAGACATTGGCTATAAAAATCTACAGATCAAACAAGCTCAACAAACCATCATTACCTCGCATCAACAGGAAATCATTACCCAAAAGGAATTATTAGATAATATCATCAACAATTTACCTTTAGGCTTACAAATATTTGATAAAGATGGTTTTTCTCAACGCATCAATCAGATGCAAAAAAATATCCTGGGACTTTCGGATGACCTTAATGGCATCAGTCAATTCAATGTTCTAACTGATCCGTATAGTAAAACCCATGGGGTGGATAAATTATATCAAAAGGCTTACGAAGGGGAAAAACTCATAAAACATGAGTGGGAATATGACTTCACCAGTGACGATGCCTCGTTAGAAACGACCAAAGGAAAGCGCATCTTTCAGGAAACCATCTTTCCGGTATTCAATACCGCTAATGAAGTCACCCACGTTGTTTCTCTTCTGAACGATATAACACAAAAAAAAGAGATCGAAAAAGCTATTCATGAAAGCGATGACCGTCTTCGCAGCATCTTCGAAAACCTCATAGCCGGCATCGCCTTTACATCTGTTGATGGCCAACTATTAACCGTTAACCAAGCATATGCAAAAATAACCGGTTATAGTACTGATGAGTTATTGAAGATGAACTACAAAGACATCACACATCCTGCTGATCTAGATTCAGAACAAGAAATACTAAACGGTGCCATAGCATCACACCTGCATGAGATTAGTTATGAAAAAAGATACATCACCAAAAAAGGAGATACCGTGTGGGTTGATTTATCTATCTCATTCATCTATGACAATGGCACTCCAATATACTTTGTAGCAGTCGTAAATGAATTAACAGAACAAAAAAGAATTGAGCAAGAATTACACCATAGTGAAGCCAGGTTTAAAAAATTAGTCGAAAATTCACCCGATATTATTTATGTCTATTCTCGAAAACATGGAGCTTTATACTGGTCCCCTCGTATACAAGATATTTTAGGATACGACTCCAATGATTTAATACAAAATCCGTTTATATGGAATAATGCTATTCATCCTGATGATTTACCAGCTGTAATGGATGCGATCGAAAATGACACGCTTGGCGTAACCATTGACCTTGAATACCGAGTGAAAACGAAACAGGGAAATTGGATTTGGCTGCACGACCGCATCACTGGTAAAAAAACTGTTGATGGAGATACTATTATTGAAGGTTACGCCTCTGACATTACCCAACGGCGAGAAGTTGAACTGGCACTAATTAACAGTCAAAATAAACTACACTCATACCTGGATTCTTCACCAATAGGCATTGCCATAAGCAAAAAGGACAACACAATTCAAATGCTCAACCGAAAATTCATCGAACTTTTTGGTTACACCCTAAGTGATATACCAACCATCAACCATTGGTTTCCCCTGGCTTATCCCGACCCACATTACCGGGAAGATATTATGCAAAAATGGAGCAATGAAGTGGAACTGTGCTCCACAACCCACCAAAAATTCAGACCACTGGAAGGAGAAGTGCATTGCAAAGACGGCACTATTCGCGTTATCGAATTTGGATTTGAACCCATTGGCAATGATCAAATTACAACCTTTGTAGATGTAACCGAACGAAAGCTGATTGAGCAACGCATTCGTGAAAGTGAGCAACAACTTAAAATTCTGTATAATAATACCCCTATCATGATGCATGCCATAAACATGCAGGGGCAACTGATTTCGGTAAACCAATACTGGTTAAAAAAATTAGGTTATAAGAAAAAAGAAGTATTGGGCCGAAAGTCAATTGACTTTCTGACAGAATCATCTAAAAAACTTGCCAGCATAAACATTCCCATACTACTAAAGAATGGAGAGATTAAGGACGTAGAATACGAATTTGTGAAAAAATCGGGAGAAACAATCGATGTGATGCTCTCCGCTGAAGTTCAATACGATGAAAACAAACAACCGATTTCAGCTTTTGCCATGTTACGTGATGTCACTGAACAAAAGAAGTCGAGAGAAAAAATCCTTACCCAAAACGAACAGCTCAAAGCTCTGAACGCCACAAAGGATAAATTTTTCTCAATCATTGCCCATGATCTGAGAGCACCATTCAACGTGATACTGGGTTTTTCTGAATTGATGGTGGAACGTATCCGACAAAAGCGATATGACGAGGTTGAACGCTTTAGTAAATTAGTACTACACGCCACTAATCACAGCAACGACCTCCTATCTAACCTACTGGAATGGTCGAGAACACAAACAGGGAGAATTCGTATCTCCTTAAAGAAACATGAAATTAGTGTTATCATCAACAATATTGTGAACTTGTTTCACGCAGGCTTTAACACGAAGCACATCACTATAGAGAAGCATTTTGAATCCCAATTAATGGTTTTGGCAGACAAGCACATGTTAGAGACGGTGATTCGGAATTTGCTTTCCAATGCCATCAAATTCACCCCTGACAATGGTCTAATTACGATTACCACACTATCAGAAAACAACCTGGCTAAAATATCCATCCTTGATACAGGTATAGGGATTGAACAACAGGAATTAACCAAACTCTTTAGAATCGAATCGAACTATTCAACTCCTGGCACTAATAAAGAAACAGGTACTGGTCTTGGGCTTATTCTTTGTAAAGAATTCATTGAAAAGCAAGGTGGAACCATTTCTGTAACCAGCCAACCTGGTATAGGGAGTTGCTTTAGCATTACTTTACCTTTAGCCTAATGAACAATTACAGAGGAGGGGTATAAATTACAAAAGGCCACCATCTTTGGCAGCCTTTTGAACCATTGATCCTATTCTTTTTACATACGATTTGGTACATCAATACCCAACATCCACATCGCATTTTTAATCGTTTTGCTAACATTTTTACACAATACCAAACGCATGGCTCTTTTATCTTCATCCTCCTCCACAGCAATGGGTGAAGCATGGTAGAACTGGTTGAACTCCTTTGCCAATTCATAAGCATAATTCGCAATGATGGCAGGACTATACACATTACCTGCTTCAGCTACCACATTTGGAAAATTAGCCAACATACTCATTAACTGAACCTCTTTTTCGCTCAACTCAACGTTAGCATTTGCATGTTCAGGTACATGATACCCCTTATCAATCGCTTTACTAACTACAGAGTTTATCCGGGCATACGTATATTGAATGAATGGCCCAGTATTTCCATTAAAATCAATAGATTCTTCCGGATTAAAGGTCATGTTTTTACGGGGATCCACTTTCAGAATGAAATATTTCAAGGCCCCTAAAGCAATTGTCCGGTACACTTGCTCGGCTTCCTCTTCAGAATAGCCTTCCAGCTTACCTAATTCTTTAGACATCTCACGAGCTGTATTCACCATCTCTTCCATCAAGTCATCAGCATCCACCACGGTACCCTCACGCGATTTCATTTTACCCTCAGGCAACTCTACCATTCCATAGGAAAAATGAACCAAATCCTTACCCCACTCCAATCCTAACTTATCTAACAATAAAGCTAACACTTTAAAATGATAATTCTGTTCGTTACCAACGACATATACCATTTTATCAATATTGAAATCGTCATAACGTAATTTCGCAGTACCTATATCCTGGGTCATGTATACGCTTGTTCCATCGGTACGCAACAACAACTTTTCATCCAGACCATCATCTTCCAAATTAGACCAGACACTATTGTCCTCACGACGATAGAACACGCCTTTATCCAGCCCCTCCATTACCATGTCACGTCCTACTTTGTAGGTGTCTGATTCATAGTAAATCTTATCAAAACCAACTCCCATGGTTTTATAAGTGACATCAAAGCCAGCATACACCCATTCATTCATCATCTTCCACAAACCATACACCTCTGCATCATTAGCTTCCCATAGACGAAGCATTTCACGGGCCTCCTTCATTAAAGAAGAGTTAGCTTCCGCCTCTTCTTTTGACTGACCGGCATCCACCAAAGCTTTTTGTTCTTTCTTATATTCCTGATCAAACTTCACATAAAAGTCGCCTACCAAGTGATCTCCTTTTTTACCTGTCGATTCAGGCGTCTGGCCTTCGCCCCACTTTTTCCAAGCCAACATTGACTTACAAATATGAATCCCCCGGTCGTTGACAATATTAGTTTTCACAACTTTATTCCCGTTAGCCTCCACCACACGAGACAACGAGAAGCCAAGCAGGTTATTGCGAATATGCCCCAGGTGCAATGGCTTATTGGTATTAGGTGATGAATACTCAATCATCACCAATGGTGAATTTTCATCAGCTCGTGTAATACCATAGTTTTCAACATCTGCAATACGGTTAATCAGATTTACCCAGTACGAATGGGACAATACCAAGTTCAGAAAACCTTTGATCACATCAAACTGCGCCACATCTTCGCAGTCTTTCTTCAGAAATTCACCTATCTCATTCCCCGTTTCAACCGGATTCTTTTTAGACATTCTTAAAAGCGGAAATACGACAACCGTAAAATCCCCTTTCATATCTTTTCGGGTCAGTTGCACCTGAACCGATCCGGCCTCAATCGTTTCACCATATAATTCCTGAACAGCTTTTACCACAGAAGCTTTGATCTGACTTTCAATTCCCATTCTATTCTATTATTTAATGTGATCGTTATTTTTCGATTTGCAAAGATAATAAAGATAAGCATTTCAGGACTAACACCATGTTATATTGGTCGGGCTAAAATCTCAAATACAACATCGTTTATTGGTTTTTAAATTTATTTAACGATCGCCTCTTTTCCTTTACCTTCGTACCAAACAACATTATTAAATAGATCAAAACAACAATTCTTGCCTGCATCATTTTTTACTTTCTATTAAAACCTATAATTTCGTTCCTCTGTTAAATAATATGGACTGGAAAAAACATTTTGACAAAATGATAGCTAAGGTATCATGCTTGACTTTTACCTTAATTATCCTGTATTCATCAACCACTTATGGTCAGAATACCCTTAGCGAACAGCTTACTGCTAATGAAGTAAATGAATTTAAATCGCTTTTTATTCAAATGGCGGTACTCTTGGGAATGGCTATCATCGTATTTCTTTATGTAAATTTAAGATCCAATAGATCAAAACGCAGGCCAAGCGAGAAACTAAAGCTAAATCCCGCTGCCCAAAAAGAAAGCCAGAATTCCACAACGTATCTACAACAAGTCATTGATCTCATTCCATATGCAGCCTGCATAGTTAACAACGAAGGAATCCCACAGTTCTTTAACGAACAATTTGAACACCTGACTCAACAACCTCTAAAGCTTATATTAAGTCGACACTGGGAAAAATTATTAAACCTAAAACCAGAAAAAATTTCCAGTTCAGCCCCCTCGTCAGAAAACGCGGTCCATTATAAAACCCTTGATAATCTTCTTTTAAAAATCACTCAAGCTCCCTTACCGAATGACGGTCAAGGCAAGCTACACTCTATTATCATTGAAGATGTAACATACCTTGAAACAAAAATGGAGACACTGAGCGAACGCATAAAATACTTTCGCTTTGTGATTAACCAAAGTACTTCTGCCATATTTATCACTGATATTACCGGAAGCATTATGGAAATAAATGACAACGCTTGTCAATTTACCAAAATGAATTTTGATCAGCTCAAACAAACGAATATTCAAAGTTTTATTCCGCTATCTGTTCAACGTGAATTTCACGAACAGGTCAACAAATTGTCTCTCTCCAATCAAAAATGTCAATTAATTGAATATACCTTCTCCATTGGCGACAAAGCAATTCCGGTAGATATTAACCTGGGGACGATTGATTACTTTGGAAAAAAAGCAAACATCATCATCGTTAAAGATGTTTCTGAACGGGTAAAACATGAACAACGTTTAATTCAAGCGCAGAAAAAAGCAGAAGAATCTGATCGTCTTAAATCAAACTTTCTGGCCAATATGTCACACGAAGTGCGCACGCCAATGAACAGTGTAATGGGCTTTTCTGAATTAATGTGCGACGCCCAACTCACAAACACTGAACGTCGGGAATTCCATCAAATAGTTAAAAACAGTGCCCAAGAGTTACTCAACCTATTAGATGACATCATCGAATTCTCAAAAATTGAATCTGGCCAAATTCAATTAAAAAACGATGCACTCAACCCGGAACAGCTGTTGGATAACTTGAAGTCACATACTTTTGAGTTGTTAAAAAACAAAACGGATATTAACTTTTCCATTTCAGCACCTATCGGTATATTAAACCCACCTCCTATCTACTCAGATTTTGCGCGCATAACTCAAATCCTACGCCATCTATTGGATAACGCTGTAAAATTTACCTATTCAGGATCTATTACACTCGGTTATTCCTACCGGCCAGATGGATCTATTGATCTATTTGTTAAAGACACCGGAATTGGCATTCCACAGGCCAAAATTTCAAAAATATTCCACAAATTCAGACAAGCCGATGAAGCTAATAACCGAGGTTTTAGCGGTGCCGGCTTAGGGCTTAGTATGAGTCAGCAACTAGCCAGACATATGAATGGTTTTCTTTGGGTAGAATCACAAGAACACATTGGCTCCACCTTTCACCTCATAATTCCTACTACAGTTGCCAATCAGGAGGGAGATATCAGGGACATAAAAACCATTCTGTATTATCAGAAAGAAAGTGAAAATCATCAACTACCAAGTATTAAAGCGTCTGATAATTATCAAATCATTCCTGTTTATAAAGAAGAAGAACTCGAAAACATCCCCATAGCCAATTCTATTGCGGGGATTATCCTAAGGACAAAACCCAATCAAGAAACGCTTGATAAACTTTTCGAACTCATTAATTGCCATCGAATCGGAATAATCAAGCCAACAAAGCATTCTTTTGAAGATCCTTCAAAAACCAACCTCCATACCCTTTCAGATGAGGAGGAACTTATTAATTTCATTAACTATTGCCAGCAAGACAAGTGTTAAACAAGAGAAAGCAGGTAAAAGTCAGAAGTATCCATTTGATAAGTCTGAACAACAACACCTAAGTGGATCTGCGATTTTAAACTAATGATAAACAAAGCAAAAACTGCGACTATTATTTAGTTTCTAACTCAAACTGAATCGCAATTCGATATTCACCATTTATTGGATTTCCCCTGTGCGTTGCTGCTAAAAACTCCCATTCTGAGGGTATCTTACCAGCCACTTTCATAACAGCACGATCCAATATGGGATGTAATTTTTTCGACAAATAGTAACTGTGGATAGTTCCATCCTTTGAAATTCGCAACCCCAGTTCAACTTCTCCTGAAATATCGAGTTCTTTGGCTTGTTCGGGATAATTTAAATGACCTACAATAAACAAATATGGGATAAGCGGACTCCCTTTAAACATACAAGGTGTAGCCATGGCCAATTCGTGACGAGCCTTACCAGCAATGCGAACAATTCTTTCGTTATCGTAATCATATTCATATTCGAGAATATTATTAAGATTAAAATATTGCCACTTACCAATCTGGCGATTATTGTGGTAACGCCCTTTTTCAATAATGCGCCCTTTATAATAATGAAAATAACGCCCTGTTCTCAAGGTAGTATCCTTGACATCAACCCCATACACCTCACGAAAATACCCGTTTTCGCGGGTTATGAATGCTATCTCTTGTCCACTCATCTGAACAATTGAAATAGCAAATAAGATAATCACCATGAAAAGTCTTCGCAAATCCCCCATACCTCTTTTAACAAGTATAACCATAAATTGGTTACTGCATTCATTTTACAAAAGTGGCTTATATCCCCAATCTTATCAAATTTTTTCACTTAATCTTCTGAAAATAACAAAGAATAACCACATGCACTTAAATGAATAGAGTAGATCTACAATTAAGACCTTACAATCTTTTTATTTTACTGTAAATTGTTGTGATGGATAAGCCTGATTCAGCTCAACAAATGCCATTGTTCATCATTTCCGGAGGAAAAGGAGTCGCTGGCCACACCTTGGTACGTGGCTTACTTATTCAATACCCGGACAACAAAATTCACGTGAATATTATTCCAAATGTACAAACCGATTCAAAAATAAAGGAGGTTGTCAACCGTGTAAAAAGACATCATGGATTAATTGTACACACCATGGTGAATGCCCATCTACGTGAATTTCTAATCGCCACCTGTAAAAAATGTGGTGTCGATCAAATTGATCTGATGGGGGATTTGGCCAACTTCCTGGAACAACGTCTGGGGCTGATTTCCGTCAATGTTCCCGGACTTTACCGTCGAATTAATGCCCAATACTACGAGCGTATTGAGGCCATTGAATATGCTTTGAATCATGATGACGGGGTGAATCCCAATCGACTATTCGATGCTGAAATTATCCTAACGGGTGTTTCCCGAGCTGGTAAAACCCCCTTAAGTGTATACATGTCCATGTTTGGCTGGAAAGTAGCAAATGTACCATTAGTGAAAGGCATTGCACCACCACCTGAATTATTCAAACTAGATCCACGCCGGGTTTTCGGACTCAACATCAACCTATCAACACTTCTTTCAATGCGTCAAAAAAGATTGGAGCAGATGCAAAACACCTCTAACACCCATTATGTGGATCCGGATTTTGTGAAGCAGGAAATCCGGCATGCCCATTTTGTGTTTGAGCGTGGCGGTTTCACCATTATAAATGTCACCAACAAACCCATCGAAACAACTGCTAACGAAATCATCGGCTTGATCACCGACCGGTTTGGACTGTTTGAACAAAAAAAGAAACCGGCAGGAAGACACTTCCCACCGGATTCTGAAACTCATAAAAAAAATCACTAACTATTGCTGGCTCATGACATCCTTGATGCCAATGACTCCTTTTGCAATTTCTTCCATTTGCACAATCATGTGGGTGGTCTGATCATTATCGCCCATGCCCTTCAGGCGATTGCTCCTAATAAAGGACTCCTTAATTTCTTCCCAACGTTTTTTCTCGTCCGGAGTAATCACACCATACATCTCTTTAAATTTTAACATATTGGCTTCGGCGCCAGTAGTTAATGTCTGAGCTTCATTCTGATAATGAGAGATAATGAGTGTTTCAATCTCCTTGTCGTTCATCACCGACAATACTTTTTCTGATATTTTATTCATATCCCGGTACGACCCTTGTAATTTAAATGCTGGTTCTATCCGGTGTTCGTCCGCCTGTGCAGCAGAATGAATGTAGGCTTGATTTACTTTTAAAATCACATCACGCGCAATAATCAGTTTTTTCAGCACATCCACATATTCATTAATCTCTTCAGGCGTATGACTGGATTCAAATTCAAATCCATCTTTTTTGCCAGTGGCGGCGATACTCAAGAGTGTATATAAATCCTTTTGACTTTTGGATGACAACTTGTTCAATACAGGATTAGAAGTTAATGAGTTTTCAATATAACTCAATTTAAACTCCTCTTCAGAGCCACCAAGAATATCTCCAATATTATAAATATCAGCACGGTTAGCTAACATATCCGGAATTTTAAACTTATCTCCACTCTCGGTATATGGGTTACCAGCCATCACGACACACACTTTCTTACCCCGGAAATCATAGGTTTTACTCCGCCCCTTATACACGCCTTCTATCTTTCGCTGGGCATCACAAAGTGAAATAAACTTCTGCAAAAACTCCGGATTACAATGCTGAATATCATCCAGGTAAATCATGACATTATCCCCCATTTCGAAAGCCAGGTTCAATTTTTCCAATTCCTCACGAGCTGCAGCATTGGCTGCTTCAGAAGGATCTAAAGAAGTAATGGCGTGACCGATGGAAGGCCCATTGATCTTCATGAAGATAATACCCAGTCGACTGGCCAGGTATTCCATCAAGGTAGTTTTACCATATCCCGGAGGTGAAATCAACAATAACATCCCCATCAAGTCGGTCCGTTTTCCTTCTCCTTCGGCCCCAATCTGCTTGGCCAGATTATTCCCGATTAACGGCAAATAAACCTTATCAATTAACTTATTACGCACAAATGAAGTCAACACACGTGGCTTAAATTCATTTAAACGCAAATCATAAGCAAACTCTTCAACCAACTGCTTTTTCAATGCATTGTATTGTTTAAACTGCTCCGTCTTCACTGTTGAAAACTCATTCAGACGCGCCATGAATGCATTGTAATCAAACGCGTATACATCGTCGTTAATCAATGCGTGAGAACCTTTTAGCCCTGCTATTTCTGTCTTCACTGATTGATTGATGAGTTTTTTATTCTTGAGAGACTCCAATAACAAAGTCATTGCACATTCATCCAGGTATTCACGATCGCCACCTGCATCATCAAAAAAGGCTTTCAACCAACTCCGAATCAACTGCAAAGCCTGATCCGGCATGACTTTCAACGGTGAAAGTGAATCCTCGAAATGTTTCATTGCCTGACTCTTCCTGAGGTAACTATAGAATGTGTTCAGGGTTTCATTGGCCACACCAGACAACACAAACTGATCACCCCGTGTCATCTCATAAAACAAATAAGCAGCCGCATCATCCAATATTTGCGCATCAAATAATTGAGTTGCACTAAGAAAATCAGACAGGTGCACCTTAAGCGTCTCTAGCAAATAATCAAACTGCCTGGTACGCGGAAATACCTTCAGAATAAGACCAGCGCCTTTTAAATTATGGTTGAGTTCAGAACGCTGTTGTTCACTAATATATACTGCCCAAAAGTACTCCGCACAGGCCCTTGCCTGAGGGGCATAGCACAATAAATCAGCCTTATCATTCACTTGAATGCAAGCCGACAAAATGGAACAGGCATCTTCATCATGAATGCCTTTGGAATAACCTTCGTTATAGCGTACGGACATGAACTTTTGCACATAGTTCTTTAAATCGTCAGAACTGAAACCAGAGAGTTCTTTCAAGCCGGGTTCATCTCCATTGAGGGTATTCTGAGCCGCTTGAAAAATCTGATAGGCCAAAAATTCACTTCGATACACGGTACCATCTTCAGAAGGTAAGGTTTGATTCCAAACATTTTTCGTCGCTAAAAAGGATTCATTTTTAACAGCCTCAAAGAAGTTGGTTCCGGACAAATGATAAAACATTTGATCGTCACGATTGACCATAGAAAGCTCGAGTTGCTGTACATTCACCGAGAATTTATGGTTCCCGAATTTGATAATATTAGCCCCTTCTTCAAATAGTTCCTGACGATCTTTGAGCTGACGCACCGTTTCTTCCTTTACCGACTTAAGCTTACTCTCCAGGTCATCGGCTTTGATGTTATCCTCCATCACTTTCAGCTCCGCAATGACATCGCGCACTTTCTCAATCATCAGATCCGACGCAAAATAGCCGTTCACCTCATTCACATCCTTAAACTTGGAAACGCGGCTGCGAATGGCTTTTAATATGCGCTCAGCAGAAGACTGAAGTGCCGTGGTCCGGCGATTACGCGTCTCAACCAGGTTCAGTTTTTTCGATTCAAAGGCATTGTAAACCTCCTCCCGACGCTGAGCTACCTTATCTATGAACTCTTCAAAATCACTAAACTTCCCTTCCAGTTCTTCCAACTGAACCATCAGCTTAGACAAGTATTCATCGGTTTTACCAGGTGAATCACATAAATCCAGGTAATTCACCATCCCTTGCTCCACCAGTTTTAGCTGAGAAGCAAACTCGGCTTGAGCTTCCACCGAACGAAGGTTTTTGCGTTGCTTTTTCAGCTCGGCTTTTATCTGATTAAATTGCGAATAAACCTCCGAAATATTATTGATAATCTGAGTGGTTTGAGTCGCATCTTCAATTTTTAAGTTACTCACAATATCAATAAGCATCTCCAACTGATTGGCCACCCTTAATATTTCATCAGCTAATTCATCTGCGTCCTTAACCTTGGTCACATTTTGTACCCCTTCACGAATCTCCTGAACGCGATTTTTATAACTATTCAGCGAATCATCGCGCAATAAAAATCGAACACAATCCTGCGAAAGGCGTTTTGTTTTCTCTTCCACGGAAGACTCCAACTCTTTCACAAATGCCAAATCGACATAACGCAACTCTTTTAAACTAATCACCTCTCCTCTTACTGCACGTAATGCAGCCAGCAAATCCACAAAACGATTAATATCCGTGAATTGCTGTTTGGAGATGTGCTTAAAAATATCTTCGACTTTTTCCGAAGCCTGCTGAACTTTATCTTTCGTATCCTTTCGGATATTTTTTACTTTCTCAAATTCACTAATGGCCGAAGAAGCTGACTTTTTAATGGCTTCCAGGGGTTGATTCAATTGATGCGCATCCACCTCATCGATCCAGTAATACGTATCCATCACATCAGTGGACCGCTTGACCAAATCCAAATATAAATTGGCATAGGAATCTTCCTTGCGAATCAGGATCAACACCTCGTTACATTCCGCCATGGCCCGCACAATATCCTTATTCCCGATTTTAAATAAACGGGAATTATTAGTGGCGGCTATCTCATAGTTACTACTCACAAAGGGTGTTTGCCACACTTGAATCACATGATTCCGGGATTCCTCTTCCTGACCTTTAAAATAACAAAGCTCACCATTATCAAAAATGGAATAGCCATTACACAATATGGGGGTATCAATTTTTTGCGTTATCAGGTTATAGATCAACAACACATAGGTTCCCAATTCCTGATTATAGAAAACATATAAATAATCCTCACCATTAACAGAGGCATATTTTGTTTCAAATAACAGATCGTCAACTTCATTATCAAATAACTTATATTGACCATTCTGAAGGTAATAACCATTGGCAAAAATCAGCCCCTGATTATCGGGTAACAACACACAGGAATCTTCTAAAGCATCAATGCGCTTGGCCTCCTGAACTTTTGAATTATAAACGAAGTAACGGTATATTTTCTCCTGGTAGGGTTTAATCTTTAACACCACGAGGTTACCAACAATGGCATAAAATATTTCAGCATCATCTAAAGTCTGCTCTTTCACATCCACATCTTCGGCCAAAATACCCAGGCCGGAGTTGGTATTATCTTCAACTTTTATGGTTAAATCACCGCCAACGGTTTCCACAAAAACGATATCTTCAATGGAAACATGCGGATGCTCCCCATACACATACATTTCACGCGTTGTTTTCTTCCACTGAAATTCATGTTGATCGGGAAACACATATTCATGAGTATTCCGGTTTCCCAAATATTGCAACTGGCTCCCCTTAATCAGCCATTTAAAAGCTTTAATGTCATCTGTACCTTTACCGGTACGAAACACCATAAACAGGTGAGGTCCGATAACCGCAAATTTCACAAACTGAGTATTTTTATAATACTCATACAGGTTATCAAAGTCATTTAAAAACTGAGGGTCATTGATCAGCTCTGATTGCTGCTTAGAAAAAGCATGATCCCCATACATATAGATGCTAAACACATCCTGTAATGCTGTTTTGGTTTTTAATCCAATGGTGACATTGTAACCAAACAACATCAAATTATCAAAAGCCACCATGTCAGCTGGTGAACAATTATTATCAGTTGTTATGCGATCAGTCGCCACCAAGGTGGTTTCAATAGAGCCAAAAACTTCCTTTCGCGCCGCATTCAGTTTGTCAAGTCGCTCATTCAGATCATCTCCATGCTTACGAAGGCGATTCTTAATAATTTCATAAGTTCCTTCTTCCAGCTGGACCGTGTCCGTATTCATCACCTGATCATCTGACATATCTATTATAATTTATTGTGATTGGTTAATTATACCGATAACCGATCAAAACGATTGATAAAACTATCAATCTATGATTGTGTATCGGCATTTACTCCCGATAGACATCGGGATAATAAACAAAATACTTTATCAATCATTTGGTTATACAATTGGTATTACACATTCCGGGAAGGCAACCTTCCATTCATTTCTCCTGTTTGATCAATTTAATGTCTTGATGGATTCGTTTGGCACGAAACAAGGTTTTGCACCACTAAAAATAAATCAATACAACTACTAGTGGCATAAGGAAAAATGAACATCGGGGTGAATAAATTTTATTCACCCCGATGAATGCTATTATACGATTCCTAAGAAACCTGCCGTTTTCTCTGAAACACCTAATGTTTTAGCAATTTCACTCAGGTTATTCAAGATTCCTTCGGTTTTCTGATCATTATTGGCCTGCATCATTTTATAAAGCAAAGCACTAATGGATAAGTTTTTCACATCCTCCGAAGACAACCCAAACTGACTGATAAAGCTGTTGATTTGCTCCTTGAAGCTTTTTCCATCCGAACCATCAAAGAAATGATCTTTGATATCGGAAATGATTTCACTATTGTTCACAATCTTATCCACTTGCTTACCTTGCGTGATAGAACCTACAATCTTATCAAAGAACATGGTTTCTCCACCTACAATATCAATATTAGCAGCACGTAAAGCTTCGGCAATCACTTGTGCCTGGGCATCGGCAATGTCTTTCTGAATGCGGATACGCGCCATCTCCAGCTCTTTCTCCATATCCAGTTTCAACTTGAATTCTTCGTGCTCACGCCCTACCGAATCCAGTTTCTTCATAGCCATCCCTTTCTCTTCGATACCTTTGGCTTCAACGGCATTGCGTTCTTCCAATACTTTGTTCTCTGCCTGGCCTTTTTCTTCTTCAGCAACGGCCTTGGCTTTCACCACCTCGGCTTCAGCAATACCAACGTTCTTAGTAGCCTCCGCATTGGCCGCAGCTTTGGCTTTCACCACTTCCACTTCAGCAATTCCCACATTCTTTGTGGCTTCGGCATCCGCTTCCGCTTTGGCTTTTACCCCATTGGCTTCTGCTTTGGCTTTTATTTCCATAACTTTCGCCTCATTGGTACCTTGAATTTCCAAGGCCTGCGCTTTGGCTTCAATTACCTGTGCTTCGGCAACCCCTAAGGCAGCAGCTTCGGCAGCCTTTGCTTCGGCTAAAATCTTCGTGGCTTCCGCTTGCTTACCAGCTGATTCGTATTCCGCTTCAGCCTGAATAATTTTGGTCTTCGCATTGTGCTCGGCAGCATTTTTAGCAGCTTCAGCCGATTTAATCTCTCGCACAAATGCCTCTTCCGCATCCATTTCGGCAGTGGTGATGGCTACTTTCTTAGCCCGATCAGCAGTAGCAAACTCCTGTGTATCTTTAATCTTTTCTTGCTCGGCAACAGTGGCTTTTTCCACTTCCACGCGCTCACGAATCACTTCCTGAATTTCTTTACGCTCCATCTCCAGCGCTTTTTCCTTCGCAATTTGAGCCAACGACACCACTTTTTCACGCTCCGTTTGCTTCAACGCACGTTCCTGTTCTACAGCCTCTGTTTCTACCGCTTCAATCTTCTCTCGGTTTTTCTCTGCAATCACGACCTGACGCTCCTTATTCTTCTCGGCAACCGCCACTTCTTCTTCTGTGACAATGCGGGCTTTCTCGGCGATTAAGCGCTGCTCCTGAGCTACCTTCGCAATCTCCGCATTTTGACGATCCTTGATATTAGCCACTTCACGACGCTGGTTTTCTTCAGACTCAGCCAATTGACGTTCCAATTCCAAAACCGTTTCGCGCGCTTCCACATCCTGCTTGGTGATGGTTTTTTCTTTGTCGCGTGCAATTTGATTAGACAATACTTTTTGCTTTGCCGTTAGCTCCACAATTTTCTTGATACCTTCTGAATCCAAAATATTATCTTCAGATAAAGAACTCAGTGGCGTTTGCTCCAGGAAGTCAATGGCACAGTCATCCAGAATGTAACCATTCAAATCGGTACCAATGATATTCAGGATTTCATGTTTGAACTTCTCACGTGAATTATATAATTCTACAAATTCAAATTGCTTACCTACCGTTTTCAAAGCTTCCGAAAACTTGGCATCAAACAAATCTACCAACGCTTTTTGATCTGAGGCACGTGGACAACCTATGGACTGCGCCACTTGAACCACATCCTCACCTGTTTTATTCACTCGCACAAAAAAGTTGACTTTGATATCTGCCCGCATATTATCGCGACAAATCAATCCATCTTTTCCTGCTCTTTCAATAACAACGGTTTTCAGGGTAATATCCATCAACTCCATCTTGTGAAGTACAGGAATCACAAACATCCCGGAAAACGACACTTTCGTCCCGAATGCACCAGTTCTGACCAAGGCCTGTCCTTGTGTGGCCTTACGATAGGTTTTTATAATCAGTGCCAGGATTCCAAAAGCCACAACAGCTATCAGAACAACAACCGAAACTCCCAAACTTTCAATAATACTCATTCTTTAAATTTTATAGGGTTCTACTATATAACATTTTTTATCTTCTAGAAAATCAATCACTAATCCGGTATCACCTTTCTGCAAAAGGACGCCTTCTTCTTTGGTAAGAATGGTAATCCGGTAAGTATTCCCTTCATGCTGAATCTCGGCCTGTCCGTATTTTTTATGATCCGCTTTCATTAAAGTCGTGCAGACTTTTCCGGCATACTTAAAACTGTCTTCTGCGTTATTCTTCAATTTGCTAAACATGGCAGCCACTGGCGTGGTCAACACTTTTGACACCATCAAACTCACAATGATATTGGGGATTAAAAACACTAATGAAAGAAGGAAAGAACCATTCATTAGAAAATGATTGGTCAGGATGGATATACACCACATGGGGATAAACAAGAAACTTAACCACACCATAAACGGTATCCTACCGAGATTAAAAAAGGTAAGTATGGAATTCATAAACGCTACGGATCCCAAATCGGTATCTGTGTCAAGGTCGGTATCAATACCCGTATCTACATCCGCATCAATATCCATGTCCAGATCCACCTCACCGCTGTCTACTTCCACATCCAGAAAATCCATATCGAGTGCCCCCAATATGACAAATATCCAATAGATCAGTATCAGTAACAATAAGATGGTAGGAATGATGTTCACCCCGGAGAATGCTGCTTCAAAAAGTTCCTTCATAAGATTAGCGTTAGGTTTCAAAACAGATCCGGTGATGCCCCCGCAACAAGGTACTACGCATAAACGCACCAGCATGACTTTAAAACACCTTGAGATCCTTTCAAACCCCAAATGAGGTTTTAATTTTCTCTGTAGGTTTCAATTTACCTGGGCGAAAATAACAAAGAACGCGTATTGAGGACATCTCCCAGATCGGAAATGCGAGACAAAAATACAAATATTGGGTTAAATACAGTCAGGGAATCAGTTTTTTATCTCACATCTTTTTATACAACTATCTATTAACTACTTCTAGCAGAAATGAAGGTATCAAAACACAAGACTCCTTTAATACCTTGCCATAATCAATTACAAGATTAATTATACCAGTCGTTATATAGAAAGGTACACCCTTTCAGATGTACCTCTCAGCAGACTATTCTTTTTTACCTAATTTCTCTTTTAATTGAGCTAAGGCGTCACTGGCAGCTACTTTTTTGCTGTCTCCCAATGCGGAATCAATTTCATCATCCAGGCTCTTGGACTCATTGGCAATATCACCATAGGCTTCCGCCAAGGCCTCCTCCTGATTCACCTTCTCCTTCATTTTCTCCAACATGCTAATGGTGCTGGAAGGATCCACTTGCGCCATCTGTTTATTGATGTTTTTAGTGGCCTTACTCACTTTCACCCGCGCCTGCAGGGTCCGTAACTCATTCTCATAAGCACTGATTTGTGAACGTAACTTTTTAATGTTGGCATCCAACTGTGCAATGTTTTTATCAAACTTATCCACCTCGGCTTGCTTTTGTGCCGCAAACTGCACATCCTCTTCTTTTTTAGATAACGCTTCAGTGGCCAGTCGATCGGCCTCATCTGCAGCAATCGCTCCTTGCTCCGCCTTTTTTAACAACAAAATGGCTTTGGCTTCATAATCCTTAGCCCGTTTTTTGCTCGACTCCATATCGTTACGGGAACGAATGGCCAAGGCTTTTACCTCAGCAAAGGCTTTCAGGCTCTGATCCAGATGTTCTTTTAATTCACGAATCCCTTGTTCAGTCATTTTAATGGGATCTTCCAGCTTATCCACGGCAGAATGTGCTTCTGCTTGTCCTATTCTAAAAAGTCGGCTAAATATATTCATGACATTAATTTTTATTGATTTGATAACTTAATGATTTCCTCTCCATACTCACTCAACAATAAGCTTAATGAGTTAATCGATCCTTCCACTTCATTCAAATCGAGATTCTCAATTTGCAAGGTATCCCGAAAGATGACTTTTCGTCCTGTTTCATCCAGAACAAATGCCCCATGCACAATGTCCCGGTTTTTCATTAACAGCTGTTTAAACACATCCATCGAATCCTGATTCATTTCAAAGATAAATTGCTCCATCAGCAGAAGGGGATCCGCACAGCCCAAAACCAGATTTTTGATGCCTTCCTCCTCTTTATCCACTACAAACACCCCATCTTCTTCACTTTCTGAAACAATTTCACAATTCAATTCCAACAGGTAATTCTTTACTTTTTTAAAATGTTTGTCCATTTGCCAGGTGTTAAAATGATTATAAGGTTCTGAAATTAACTAAAAATATTTACTACTGTCGTATCATAACGATGTGCTGATTCTCTTGTTAAGATGACAAATAAATTAGCATTGTTGGCTCTAAATCGTTATTTTTGACAACCACAGTAGCAAATGTAGGAAAGAATTTTTCATTTGCAAATTATTTTAGCATTTATTTATGAGTTTTTTTGGAAAAAATATTCGCAAAATCCGCTCGATTAAAAAAATCAGCCAGGCTGTTTTTGCTGAAATCTTCGGATTATCAAGGGCTAGCATTGGCTCTTATGAAGAAGGACGTGCCGAACCAAAATTAGAAATCATCATTCAAATAGCTAATCATTTTAGCATTACTATTGATGAATTAATTAATAAAGAGCTCACCGTAAACGATCTTTCCCATTTCAACCTGAACACCGAACCTGTTTTTAAACAAACTCCTTCAGCTCCCTTATTCTCTATAAAGGAAATGAAACTTTGCCTGACTAAAGATCTGTTACATCAAGATCTGGAGACAACCCTTAACCAGAGCACCCATAGTATTAGCCTGCCCCTTTCCAGGCAAGGCGACTACGTAGCCATTTACATTGATGCAACACATTTGGCTATTAAAGCAAGTAACCTGGGAAATGGAGACACCGTGGTTATTCGAGCAGAAGACAAAATACATCAGAGTCCTACCCGGCTGTGGTTGATCAAACACAACAATGCCATTTATATTAGCGAGCTAGTATTTTTAGCAAACAAGCAGCTACTTCTCACAAGCAATACATCAGCACCTTACTATGTAAACCAAAAAGAAGTGGACTACCTCTTTCCCATCCAAATGGTGCTCAGTAACCAGGCAGCTCACAAAACCAACGAGAAACGGATGGATCAATTAGAACTTCAAGTAAACGAACTATTTAAAAAATTATAAGCACATCCCGATTTATGAAAGAAACACTAGCGCATCTGCAAACATCATTGGAAGATGCCATTATGACGCGTGGCGAAAAAAAAGCACTTAAAGCCATCATCCAGGATAAACACCTCACAAAAAACGAACTTAACTGGTTGCGTAGCGAAATATTCAAACTCGCCAAAAGCAATGTAAGTGAATTTAAAAATGAGCAGATTATTGATTGGCTGGAAGAGGCCAATAAATTAATACTGCCAAAAACGGAGACGGGTATTTACACAAAGTCCTTCTTCAGTCCCGGAACGAGTTGCCTGGATACGATCAATATGAATATTGGCAGTGCTACCCGGAAAATTGACATCTGTGTGTTTACCATCAGTGACGACCGCATCCGTGATAAGATAGTATATGCCATCAATAAGGGCGTCACCGTACGCATCATTACTGATGATGACAAAACCATGGACAAAGGCAGCGACATTGCATATCTGTTAAACCGGGGTGCCAAAGTTAAAATGGATGATTCCCCGCATCACATGCACCACAAATTCGCCCTGTTCGATGATGAAATTCTATTGACGGGTAGTTACAACTGGACACGCAGTGCCTCGCAATTTAACCAGGAGAACATACTGGAGACCAATGATCCCAAAGCCATTGATCAATATAAAAAGGAATTTGCACGCTTGTGGGATGCTTTTGAATAAA
>Ga0193953_1000238_pt1 | contig 31116 bp, 27 predicted proteins | sample BB_4_MG_FD_140325 | JGI IMG/M metagenome (GOLD analysis project Ga0193953, IMG submission 140325) | Microbial mat bacterial communities from the Broadkill River, Lewes, Delaware, United States - BB_4_MG | ecosystem: Environmental > Aquatic > Freshwater > River > Microbial mats | place: USA...
ATTGGCTTATTTTTCATAATATTTTTACTTTGGGCTTCATTCTCTAAGATTGATGAAGTAGTAAGAGGAGAAGGGAAAGTGATGCCTTCTGGTCAAACAAAAGTGTTACAACATTTAGAGGGAGGAATAATCTCTGAAATATTAGTCAAACAGGGTGATCATGTAAAAAAAGGACAAGTGCTTTACCGACTTAACAATGAATATTTTGATGCTGATTTAAAGTCTAAAGAGATTGAGTTGATGGCTTATGAAGCAAAAGCTTTTCGATTGGATGCGTTAATAAATGAAAAAGATATACTTATTTATAGCGATGAATTTAGACAAGCATTACCAAAAATTATAGAAAATGAGATGTATATTTTCAGGGAAGAAAAAATAAAATATCAAAATCAAATTGAAATTGCAAAAGATCAATTACGGCAAAAAGAGCTTAAGTTAGATGAACTTCAATCAAAGTTTGAAAATTTATCTATAGAGTTACGACTTGCAACTGAAAATATGGCTATACAAGAAGATTTATTGAAAAAAAAGGTAACTTCGCGAAAAAATTATTTAGTTGAATTAGCAAAAAAACAGAAAATTTATACGCAAATAGAAGAGGTACGGAGTTCAATACCTATTGTGAAAGAAGAGATAAAAGAGTGGGAAAGAAAATTAAAAACTGTAACATCTGATGTGAAATCTAAATTATATGCTGAATATTCTCTTGTTCAAGTAGAAATAAAAAAACTACAAGAGAAAAATAAAGCCAACCTTGATAGAGATGTAAGAAAAAAAGTTGTTAGTCCTGTAAATGGTATTATAAACATGCTTTATTTTCATACAGTAAATGGGATTGTAAAAGCTGGTGATAAAATGGCTGAAGTTACTCCTTTAGAAGATAACCTTTTGATTGAAGCTAAAATAAAAACATCTGATAGAGCGTTAATTTGGGTAGGGCAAGATGTTTCTATAGAGATAACTTCGTATGATTTTTCAAAATATGGACTTTTAAAAGGAAAACTTATAGGAATTGCACCAGATAGTACTCTTGATAAAATGGGAAATACTTATTATGTTGTGAAAATTCAGGCAAATGATTACCAGTTTGATAATAATTCTCCAATAATGATGGGAATGATTGCAAATGTTAATATTTTAGCATCAAAAAGAACTATTATGCATTATTTATTGAAACCTTTAAAAGATATCACAAGAAATTCGCTAGGGGAGCACTAAAACTTTAGTCTTATAAAAGTTTCATTCTTATGAGATTTTTAATTATTTTTTTATTATTTTTTAATACTATATTAGATAGTATAGTTTTTTATTATTTTAAGGGATATCATAAATGTTTAGTTTTATAAAGTATTTACAAGGGTTAAAAGAACGATTTCAAAAAAACAAAGGGTTATGGTTTACCACTATAACTACTGTATCTATATTTGGTATTATATTTACTATGTATATTATAACTACAATGACAAGTAATGTTTCTGAAAAAGTATACCAAAGTATGTCAGATGGATATCGTCTTAAAATCAATACTTTATTAAATTCAAAAGAACAAGAATTTAAGAAAGTTGCATTAGCAATCACTGGAAATAAATTATTATTACAACAAGTCGAACAAAGTAAAGAAAAAGAAATAAATGAATTTACTGCATCTTTAAATGCGGAATTTTCAAAAAAAGGTATGAGTAACTATTCTATATCTGTATATTCGTTAGGGAGTAATACTGCAATTTTAAGACCAAGTATCATCTCTGTAATAAAATCACAAAACTCCATATATGGTGTAGAAGTTATGGCTGATGGAGTATTTAATACATATCTTCAACCATTAATAAAAGATGACGCTGTATATGGTGTAATTGAAGTAAAAGAATCAATTCACAATTATAAAAAAGTTTTCGATGGTTTAAATGATGAATATGTTTTTTTACTTGATAAAAAAATGTTAGCACAAATATCAATTGATACAAAAAATGGAAAATATCGTGAAATGAATGAAAACTATACTGTCGCTCAGACATTTTATGATACAAAATTTACCGCTACTATACCTTCAATAGATAAAGAGTTATTTAAACAAATGATTGATGAAAATTACATAATAGATGGTGTTTATTACAGAACATATCAAATAATACACGATATTAATGGTGCAAGTATTGGGATTATGATTGTTGGTGAGTATGTTGATAAAGAAGATGGTTTTGTAAATCTTGCAGATAATATGACAAAAACAGTAACTACAGTTGCTTTGGGTTTAGTTATATCTATTATGCTATTTATGTTTTAGGATAAATTGTGCGAAGACTTAAAATATTAAAAATTTATTTTGTACTTTGGATATTCTTATTTTTTTTAGTATATTCAAATTTTGATACTGCAAGTACCTTTTTTATGGCAACAATTACATTTAATGTTGCCATTGTAACGGTCTTGTCTATTGGACTTATTATTATAATTAGTGCAGCATTTCAGTTAACAATGTTAACAGGAACATTTGCGATTTTACGATATAAAAAAGGTGAGCAATTAGAGTTTTATCTTCAAGGTATTAACAAAGTTTTTCCACAAAATATTGCAAATATGTTTCAACATAGAGCTAGAAAAAAAGTCTTATTTTTTACAAAACAAGAGACAGATGATGTATCTCAGTGGTTAGAAGAAAAGTTTTCTAATACAAAAACATATATTACTTTTTTTACTGGTACTGTTCTTATGATAGGTTTATTTGGTACATTTACAGGACTTCTACAAGCTATAGATGAGATGGGTGCAATTATTTTAGGGCTTTCTGGTGATATTAATTTAGCAGAAGTGATTGCCGGATTTGCTGAACCTTTAGGAGGAATGGCGATAGGGTTTGCTTCATCTTTATTTGGTGTTGCTTCTGCAATTATTTTAAGTATTATGGGATATATTTTAAATAGAAATGAAGCTATTTTTTTAGAAGATGTATATGATTGGATGAAGGGACAAATAGTTGAATCACATACCTTATCTGAAGGTGGAAGTAGTTCTGTAAATTCGGGTGGAACAAATAATGGTATGTCAGGTGGAATGATGGATCTATTTGTAGATAATATTAGTGCTCTATCTGCTCAAATGGAAAAATACAATAAATCAAATGAAGCTATGTTTGGAATGTTGAGTGATAGTATTGATAGTGGAAATGAAACAACACAAAGGCAAATGGTAGTTCTTGAAAGTATCTCCTCAGGATTAAAAGAGTTAAATATTAATCAATTCTCAAACGCTAATATTATGGAAGAATCTTTACAAGAAGTTTCTGGGGCTATAATGAATGAAAATAAAACAGTTAAAAAGCTTTTAGAGTTACAAGAACAAAATAATGAAATGTTGGCATTACTACTTAAACATTTGGATGAAAAATCAAATACTGAATATAAGGTAACAAGTAAATAATGGGTAAAAAATGTACAGAAGAGTTTAACCCTTGGCCACCTTTTGTTGATATATTTTCATCAACAATTTTGGTTCTATTGTTATTTATGTTAATTTTGATTGTAAATTTAGGGTATTATGCTCAGTTTAAATTTAAAGTTTCATACTCAGGTACTATTGCCACAGATAAAGTAGTGGAAGAAAAAACTATCACCAAACAAATGGTAGAAAAATTAGTTGAACAAAAAGAGATCTCTGAAGAAAAAATTGTAAAATCAAGTGTTATTAGTGAGATTCAAGAAGAAAAGAATCTTGAACGAGCTGGACAAGATTTAGTACAAGAAGATGATCAAAAAACAACAACACAAAATACATTGAAAATTGAAAATTCTTTGATTGTTAATTTCTCAAAAAAAGAGATTATAGTAGAGGACTTAATTATTAATGAAATAAAAGCTTTTATTTTAGAAACAAAAAATAAATTTCCTAATCATAAAATAATTATATCTTCAATAGAACCAACGAATCAAATTAGTGCAACAATCGCTAAACAAATATCACTTGCCCGTACATTAAATGTGAGAAATCTAATACGAAAACTTCAATATAAAAAAAGTGATGTACGAATACGATTATTAAATTCAAAGTTAAAAGAGAGCTTACCTGAAAATGAATCCGGTTATGTTGTTGTCTCTGTAAAAGTAGAGAATTAAACAATGAAAAAATTATTGTACTTAATCACTTTATGTATTTCTCTTTATTCACAAGATATAAAAAGTGAAATCTCTACATATAGAGCTGATATTGTAAATACTGATGAGTATATAAAAGTCTCACTTATTGATGTAGTTCTTGAAACTGTGTCTCAAAGTAATAATGCAAAAGCTGCAAGAGAAAGAGTTCGTCAAGCTCAATTGAAAATAGATGCTGCAAAGGCAGAATATTTACCCTCAGTAAATGGGACATATAAAATATCTCAAACTGATAATCAGCCTGGAGCAGAGGAGGATAGACACAACTACTATAATGATGAAAGTTATAAAGTAACAATTACTCAAAACCTCTATAAAGGTGGAGAAACAAGTAATGAAATAAAAAGATTAGAAAAAAAATATGCAGTTGAAAAAAATAAATATAAATTAGTAATAGCAAAAGAGATAGAAAATGCAATAAAAGCATATTTTGATGTACTTTTCAATTTTAAATCATTTAATGTAAATGTTGAAAATATGGATAGATTGAATGAAATATTAGAAATTGTTAATATCAAATACGAGTCAGGTGCCTCTTCAATTGGTAATTTGAGTAACATTAAAGCAAGTGTTTCAAATGCTGAATCTAAACTTATCAAGGTTCAATCAAAATTTAATGAAGCTTTAGAGTATTATGAATATATAGTAGGGGATGAATTTTTGAAAACCTTTCCTTATGAAGATGATTTTGACACTAGTGTTGATGATTTTGATAAGATTATATTTAAAGCAATTGCACAAAATAAAACTATTCAAAATATAAAATTAAATATTTCTGCAGAAAAGTTTAATTTAAAAAAGACAACAGCTCTTTTTAAACCTAAAATTGATCTTGAATTATCAGGTGAAAATATTTTAGATCAAGAAGATTATGAAAATGATGAGCAAAACTATAAAGCACAAGTTTTATTTTCTTATAATTTTTATAATAAGGGTAAAGACAAAAATAAAATACTTACAATTAATTCAAAAATACGAGAATTAGTTTATAGACAAAAAGAGGAAATAAGAAAATTAAAATGGACTTTGTCGAAGTTGCATAGATCAATTATCTCTATTACCAATGCAAATGTTAGCAAAAAAGAGGAAGTAGTTGCATCTGAAGAGATGGTTGGATCATATTGGGATGGATTTAAATTAGGTGAACAAGACTTGCAAGAATTATTGCAAGGACAAAGACAATTAAACTCTGCTCAATTAGAACTAATTGATAATAAAAAAAGTGCTATTACTGATTACTTTAAATTACTAGCTGGTACTGGTGAACTACTAAATTATTTTAGATTAGACATCGATGCTGATAACTACATAGATTTTACAAAAAGTGATTATAAAAATCTTTTACAAAAAGAGTTAGAGGAACATTCACAAGATACAATTTCTGAAATAAATAAAATACAAGATTTAGATTCTATATTTCAAGAAGATACCAATGTGACTAAAGATAATATAATTAGTAGTAATACTGATTTAAATAGTACTTTAGATATGAATAGTACTATCACTGAAGATTTAAATGTTACTAGCATCAAAACAGATGTAGAGATTATTAAAAAAGATAGTATATCTGACTTATTAAATTTTAAAAGTTTATTTTTAGAGAGTGATGCTTCAAAATGGACAATTTGGTTGCATTATTTTGAAAAAGTTTATCAAGCATTAGATTTTGCAAAAGAGAAAAATATTTCTGAAAAAATATTTGTTTTTGATACATTGGCAAATAGTCAAGTTAAATCAAATATTGCTTATAATATTTTTGATACAAAAGAATTGGCAATAAAATCAATGGAAGATTTAAATGTAACAATAGTTAATAAACAAGTTATAAATGTTGGAGATATAAAATCTAAATATAAAAACTTTGAAAATAAAAAGTTACAAACAAAAATAAAGAAAGTGAAAAAATTTCAAACAGATAGTGCTTTTAAAAAGAAATTTTTGAGTAGTTCAAAAGATTCTTATACTATTAACATCACCTCTTTTTCATCGATGAAACAAGCTGAAAATTTAGTAAAAAGTGAAAAAATTAGAAAAGATTCATTTATATTTACTTATGGTGATGAAAATGAATGGGTGAAAGTTGTTTATGGTGTTTTTTCAAGTTACGAAGAAGCTAATAAGGCCTTAACAGAATTAAAAAATATTAAAGATAAGTACGAACCAGTAATTGAAATTATTGAGATTAAACAAAAATTGTATGATAAATATAAAGATTTAAAAAGTAATCAAGTTGTAAAAGAAGTAGTTGAAAGTGGCATTCAAAAAGATGATCTAGAAACAGAATTTAAAATAAAATTTTTAAGTGCCAACGAAGATTCATATACGATAAATCTTGCGACACTTATAAATTTAGAAGAAGTTAATAAGTTTAAGAAAAGATACAAAAATAAATTAGACTTATTTGTATTTAAATTTGGTGCAGAAAAAATTTACTACAAAGTAATGAGTGGTATTTTTTCATCTGCAGAAGAAGCTAAAAATGCAATAGCAAATTTAGATGATAATTTACAAAGAAATACACCAAGACTAGAGAAGATTGAAATAAAACAAAAATTATATTTCAAATATAATAAAACAGATTCTATGGAAGTAAAATAAAATGTCTATATTTAAATATTTTATATATTTAGTTTTGGTATTTATTGTAACTTTTGGACTTACATTTTTTATATATTTTGAAGATATAAAAACAGATGCTGTTGAAAAATTTCAAAGGCAAAACTATAGTAGTTCTATCTACTTAAAAGAGTTATTTAAAAATACAACAATAAATAATGATTTTAAGCAAATTGATTCTTCCATAAAAACATTTTTAAGTATTAATATGTTTACAAATATAGAATTAAATTATAAAAGATACCTTTTTTCTAAGAAAGCTATTGTAATTAATTCTAATAAAATAAACAATGAAAACTATAAATTTAGTGATGTAACTACAGATTATAAGTATGGTAAAATATTAAAAATAGATGATAATACTTATGAGTTTATACCAAATGTTTTTTTTGATATCAAGAAACCTATAACTATTAAATTTCAAGCTTACAATGAAGGTGATGTATATAACTCAAGTTCAAATTTACAATTTTATAAAAAAATATCTGACACAAACGAAGAAGTTTTAACTCATAGCTGGTTAAATAATTGGATAGAATTTAAAAAAATAAACAACAATAAAAGTTTTATAATAGAATATGAAAACACTCCATATGTAAAAGTATTGTATACAATCAATAAAAATTCTTTAATTGAACAAACTGTGTTATTTATACAAAAAATATTTGTGTATTCTTTTAGTTTATTCTTATTTACGATTATCATTTTATATTTTTTTTATACTCAAGTGATAAAAAAAGATATAGAAAAACCAATCTCTAAAATAGGTGATTATGTATCTGATATATTAAATAATAAGTATGTTAGATTAGAAAAATCTAATACAAAAATTATGCATATAGATTCAATATTTTCACAACTTCAATTATTATCTAAAAAATTTGCTAGTTTAACCAACGAACTTAATATTAATAGAGAACTGTTAAATCGTAAAGATTTAGTAGATGATATTACTGGCTTATCGAATAAAAAGGTTTTTGATAAAGAGATAAAAACTATGTTTATTACAAATAAAAATGGTTATATTGTTTTAGGTAAGATAAATAATTTAGGTCAATTTGCAAATAAAAATGGAAGTAATGATGCCAATAATTTAATTAAAGATTTTGGACATAGTATAGTTCAACTACTCAAAAAATATCCTAAAATAAGAAGTACTGTATATCGTTTTTACGGTGCTGAATTTGCTATGATTTTAGAAGTTAATGAATTGGAAATATTAAAAAAAATGCTTCAAGATATCACAACTTCTTTGCAAGATCAAATAAAGAGTAAGTATTTAATAGATGGTGATGTGATGTATTTTGGAGCAACACCTTTTGATAATTATGGTACCATTGATACTATTTTACATAGTGCCCATGAGTCATATTTAAAAAGTTCAAATACAGAAAACGAATTATTTTCTATCTCAGATAATGCAGAATTACTTGAAAAAACAAAACAGATGGAAGTTTTAGTTACAGATATTATTAGCAGAGAAGATTTTACTATTAAATTTATTTATGATACTTTTGAGATGGACAAGGAAAACACATTACTGATGCAAGATGCTTCTCCAATAATTTTAGATACAAATACTTTCGAAATGTTTCCTATTGGGATTTTTATCTCTGTTGCAGAAAAATTAAATTTATCTTCAGTTTTTGATAAAATTTTAATACAAAAAGTATTAAATTATTTGGAGTATGAAAAATTAGATCATAAGATTGCTATAAACCTTTCAATAAAATCATTAACTGATAAGAAATTTTTATCTTGGCTTGAAGGTATATTGCTTTATAATGAAAATGCGAAAAAAAGTTTAATTTTTAGTGTTACATCAGAAAATGCAAAAAATAATTTAGACAAATTTAAAAGTCTAACAGAAGTAATACATAAATTTGATTCATCGATTCTATTAAAACGGTTCTCTTTAGATGATTTTACTTTAGAAGAATTGAGTGATTTAAATGTAGATTATATACGATTAAATAAAGATTATTGTACCAATATTAATAATGATAGAATAAGAAAACATGCAGTAAAAAATATTATTTTATACGGTGAGATGAATAGTATTTATGTACTAGGTGATTTTGTTAAATCTGATGATGATTATAAAACATTAAGTAGGTTAGGATTATATGCAACAAGTAGATAAAAAAAACTATCAAGTAGTTTATATTATAAGTTTTATTTTAGTATTTTTCTTAATAGGATGTTCTCAGAAAAATGAATATACAGTAAGTACACAATATTTTGATCAAAATATTACTAAAGATAAAATATTGCATGCTGCTAAAAAAGTATTTATATTGTCTGATAAAGATGCTTTTACTATTGATGCATATAGAAATGATTTAAATGTAACAAAATCAAAAGCAACATATAGATTATATACAATGAAAATTCAAAATGATCATTTTGATTTTAATGTTGATTCTAATTCTACTCAAAAAACTATCAAAGCATCATTATCGCTTTATAGAACATACGGAGTTGATGATAAAAATCCACAGTATTTAGATAAAGAAAGTCAAGTATATACTTTATTTTGGGATAGAATAGAATATTTATTAGGTAAAAAGAAAGAATGGAACAGCTGTAGTTTTTACAATATTGATGGTTTTTTATGTGATAGTATTGATTTAGATGATAAATCAGCGCAGCCAAAAGATATATTGGATTTGAACATTACTAATTATGTTCCTACTGTTATCGAAAAAATTAAAGTTCAAACTTCATTGAAACTACCTTTAAACAAAAATAATGAATCAAACCTTTTATCTGACAAACTAGTTTTACCAAAAAACAAAATTATAATGGGTGTTCCTAGTCAAAAAGATCCAACTTTTGATAGTTATAAAATTAATAAGTTTAAAGATTATAACAGTACAAAGTATAAACAAACTTCTAATTCAAAAAATAAATTGCTAAATACTTTAGACATAAACGGTACAAACGAGTAATAATGAATTTTATTTCTTCTCTTTTATTAACATTATTAATTATTCAGAGTTACAGTTTTTCAGAAGTTAAAAAAAATGATAAAATTTTATTTGAAAATGTTTTTAATAAAGCATTACATGGCGATATGTATGGACAGTTTAATACCGGATTGATGTATTATGAGGGAATTGCCGTTGAAAAGGATTTTGAGCAAGCAATTTATTGGTATAAGTTAGCTGCAAATCAAGGAAGTGTAGAAGCACAAAATAATTTAGCTTATATGTATGAACATGGTATAGGTACGGAAAAAAATACAGTTTTAGCTTTACAATACTATAAAATGGCTGCTGCGAGAAATTATGTTGTTGCTCAACTTAATCTTGGACTATATTATGAGTCTAAAGAAAATAGCAAGAGTATGAATGAAGCAATATATTGGTATAAAAAAGCAGCTCAAAATAATTCTATCGCAGCTCAAAATAATTTAGCAAAATTTTATTATTTTGGAAATAAGGTTCCATTAAATTATGAAAAAGCAATATATTGGTATACACAAGCAGCATCGAAAAATGATCCTGTTGCACAATTTAATCTTGCAATGATTTATTATAGTGGAGAAGGAACAGAAAAGAACTATGATAAATCATTTGAATTATTAGAAAAGTCAGCCAACTCAGGTAATACATTTGCACAAAGGAAACTAGCAGAGTTTTATAGAGCTGGCACAATGATTGATCAGGATTATAAAAAAGCGATGGTTTATTATAAACTAGCAGCCAAGGAAAAAGATAATTTATCTATGTATTATATTGGTTATTTTTATTATTATGGACTTGGTGTAGAACAAGATAAGAAAAAAGGAATTTATTGGATGGAAAAAGCCGTTGATAATGGATATACTTATGCAAAAAAATTCCTAGAGCGTCACAATTACAAATAATATTTTATGAAGTATATATTTCTTATGAACTAACAATAAAACACTACGAAATTTTTCTAAATTCTTTTATACTAAAGGAAAAAGAGTTAAGAATGAGAAAAGCAATTGTTTTGATGAATATGGGTGGTCCTAATAATTTAGATGAAGTGAAAGTATTTTTGAAAAATATGTTTAATGACAAAAATATCATTGGGGCTCCTCAACCTATACGAGCATTGATAGGTTTTATAATAACTACAAGTAGAATAAAAGAAGCAAAACATAATTATAGTTTATTAGGTGGCATGTCACCTATTGTAGGGCATACTAAAAGGTTGATTAGAAGATTAAATAAAGAAGTTGATGCTGATGTATTTTACGAAATGAGATATACTCCTCCTTTTGCAAATGAAGTCTTAGAACAAGTAAAAGACTATGATGAAATATATGCTATTCCAATGTATCCACATTATTCAAGTACTACAACAAAATCTTCAATTGAAAACTTTCTCAAAAGAGCGAAAAAACTTAAAATAGAAAATAAAATTAAAACTATAGATAAATATTACGATAACTCTTTTTTAAATGCAACTATTGTAGAGAGAATTAAAGAAACAGTAGCAAAAGATAATCCAAAAGATTTTACACTTATATTTTCGGCACATGGTTTAACTCAAAGAATTATCGATAAAGGTGACCTTTATCAAAAACATATAGTTGAAAATATTTCACTAGTAAAAAAGATGTTAAAGGAGGAGGGGATTTTTTTTAAAGATGTTGAGATTGCATATCAGTCAAGACTGGGCCCTATGGAGTGGATTCGACCTTATTTGGATGATAAACTTAAAGAAGTTATAGCAAATGGCTCTAAAAAGGTTATAATTTATCCTATCTCTTTTACTGTTGATAATTCAGAAACACAAGGAGAGCTTGATATAGAGTATAGAGAAGTAGCCGAAAAGTTAGGATTTGATGATTATAGAGTTTCTTCTGTACACAATCATCATCCGTTATTTATTAAATGTTTAAAAGAGATTTATCAATCTATGGAGAAGTAATATGAAAATAGGAATTTCGTCTTGTTTATTAGGGACATTATGCAGATATGATGGTGGACATTCAAAGAATAAATTTGTTCTTGATGAAATAGGAAAATATTTTGAATTTATACCTTTTTGTCCAGAAAAAATGATTTTTACAACACCTAGAGAAGCTATACGATTAGTTCGTACAAATGGTGAACTAAAAGTAATCACTTCAAATACAAAAAAAGAAGTGACAAAAGAGGTGAATGAAATCTCAAAAGAATTAACAAATGAGATTAAAGATGATGAGTTATGTGGTTTTATTTTTAAATCAAAATCTCCAACATGTGGAATGGAACGAGTGAAAATTTATCCTGAGAATAAAAATGGACAAAGTGAGAATACAGGGGTAGGAATTTTTGCCAATGAAGTAAAACAAAAGTTTCCATTATTACCAACTGAAGAGGAGGGGAGATTAGAAGATCCTTGGTTAAGAGAAAATTTTTTAATGCAGATTTTTTCCTATAGAGAGATATTTGTATTTTTAAAAGATAAACCCTCATTTAAAAAATTAGTTGCTTTTCATAGTAATTATAAATATTTAATATATGCAAAGTCACATTTATCATATAAAAAACTTGGTCAAATTGTTGCAAATCATGAGAAAAAAGAGTTAAAAATTGTATTAGAAGAGTATAAACAATGTTTTCTTGAAACTATTTATGAAAAAAGTACAATCGCAAACACATACAATGTTTTATTACATATTTTTGGTTATTTTAAAAAACTTATTACAAAAAATGAAAAACAAGAGATTTTAAAAACAATTGAAGAATTTAAAGACGAGATAGTACCTTTGATAACTGTGATTAAAATACTAAATTTGTATGTAAAAAGATTTGATATAAAATATTTAGAAACACAAAAGTTTTTACATCCATATCCAAAAGAGTTGGGTTTACGCTCAAATACGAAGGCGTATCGATGAAACAAATTCTTTGGTTCAGAAGAGATTTAAGAATAGAAGACAACGCTATCTTGGCAAATGCTAGAGGTGAAGTTTTACCTATTTTTATTTTTGATAAAAATATTCTTGATAAATTAGACAAAGATGATAAGCGAGTGAGTTTTATATACAAATCTGTTTTACAATTAAAAGAGAAGTTACAATCACTCGACCTTGAGTTAGCGATATTTTATGATGAACCAATAAATGTGTTTAAAAAGTTACAACAAAATGATTTTGATGAAGTTTTGTGTTCAGTTGACTTTGATGAATATTCAAAACAAAGAGATAATGAAATCGAAAAAATTATCCCTATGAAAAGATATATAGACTCATTTATTTTAAATCCTGCACATCATTTAAAAAAAGACAATACCCCGTATAAAGTTTTTACTCCTTTTTTTAAATCATTACAGATGATAATACAGTCAATAAAAATTCAGGAGAGTATGTATAGTCAAAGTGCAAAGAAAATTGAATTTAATTACGAGTATATTCCCACATTAAATGAGTTGGGTTTTGAAGTTCAGGTGTTGCCAGAATTTTTATATAAAAATGCATTTGAAGTTTTAGAAGAGTTTGAAGATAAAATTGATGATTATCAAAATGATAGAGACTATTTTTATAAAGATGCAAGTTCAAAGATATCTGTTCATTTACGCTTTGGATTGATTTCACCAAAACAAGTTTTTAATTATTTTAAATCTCTTAATAGTAAGGGCAGTGCATTTTTTATTAGAGAGATATTTTGGAGAGAATTTTATAATTATATATTATTTCATTTTCCTCTATCTGAAAATCATAATTTTAATGGTATAAAAATAAAATGGAATGAAAACATTGATGACTTTGAAAATTGGTGTGAGGGTAAAACAGGAGTACCTATAATTGATGCAGCAATGATTGAGTTTAATAGAACAGGACTTATGCATAATCGTTTGAGAATGGTTGTTGCTTCTTTTTTAACAAAAAATTTATTTGTTGATTGGAAAAAAGGAGAGAATTATTTTGCTAAAAAATTATTGGATTATGAAACAAGTTCAAATATAGGATCGTGGCAATGGAGTGCGAGTACAGGAGCTGATGCTAGTCCATATTTTAGAATTTTTAATCCTTACTTACAATCAAAAAAATTTGATAAAGATGGTGTGTTTATAAAAAGTGTGATTACAGAATTTGAAAATATTGATTCAAAATTATTTCATATTGAAAATGGTGTTCAATCAAGTTTATTTGTAAATTATTCAAAATCTATAGTTGATATTAAAATCTCACGACAGCAAGCAATAGAGAAATTTAAAAAGGCAAAAAATGAATCACCATGATATTGCTGTTATTGGCTCTGGTATGGGAGGAAGTTTAATCTCTGCTTTAAATAAAGATAAAAATTTAATACTATTTGAAAAAGAACCAAATTTAGGTGGATGTGCTAGTACATTTAAACGAAAAGGAAATTATTATAATACAGGAGCAACTACTTTTGTAGGATATGAAAATAATCATCCTATTAAAAAGATATTTGACACAATCAATTATATTCCTGATATACAAAAAAGTGAAGTTGCAATTCGTGTTATACAAGACAATAAAATTATTGATAGAGTTAAAGATTTTGAAGTTTTTCTTCTAAATATAAACGAAATCTATCCACATGAAAACAATAGAGTATTTTGGAATACTATAAAAGATTTAGATGAGAAATTTTGGAGTCTAAAAAAACTTCATTATGCTAAATATAGTATATCTTCATATATTCAAACAATAGGTTCGATATTTGAACTGTTTTCTCTGTTTAAACTTGATATTTTTAAAAGCGCTGAAAGTTTTATAAATGAAACTTTGTATGGTATTACAGCTCAATACAAGGCCTTTATAGATGCACAGCTTCTTATCACAATACAAACTACTGCCAAAGATGTATCGTTATTATCCTTAGCAGTAGGCTTGTCATATCCTTTTCATGATGTTTTTTATGTAAATAATGGGATGGGCAGTTTATTTGATGGCGTATTAAAAGATGTAAATGTTCATAAAAAAGAAGAGATAATGAAGATATATAAAGAGAAAGATTTTTATAGAATTATTTCTAATAAAGATGAGTATTTATCAAAACAAGTTATTTTAAACTCATCTATTTATAATACATCACATCTTTTCGATGATGAAAATATACGCAAGTATTATGATAGTTTTTCTTTTAGTGATCAGAGTGCTTTTGTGATACATCTTACCTTAGATTGTAAAGAAATTTTTTTACATCATTATCAAATCATACTAAATAAAAATATTCCAAATAGTATATCAAACTCTTTTTTTGTTTCCATCTCTTCACAAGAAGATACTTTACTTTCTAAAAATGGATATAGTATAACTATTTCTACACATACCAAAGCAAGTTTGTGGAAAGATATTTCTAAAGATCAATATACAAAACAAAAACAAATTACACAAGATTTTATAATTGATGCTTTCTTAGAGAACTTTGTAACAATTGATAAAAAAGATATAGTATCTATTTTTAGTGGAACATCAAAAACTTTTAATAAATATATAAATAGATATAATTGCGGTGGAAAAGCAATAACAATAAAAAATATTTTACAAACACCTAGCTGTAGGACTCCATTTCAAGGCTTGTATAATGTAGGTGATACAGTATTTGCAGGTCAAGGTTGGCCAGGTGTTGCTTTGGGCGTAAATGTATTAAATAAGGAACTAAATGGATAGAGTTAAACTAAAAATATCAATAGCTGATTGGATATATATCTCTATTATTGGTACTTTATTTGGATTTTTTATATCTTTATTTTTTTATTTTTTAAATGATATATTTCGAAGCTCTTCTACTATTCTGTTTGGGGTGTTTAGTGCATTTTTAATTACTATATTTTCTTCAATATTTATATCCATTTCAAATAATTATATACTTCCAAATTTAGATAAAAGATTTTGGTATGTTGTGAGTTTTTTCTTTTCATTTTTAAGTGGTGCATTAGGTTTTTTGTTTACTTATTCTTTATTTTATATTATAGAGACACCAATAACCAATATTATTGCGCCTTATAGTCTTTATTTAACTCTTACTGTTGGTTCCTTAACTTTTCTTATAGGACTTATTTTGCATCAGTTTATCTCAATGAAATATAAAAATGAATCTATAAGTAATGAAATTTTAGAGAGTAAAATAAAAGCTTTGGAAAATGAGCTCAATCCCCATTTTTTGTTTAATGCTTTAAATTCTATTTCCGAATTAATATATTTAGATCAAAAAAAAGCAGAAAAAGCTACGCTAGATTTGTCTACTTTTTTACGAAATGCAATCACTCGAGATAGTGTAATTACATTAAAAAATGAGATTAATATGGTTGAAACCTATTTAAAAATAGAAAATATAAGATTTGACAATCATATTAAACTAGAAATGCAAATATCTGAAAAGTTTAAACTCATAGAGATACCAAAATTTTCAATTCAACTTCTTGTAGAAAATGCAATAAAACATGGTTTTAATTCAAAAGAATTAAATATAAAAATAGAAGCCACCAATGAAATAATCAGCGTATCAAATGATGGAAGATTAGATGATGAGATAAGTTTTGGTACTGGACTTAGTAATTTACAAAAAAGATTAGAACTTTTAGGGATAGGATTTTTGAATTATTATAAACAAAATGAAAAAATGTATTTCTGCATTAATTTAAAAGGAAAAATATGAAAACACTTATAGTCGATGATGAAAAACTTGCTCTTGTAAGATTAAAAAGACTTTTAAATGAAGAGGGAGTGAGTGATATAGTAGAGTGTAATAATCCCATAGATGCTATAAAAGAGGTTTCAAAACAAAAGTTTGATTTAGCTTTTTTGGATATTTCTATGCCTACTATGACAGGATTGGAACTTGCTAATACCATTTTAGATATTAGCCCACATACATTTATCATATTTCAAACAGCATATCAAGAACATGCATTAGAAGCATTTCAAAGTGGGGGAGTTGATTATCTTTTAAAACCAATCTCTAATGAAAGTATAAAAAAATCTTTAGAAAAAATTGAAAAATATATGATTAAAGAGATTGATAATACAAAAAAAGTTATGGCTAAAAGAGGAAATAAACTTTATTTGACAAATATAGATGATATCTATTATATAAAAGCTGATTTAGATGAAGTAATTATTCGTACTAAAGAAACAGATGCATATTTACGAAAAAAAATAGGAGATATGGAATCTCTTTTAAAAGGAAAAAACTTTTTCAGAATCCACCGATCTTGTATTGTAAATGTTGATAAAATTAAATCAATGCAAAGTATAGAACAATCAAAGTTAGAAATATCATTTATAGGTATTGATGAGATTGTAACTAGCTCAAAAGATGGAGCTAAAGAGTTTAGGGAATATTTAGAGAAAAAAACTCTTTAACTTTTATAGTGAAGTGTCAGATAAGATGATTTTATTTATTTTATTTGATTGACCAAAATGGGGGAGAATAGTGAATTTTGCTTTTGGATATTTTATTTCTAATTTTTTTATAGCATTTGGAATATCTGATGTTACATGTTTTCCTGAGTTTAAGAAATAAGGATAAATAAATATTTCTAAATGATTATTATCCACAGATTTTTGGACACTCTTATCAATACTTGGTGTTGCAAACTCTAAAAAAGCAGGTTCTATAAGCGCATATTGAGTTTTACTTTGTTTTATTTGCTTAACAATTTCCAGAACCTCATTATTTGAAACATCTTTTTTACTTCCGTGTGCTATAACAATTAAACTTTTCATTTTAAACCTTTGAGCTAATTATATATAAATAAATATTTTTTAATAGTTGAAAAATGTTAGTTTATATAATTTTAAACTAAAGACTTATCAGATACAACAAGTTGATTTCGACCTTTATTTTTTGCTTTGTATAAAGCTTCATCTGCATATTGATACAACTGTTTTGCATCATTAATTTTTTCAGAAGGTAAAATAATTAATCCTGCAGATATGGTAACATAATCACTTGCATCATTTTTTTTATGTTCAAGTTGCAAATCTTCAATTGATTTTACGATACTACTCATAAAATCAACTGTTTTACTAGAGTTAATACCTGAAGATATAATACCAAACTCTTCACCCCCGAGTCTAAAAACATAATCACCTGCTCTAGATGCTAACTTTTTTAAACAATCTGAAGTTTTTTCTAAGATTTTGTCACCTGCTGGATGTCCATAGGTATCATTATATTTTTTAAAATTGTCGATATCTATACACATCAAAGAAAGAGACATATTATCTCTTTTAACACGCCTTATCTCTTTATCTATAATTTTATTAAAGTATCTTCTATTATAAAGTTTCGTAAGTTCATCTTCAATAGAAGCAGCCTCTAATTTCTTTTTATTGGTTATATCTTGACGAATAGCAGTAAAATTTATAACAACACCATTTTCATTAATAACTGGTGTTATAGTTAAAATTGCCCAATATATTTCACCATTTTTTTTCAAGTTTTTAATTTCAGATCGAAATACTTTTTTAGATTTTATTATTGACCACATATTATCATAAAAACTATCAGGGGTATCTGGGTGTCTGAGTATTTTGTGGTTTTCTCCAAGCAACTCATTTTTTGAATATTTAACAAAGTTACAAAAAGCAGTACTGGCATCGATGATGATTCCGTTATTGTCAGTGATTGAAATCAGAACATTTTCATCCACAATATCCAACAAGTTAGCTTTTTCAAATAATTTGGCTTTAAGAATAGAATTAGATATACAATCTTGAATATCATATAATAATTCATCTAATTTAATTGGTTTTAGTTTAAATTTATTTATAGGTAATTCAATTGCTTCTAAAAAGAAATCTGTATCTGAATAATCTGTAGAAACAATAATTGGAATATTAGTGTTGATTTTTTTGATCATCTCTAAACCATTCATTTTTGGCATTTGAATATCTGTAATGATTATATCTGGTTTAATTTTATGAAAGAGTTTTATCCCTTCTTCTCCATTTTTTGCAGTATGAAAGTGAGGTATAAAGTTTTTACAAAAATGGATTACTTCTTCTCTTACTTGATCTTCATCTTCAACATATAACACTGTTATATTTTTTAATAATTCTGTATTCAAAGTACTCATATTTGTCCCATTTTGATATTTTAATTTTCGGATTTTATCATAAGCAATATAATTTATAATTAGTTTTTTAAATTAAAGTAGGGGGTTAATTAATAGTAACTCTTCCTTCTTGAGAATAAATAGCACCATGAATTGTTTTAAACATTAGTTCATATTTCCATTCGCCTCTTTTTTTAAAGTTTGCAGTTAAACTATATTTATCTCCATCTTCTATTGCATGTTCACTAAATTCCATATTTGGTATAGTAAGTAATGCAAAAATAATATTTACATCTGCCTTTCTAACATAATTTTTGTCTTTTGTAATGATAATATTTAAAGTATTTTTTCCATCTATTAGTGGTGTTTCAGAACTTAAGATCGCTTCATATCCATTTGCCATGAATAGTTGTTGTTTATGTTTTATATTTTCATTTTGTTCTTGCATTGCATACACTGATACATTTGTAAAAATAGATATCACTAAAATCATTTTTAAAATATTTTTCATTTTATTTCCATATTGTTTAATGGTATGATTGTATAGATTTTTTGTGTATAAATTGTGTATTAGCTAGAAACTATTATGAATCTTATAAAATAATGGTAACTACATCTGTTTTAAATATTGTTTTCATAAAACCAATAAAAAGCAAAAATAAGACCTGGAGTTTTTGCTTTTGATTCATCATAAATAAATTCTTTTGATTTTTCTATTGGAATAAATTCAAGTTCTATTTTTTCATCATTAATACCACCACCATTATGAATTTTCATATTCTCATCAATTTGGGCAAAATAAAGATGTTGTTTAGCACCACTTACTCCAACATTTGTAAAAAATGAAGATATTTTTGATATTTGATTCAGTTCTACTTTGTAACCACATTCCTCATCAATCTCCTCTTGTGCTATTTGAGTGAATGACATATTTTTGTCAATAATTCCAGCACATAATTCATAAGTAAAGGGATAATTATGATGATGTACATATACAGGCGGTCGAAACTGTTTAACTACTAAAAAAGCATTTTTTGTTTTGTGGTATAAAAGTATAGAAACACTATCATGCGATTTTACTGCTTCCCAAGATTTTTCTTTATTATCTTGTGTATAGTTGATTCGTAAAGGTTTTACAAATCTTGGTTTTTCAAGTGTGGTTGTGGTGATATTTGATATATTAAAAATATTATTTTCTATCATTTATCCATACCTTATTCTATGTTTTTTTGAATTTTCTCTATCATATTTTCAGTGATTAGCATATCATAATAGTCAAATACAGTACCATAATCACTTTCTAATTGTAATTTCATAGTATCAGTGAAATAAGTGTCATTAAGAATATTTTTTGTTTTTTCTTCAATATAGTCATCTGTATTGATAAGTTCTGTATCTTTGTTAATAAAGTCTTTTAATGCATGTGTAATAGCTCGACTTCGAATGTGATATTCAAATCTTTTTTCAAAATCATCTTTATTTCCTAGATTTAATATAATCTCGAGTACATTTGATAATGCTCTATTTACTTCTATTTGAAGATTAAGTTCTTGTAGCTTATTAATTGTTTCGTCAAAATCTTGTAATGTTTCTAATACAAAGTTACCTAAACTTATATGATAATAAAGTTCATACCTTGTTAAAATATCAACGATTGAATCTCTTGTGAGATAATTTTTAGTAGTGTTATTTAAATTCATAGTGATATTTTATCGTATTTTACTTATACTATCTAATAGAAAATATAATTCAACAATAAAGAATAAGAAAGAACTACAATGGCAATAAAAGATCAAATTAAATGGGATAAAAAATATAGTGAAACTCCTAGATTATTAGAGAAAAGAGAAATAGGAAAAAAGTTAAAAGAGGCTGTAAAATATTCAAAAGTAGGAGTTGCTTTGGATATTGCTTGTGGTACAGGGAAAAACTCTATTTTTTTAGCAGAAAATAATTTTCAAGTTGAGGCTTTAGATATTTCAAAAGTAGCACTTGATGTTTTAAAAAAACAAAATTATTCAAATATAAGAACTGTATTAACTGATTTAGATGAATATATACCAATAAAAAATAAATATGATTTTATAGTGATGACAAATTTTTTAGATAGGAAATTGATTTTTAAACTCTTAAATGGATTAAAACGAGAAGGAATATTATTCATAGAAACATATATGGAACATAGTTTAAATACAAAAAAATCTTCTAATTCAGACTATTTATTACAAGATGAGGAGTTGAAATCTTTTGTTAATGATGATTACGAAGTCCTAGATTATGATGAATTTGATAATGAACCTTATGAACTTTACAAAATGAGAAAACAATCAATTATTCTAAAAAGAATAAAATAGACATATTTTATACTGTATGCGTATAACCTTCACACTTAAAAATAAAACAAAAAAGTGTACAGTAACTTTTTAAATCTTTAATAATTTATTGAGTAGTATTAATAATATACAATAAAAATTTAGGAGATCATAATGAAAATAAAAGTAGAAGATGCTGTTTTTTGTTTAGTAGATGTACAAGAGAAACTTTACCCTCATATGTCAAATAAAGATGTGGTAGAAAAAAATTTAGTAACTTTAGTAAAAGGTTTAAGAATACATGGTTTACCATTTATTATAAATGAACAATATAAAAAAGGGATCGGTGAAACTATTCCAGCTTTAAGAGAACTAGTTGAGTCAGATCCTCATTTTGAAAAAACAACATTTTCTTGTTGTGCAAACGAGCCAACACTGGAAGCTCTCAAAGCTACTGGAAAAAAAGTCGTTATTGTTGCTGGTATAGAAACTCATGTTTGTGTTTTACAAACTTGTTTAGATTTGCTTGAAGAGGGCTTTCAACCTGTTCTTGTAACTGATTGTGTAAGTTCAAGAGAACAATACAATACTATTATGGCAATTGAGCGATTAGTACAAGCAGGAGTTATCCCCACAACATACGAATCACTTTTATTTGAGCTAACAATAAATGCAAAAAGTCCAAATTTTAAAGCGATCTCAGCTTTAGTAAAATAATATTTAGAGCACTTTACTAGCGATATGTATTTTTGCATGATCGACTAGTAAAGTTGAAACTTCGTGGTTTGTATCCACAAAATCTGTTATATGTAGATCTTTTAAGTATTTTTTTTCATTGACAGAATCTATTTTTACAATTATATGGGCTTTTGGATAAAAGTTTAGTACAGCGTCAGAGATTAATCTCTTTCGTAACTCTTTATTTGTTGTTAAAATAATACTTGATGATTCTTGTACTTTGAGAGATTCTAAAACTGGTTTTTTATCTAGATGTCCAAAATACGCCATATATCCAAGTTTTTTTGCTAGTAATACATGTTTTAAATTATCTGATATGATGACAAAAGAGATATTTTCTATTGTGAGCTTTTTGGCAACAATTCGTCCTAATGTTGAAAACCCAACAATAATAACATGATTTTTTGCAGTAATTGGGGTGATTTTATCAGCTTCATAAAATTCTTTTACAAAAAATGATGATATTTTATATATGTTATTTACAATAAACGGAGTTACAATCATCGATAAAACTGTTATAAGTATTAAAAAGTTTGACAAATCATTTGGAATAAGATTATATGTTGAGGCTAAGGCAAAAATTGCAAAAGAAAATTCACCAATTTGTCCTAAAGCAATTGCTGTTTTTACTGAAATACTTTTATCTGATTTCATTCTTATTATAAAGTATATGATTGTCGCTTTGATAAGTATTACAAGGAGCAAAACTGAAAAAATTAAATGAAGATTATTCATAAAATAAATAGCATCAATTTTTGTACCAACGCTAAAAAAGAATGTCCCTAAAAGTAAATCTTTATAGCTAATAATATCTGATTCTACTTTTACGCTATATCCTGTATCAGCAATTATCATTCCTGCTATAAATGCACCTAAAGAATAAGTAAATCCTATTTCATGAGCTAGCAAAGAAGTTCCTAAAACTATACTAAAAACAGCTCCTAAAAAGAGTTCCTCTATTTGTGTTTTTGCTGACATTGATAATAATAGTTTAACCAGTTTTTTTCCTATTGTAAACATGAACAGTATGATAAATAATGCTGCAAGAAAAGTTTGTAATAACACTTCACTCAAAGATAAAGTATCATTTGTTAAAAAAGTAATAAGCAATAGTATAGGAATAACAGCCAAATCTTGAAAGATGAGAATACCAACAGACTTTTCCCCATACGGGGTATAGATATCTTTGGAATCTTTTAAATAAGTAAGAACAATTGCTGTTGAGGATAATGAAAAAGCTAATGATATGATAATAGATATAGTAGATGATAGCTTAAAAATAAAATAAGAAATCAGAAATATTATAATGGCACTTAATACTACTTGTAAAAAACCATTTACAAAAAGTATCTCTTTCATTTTTTTAATTTTATCAAAATTTAGTTCTAGTCCTATTGTAAACATAAGAAAAACTATTCCAAATTCTGCAATGAGTTCTAAACTGTGAAAACTGGTTCCGTTAAAATGAAATACATAACTTACTATTGTACCTGAAAGTATGTATCCAATGATTTGAGAAACTCCGTATTTTTTTAAAACTATGTTTAATGTAGTAGCGATAAAAATCGCAAAAAATATTATAACCAATATATTTTCCATGTAACTCTTTCTTCTATTTAATAAAGAAACTTTAGCTAAAAAACTTAACTATTACAATATAATAATAGTCTAAATTATATACATTTTAATGTACAATAAATTTTTAATTAATTGAATATGTACTAAAATAAATTAAAATATTTTATGAAAGCGATTCTTAGATGAAAAATAAATTTTTTTTATATTCTTTAGTGTTATTATTTTGTATAAATTCTACATTATTATTTCTTTTGCATAATAATTGGAATAGTTCTATGAAATCGTTTTTTTCGGTACAACAAGAATTATTTATGCTAAAAAATAATATAACTGAAGCACACCTTTGGTTTGAAGAGATGATTTCTGGCGATCATACCATTAATATGAATAGAGATATAATTATACCTTTAGAACACCAAAGTTATGAAAGATATATTAACTCACTTAATGAAAAAAACTTTATTGGTACCTCTTCTACTATAGAACAGTTATTGATAATTGACCAACACTTAGATAGCTTATATACATTAGCAAAACTCAGGTTAAGCAATATGGATTTTAGTGGTACAGGTAGTGTAAATGATCAGTTATTTGATAAAGAGTTTGAATTATGCTTATTTGAAATTGATAGAGCAGTAATGAATATAAGTAAAGACTTTGAAAGTGAAATTTCATATAAAAACACTAACTTTAAGTATATACTTTTCTTTTCCATTATTATTAATATAACCATATTTATAATGATAATAATCACTAGAAGAAGAAATCTAGCACAAGCAAAACAACTTGCAGAACAAACAAAAATGGCTTCACTGGGTGAAATGTTGGGAAATATTGCACACCAATGGCGACAACCACTTTCTGTTATCTCTACTGGAGTTACTGGTATGCAAATGCAAAAAAAGTATGATGCACTTTCAGATGAGACATTTGAACAAACATGCAATTCAATAAATAGAAATGCACAATATCTTTCTGATACTATTGATGATTTTAGTCATTATATAAAAAATGAATCCCAAAAAAATGAATTTAACTTAACAGATGAATTGAAAAGTTTTTTATCCTTAGTAGATATACCAATCAAAAATAACAATTTAGAAATTTTAGTAGATGTAAAACCAAATATTAAAATTTGTGGTTATCAAAATATATTAACACAATGTTTAATAAATATTTTTGATAATTCAAAAGATGCTTTTATTAAAAATAAGCAGATTAAAAGAAGATATTTTTTTGTGAGTGTTACTTTTAATAGTAAAAATTTAGTAATGAAAATAAAAGATAATGCAGGTGGTATACCCGAAGATATACTTGAAAAAATATTTGAACCATACTTTACAACAAAACATAAGTCTCAAGGAATAGGGCTGGGACTTCATATGACATATAATTTGATAACAAATACAATGAATGGCCAAATAACTGCATCAACAGTAAAATATGTTCACAATGATATAAAATGTGTTGGTGCAGAATTTATTATAACTTTACCAGTTAGTTGAAATTACTTGTTAAAGATATAGATTAAATTTTCTAAAAAAAAAATTAATAAATAAAATTATGTTAAATATTTTACTAGATATATCAATGTTATTTTCTATTATATAAAATCTTAAGTTGTAATGAATAAAGTATTATTTATTCTTTTGTTTATTCTCTCTACTTTAGGATTAAAAGGTATGAATTGTTATAATACAAATGTTAAGGATATAAATGGACAAACAATGCAATTAGAAATAAAATATGATATTTTAAAGTTAAATATCAAAGGTGGACTATGAAAAAAATGACAAAAACGACATATATTAATTGTAGTTTAGAAAAGTTATTTGATTTTCATATGAATATTAATAATATAAAAAAAATTACACCATCGAATATCAAAGTAGAATTATTAGATTACGATATAACAAAATATGAGTGTAAAATAATTAACATTAGAACTACAAAGTATTTTATACCTACTCACTGGAAAGTAAGAATAGATAAAATGGAACGACCAAATATTTTAGTAGATGTTGCTGTTCAGTCTCCTTTTAAATCTTGGAAACACCAGCATATATTTACTCAAAAAGGTTCTGTTAGTGAACTTAAGGACATTGTAGAATATGAGATAGGTTATGGATTTTTGGGTAAAATAATAGCCCCTATACTAGAATACGATATAAATTCAATGTTTGAATATCGTCATAAAAAAACAAAAGAACTATTAGAACAAAAAAGATAAATTAAAGAATATTTACTTTATCTTTTTTGGTATGAATATTGTAAAAACTACCCCTTTTTCTTCTTTGCTCTCACATTGGATAGTACCATTTAATTTATTTGTAATTAGATTGTAAATGATACTTAAGCCTAAACCACTCCCTCCATCATCTCTTTTTGTTGTGAAAAATGGATTAAATATTTTATTTAGATTTTCTTCGCTAATTCCATGACCATAATCTTTATAAATAATTTCAATCTCTTTATCATTATCTGTTATTTCAATATCTATTGCGTCTGCTTTCATCTTGTCATAACCATGTTTAAGCGTATTCATAATTAGATTTGTAAATATTTGAGATATTACTCCAGGATATCCTTTTATTTTAATACTTTCTGGTGCATTAATATTTATTTTTACTTGTGATTTTCTAGTTACATTATTAATACTTAATAATATCTCATCGAGATAACTTATCAACTCAAATTCTCTTTCTCCATCACTTGATTGATCAACAGCAACTTGTTTAAAACTTCGTACTAAATTTGCAGTTTTATTTAGATTTATATTTATACTAGCAGCAAGTTCTTTCGAAGTATTGATAAAATTTTTAAAATCTTCTTCACTTAGTTCATCATTTTCATAGAGTTTTGATATATTGTCTGAAGTGGATATAAAATGCGTAATTCCTGTTAAAGACAATCCAATAGGAGTGTTGATTTCATGTGCTACACCAGCCACAAGTTCACCCAAACTAGCCATTTTTTCTGTTTCTATAAGAGTTTCTTGCGTTTCCTTGAGTTTTTCCATAGATTTTTCTAATTCTTTATTTGAAGTTTTCAGTTCTTTTGTTCTATTTTCTACTTTGTGTTCAAGTGTTTCATTTAGTATTAAAATTTCTTTTTCAGCAATTTTTCTTGCATTGATCTCTTCATCTCTTTCTAAAATCTTTTCTTTTAATTGCTCGTAGTGTTCATTTAATAATTTGTCTTTTTCTTCTAGGAAATTAATTTTTCGACTAAATTCATCTGGGGATATTTTCATATCTTTTAAAATATTTGTATACATACTAGATAAACTCAATGATTCTTCTTCTGTAAAAATATTGCTGTTTTTTAAAACAGAATAAGCACCAGCTGTTCCTAGCGTACCAGATAAAACTCTTTCAATCTCACCATAAAGTTTTGATAATTGCATAATATTGATATTTTGTGTTGTTTCCACATTGAATTTTTTCTTTATTTTATGCATAGTAAACTTAGTTTTCTCTTCTGGTAGATATTGATTTAATATATTTTCAAATAGTAAAAGTTTATTATTTATATTTATATTTGATTCTAGTTTCCCAATATAATTCATTGCATTTTTTGATTTTAAAATATTGATAAATTCCATCGAGATAGTTTTTTCAATATTTGAAGATTTTGTAAATAATGAAATTATAATAAATGCACTGATATTAAACATCATAGTCCAAAATACCGCATGGGGGATAGACTGAAAGTCTTGCATACCAAATAATGATGTTGGATTTAATAGATTGATTCCGAATAATCCATTTTGCAAAATATATATATCAATCCAATCAATATCACTAAACTGAGGTAAAATTAGAGTATAAAACCAAAGTCCAAATCCAGTAATTAATCCTGCTAGTGCTCCTTGTTTGTTCGCTTTTGCCCAAAATAAACCACCTAGAATAATGGGCACGAATTGTAATATTGCTGTAAATGAAATCAATCCAATATTAACGATTAGATTAGATTTTGCAATATATAAATAAAAAAGATAACCAAAAAATATAATAACTGTTACTATTATCCATCGTAAAAAAAGAAGTCGTTTTTTCAATGAACTCAAAATAGGGTAAGCTTGAATCAATGGAAGTACAAAATAATTACTAACCATAATTGACATTGTCATTGCGGTAATCATAATCATACTAGTAGAGGCTGAAAATCCCCCAATAAATGCAATTAATGATAATATAGGTTGATTTTCATTTAGAGGAATAGTTAAAACATAAAAATCATTTAATTCATGATTTACATCTAATAATAACCCTCCTAATGCAATAGGAATTGTAAAAAATGTAATGAGTAAAAGGTATAATGGAAACACCCACATTGCTGTTTTTATATGATTTATATTAGAATTTTCAACTACACTAATATGAAACTGCCTAGGTAAAAACATCACAGCAAACATTGATAATATTATTATACTTAACCAACTAGAGTAATCTACACTATTTTCTGCTTCGCCTATACCTTTAAATAAATTTTGTGCTGTAGCTTCATTTAGTATCGATGATATATCGTCAAATACGAAATAAGATACAAATATTCCAATTATTACTAAAGCAATTAATTTAATTATTGATTCTATAGCAACGATAAATACCATAGCAAAATGACGCTCTGAAGGATCAAGTTTTCTTAAACCAAAAATGATTGTAAAAAAAGACATTAAAGCTACAATAATTAAACCAACATCATCTATATTTGTAGTGTCGTTTACAATTGTTTGGGTATCATCAACAATTAAAATATTGATTGATTGTATAATGGCTTTTAGCTGTATAGAGATATAAGGTATAATACCTACAAGTGTGCCGAAGCTTACAAATGCACCTATTAACATTGATTTATCATATCTCACAGAAATTAAATCTGCTAAACTCGTAACTTTATAAGATTCTTTAATTTTAATTAGACGACGCAAAATAAGAGGCCATAAAAATACTATTAGAGTAGGTCCTAAATATACAGCTAAGAAGAGTATTCCCCCGCTAGAAACTTTACCTACACTGCCATAATATGTCCAAGCAGTACAGTAAATTGCTAATGATAAAGAGTAGATATATGGAGAGGATAATAAACCAAAATTATCTGCTTTTTTTTCAACTATATATGCGATGATAAATAAAAATCCCATATAAAGAACAAATGTAAAAACTATCTCTTCTAAACTAAACATGATCATCTTCTTTAAATTGAGTATTGGTTGATATGATTTTTAATATAATAATCATTACAAACCAAAAAAGATATATCATCGTATAACTATTAAATAATTGACTGATATCAAATTTAAATACTATATATATATTGATAATAATAAACATCAAAATAAAAAGATATATCAAAAACAAAGGAGATGTGAATATTTTTTTCATAAATAACTCAATTTAATTTTATTTTGTAATAGTATATCATATAATTTAAACAAATATGTTATTATTATATAAGATAAGTATTTCATAAAAAAGGCAAATTGTGGGAAAAATGAAATTTGCGCAAAAGAAAAAAGAAGAGGTTCCTTTAAGTGGGGGAACTTGGAAAGTTTTAATTTGTGATGATGAAAAAGAAGTTCATACTATAACAAAAACAGTATTAAGTGATTTTATTTTTAAAAATAAAAAGCTAGAATTTATAAGTGCATACACAGGTGAAGAAGCGATTGATATATTATCAAGAGAAGAAGATGTAGCATTAATTTTACTTGATGTTGTTATGGAAACAGATTATGCTGGTTTGGATGTAGTAAAAGATATTAGAGGTACTTTAAATAATAAACTTATTCGTATAGTTTTACGGACAGGTCAACCTGGATATGCACCAGAAAAAGAGGTGATTCAGGAATATGATATAAATGATTATAAAGAAAAAACAGAACTTACAGATATAAAACTATTTACGACTGTAATTAGTGCGTTAAGATCATATAAATATATGCGCTCACTTGAACGAAATCGAAATGGTTTAGAAAAAATTATTGAGGCTACGAGAAATATTTTTGAAAAAAACTCTTTAGAACTTTTTTCAGACGGAGTATTAAGTCAAATAGTTTCACTTTTAAGAATGAGTGATCACTCAGTATTATTATCTGTAGATGGAGTAACTTTAGAGAAAGATTTATCTGAAAATCAATTTAAACTGTTGGCTTCCACTGGTTCATATTCAAATAAAACATTAGATGAAATTATTACCGATGATTTTCAGGAACTTATTAAAAGTGTCATGGAAAGTAAAGAATCAATTTTTAAAGATAACGCATACATTGGATATTCTGAAACTGATACTGAAAAAGCGAATATTATATATGTTGAAGGGTGTAATAATATTAAAAAACTCGATAGAGATCTGATTAAAATATTTGCCAACAATGTTTCAACAGCATTTAATAATTTATATTTGAATAAAGAGATAATTGACACACAAAAAGAATTAATTGAAACCTTAGGGGAAACAGTTGAAAAAAGATCAAAAGAAGCATCTAATCATGTAAGAAGAGTTGCTACTATTTCGTATGAATTGGCTATTAAGTTTGGGTTAGATAAAAAAGAAGCCTCTCTTTTACGAAATGCTTCCCCTATGCATGATGTAGGAAAAATTGGGATTAAAGATTCTATTTTACTCAAACCAGGTATTTTAAGTGATGAAGAGTTTGAAATTATGAAAACACATGCCACTATTGGTAGAGATATTTTAGGAGATTCCCATCGTCCTGTATTAAAAGCAGCATCTATTATTGCTTATGAACATCATGAAAAATATGATGGTAGTGGTTATCCTAATAAACTTCAAGGTGATGATATTCATATATATGGACGAATCACAGCTGTTGCTGATGTATTTGATGCTTTATTAAATAAACGATGTTATAAAGAAGCTTGGAGTATAGACAAAGTGGTGGAGTTTTTTAAAAGTGAAAGAGATAAACATTTTGATGGTAAACTTGTAGATATTTTACTAGAAAACATAGATTTTTTTAAAGCAATAGTAGATAATGATCAGTAAAATATAGTGATTATGTAAGTATAAGACAAAGATAAGACATAGATAGTGTATAATTATAAAAATTTAATTAATAGTTGGGTATTTTGAAAAAAATTATTTTTATTTTAAGTATATTTATATATATGCTTAATGCTGATTCTTTGACTTCTCTACTAGAAGAGGTTGAAGAAACATCTAATAACTCATTGCAAACAGTTGATGAAAAATTGGGTCATGTTTTAGTATATTCACAAAAAGAACTCAAACTAATGCAACATCATAAGTTAAGTGATGTATTAAAAGAATTACCTCTTCTTAATCTAAATAGAAATAGATATGGACTAACAACGCCTTCATTAGCTGGTACTAAAACAACTGTAAGTGGATTTTTTAGATTATATATAAATGATCATGAAGTAAGTTCAATCTATACCCAATCATTTGCTTTGTCGTGGGGTGAATTACCTTTAGATTTTGTAGATCACATAGAAGTGTATTATGGAGAAAGTTCATTTTCTCTTGGAAATGAAACTGGAATCTATTTTATTAGGGTGTATACAAAATCAGCACAAAAAGAGAATGCAACTGCGCTAAAAACCTTATTGACCGACAATGGTTCTTTAGAACAAAGCATTACACACGCGGATGTTTTTGAAAATGGTTGGAGTTATTTACTTTTTTTGAATCAAAATAAATTAAAGAATGAAAATTCTTATAATAATGTTACATTAAAA
>Ga0193953_1000239_pt1 | contig 31082 bp, 31 predicted proteins | sample BB_4_MG_FD_140325 | JGI IMG/M metagenome (GOLD analysis project Ga0193953, IMG submission 140325) | Microbial mat bacterial communities from the Broadkill River, Lewes, Delaware, United States - BB_4_MG | ecosystem: Environmental > Aquatic > Freshwater > River > Microbial mats | place: USA...
AAAGCAGCAATCTATGCTAGTTAACTTTTCAGGTATTCCACATGATGAGTATAAAAAAGAATTTGAAGGGTTTACCGATGCAATGAAGTTTCTAGTGATATCAATTAAACACATTGAAGCGCACCTAGAAAAACAGGACATGATGCAAAAAAAGGAAGAAATGAGAAAGGTATAAAAAAGGGAGATCATCTCTCCCTTTTTAAATCAGCTTTGTGTACTTACTAAACTTAGTTAAGTGGTTTTTCTAAGCTGTTATCACCAAAGTAGAATTTGTGGATAAGGTGATCAATACTGGCTTTTCCTGCACCATTAAATAATAAAGGCAAGAACATAATTAAATAGATTAATGGAAGCTTAAAGTTTCCGCCATCACTGTTACATACATCATAGCCGTGTTTGACTAGCTCGCTGAGTGTTGACCAATCTGCTGGCCAATGCACACTGGCAGTTGCCACAATGGTTAAAATAATTAAAGAAGCAGAAAAGAAACGTGTGCCTAAACCAATCACCAAGGCTACCGCACCGATTAATTCAAACCATGTTGCCATTGCCCAACTTAATTCAACAGGGACAACGTTAAACGGGAAAGGAAATTTATCCTGAATGTGCATAAACCAGTTTTCACCGTTAAACTTCTCTACCCCTGACTCCCAAAACTCCCAAGCAAGTAAGAAACGTAAGCCTAATTGGGGTAAAAATGTACCGATTTGATTAAGGTATTCATGTACTCGTAACATGATAGAAACCATACTAAACTCCTGTATTTTTTATCTTTTGCCGCTAATGAAATTTTATTTCTATTATGCACTGCTGTGCCGTTTATTGTTACTGTATCAGTAGACCTGTTCCTAGCTGTATTTATTTCCAAACTAGAAAAAGAAATTGTTTTTATTGTTTATTTACTAAGCCCTAAAACAAGGATATTTATTATTTCCTAAAGTATAGTGTGAAAATTAAAAAAGACTATTTAATCATGGTCAATTTATTATTATTCTCGCCCATAGGCATCATCAAAACGCACAATATCATCCTCAGCTAAATAGCTACCCGATTGTACTTCTATCATTTCTAAAGGAAAACACCCTACATTTTCTAAACGGTGCTTGCTGCCTAAAGGAATGTAAGTGGATTGATTTTCTGTTAATAAAAATATCTCTTCATCACGGGTAATCTGTGCTGTGCCTTTTACTACTACCCAATGCTCAGAACGATGATAGTGACATTGTAGCGATAAACTTGCCCCAACATTCACAATAATATGTTTCACTTTAAAGCGTTCATTAATACAAATGCTGTCATAACTACCCCACGGACGATGTACTTTTTGATGTAAATCCGCTTCATCACGCTGTTGTTGCTTCAACTGGGTGACGATATTTTTAACCGCTTGTACCTGATTTTTATCTGCTACTAATACAGCATCTGCTGTTTCAATCACAACAGTATCTTTTAGTCCTAAAGTGGCAACAAAACGATTTTCTGCACGCACATAACAAGATTCTGTATTGTCTTGGAAAATATCACCAATGAGTACATTGCCTTGTTCATCCTGCTCACTGATTTCCCATAAACTTGACCACGCGCCGACATCACTCCAGCCTGCATCTAATGGAATCACTGCCCCTGTTTGTGTGTGCTCCATCACTGCGTAATCAATGGAATCACTAGGACAAGCTAAAAAAGCTTCTTTTGCGAGCCGTAAAAAATCCTGATCAGTTTCTGCTTGTTCTAATGCTGTGTGACAGGCGTGATAAATCGCGGGGGCATACTGCTGTAACTCGGCTAAAAAATGCGCGGCACTGAATAAAAACATGCCACTATTCCAATAATATTCCCCTGATTCAACATAATGTTGTGCCGTCATGGCATCAGGTTTTTCTACAAACTCCTGAATTTGAAAAGCGGCTTGATCAGGATAAGTATCAGCCGCTTTAATATAACCATACCCTGTTTCGGCACGAGTGGGCACAATACCAAAAGTGACCAGTTTTTGAGCTTGGGCCAATGGAACACCTGCTTGGATAGCTTTTTGAAATAAGGCTTTATCTTGAATCACATGATCAGCAGGCAATAATAATAATAGTGCCTCTTTATCTTTTTTGAGTGCATATAGGGCAGCAATGGCAGCGGCGGGGGCAGTGTTGCGTCCTGTTGGCTCTAAAATAATAGGGTGGTGATCAGCTTGTAATTGGCGAAGTTGTTCCGCTGCAAGAAAGCGATGTTGTTCATTACAAATTACTAAGGGGGCATTTAGGCTAGGTAAGCCTTCTAAACGCTGTAAAGTATTTTGTAATAAGCTGTATTCATCCGCTAAATTTAAAAATTGTTTAGGATAATGTTCACGCGATAACGGCCATAAACGACTGCCTACACCACCAGAAAGAATAACAGGAATTAACATGATAAAACCTTATGAAAAGTAAATAGGGTGATAGTTGATTCAATCTGGTAGGTGCTGACGTAGGAAGCCCAATATCTTTTATATTTGATAAATCAAATGGTGGAATACGCCATGCTATTTCCACCCTACTATTTATACCGTTACCTTGGTAGCTTTAGCAAGATGACGCAGAGCGTCAGGGACTGGATTCCAACGCGGAGCGTGTGGAACCAGATAAATTTTTTCCTCGTTACAACGCTCCGCGTTGTAATGCAGCCAAGGACGCTCCGCGTCCTCCCCTCTAAGCTGACACCTTGGCAACTTTAAGCAAGATGACGCAGAGCGTCAGGGACGGGATTCCAGCGCGGGGCGCGTGGAACCAGATAATCCTTAACTTAATAGCAGTGCAGCACCAACCTACAGAAAAGATAAAAAACCTGCTTTTATTGCTGTTGTGTATAGAGATTACTTAATCGTGCAAATTCTTCTAATGAGAGTGTTTCAGCACGCGCTTGCGGGTCAATATCAAGGCTAGTAATCAACGCTGTGGAGAGTAATTTTTTAAGTGTATTGCGTAATGTTTTACGACGTTGGGCAAAAGCAGCAGTGACCAGTTGGCTAAAATGTTGCTCATTCTCAACCTGTACAGGGGGCGTACTGTAAGGTTTAATAAAAACGATACTGGAATACACTTTAGGCGGGGGATTAAATGCCCCTGGGGGAACATGAAATAAGCTTTTCATTGCACAGCGGTATTGCAGCATCACCGATAAACGCCCGTAACTAGATGTATTCGGGGCGGCAACCATGCGATCAACCACTTCTTTTTGTAACATAAAAGTCATGTTACTGATAATATCTGCATGATCTAATAAATGAAAAAGCAAGGGGGTAGAAATATTATAAGGCAGGTTTCCTACCACACGTAATGTCGGCTGTTCTGCATTCACTAATTGGCTAAAATCAAACTTTAAGACATCTGCGTTATGTATTGTTAATTTATCCGCAAATTCATTTTCTAATAAGACAATTAAATCCCGATCTAGCTCTACCGCATTCATATGGGGTAAGGCATCGAGTAAAGGGCGTGTCATCGCGCCTTGCCCCGGCCCAATTTCTACCATATTATCCTTTGCATCAGGGGCAATGGATGCAATGATTTTATCTATCACGCCTTGATCATGTAAAAAATTCTGACCAAAACGTTTACGTGGTATATGTGTATTTTTCATTTAGAGAAACTTAAATTCAAACCCAGAAACAATTTCATCACCTTCAATGATATCTTCCATATCAATCACTTCAATATGAACGTGTACTTCTTCCCCTGGGAGCATCTCTAGCTGATACTTTTTATCTTCACTGAGATATTCCATTGGAGTAAAACGACGCTGTGCACTAACACTGTCAAGACTATCATCAATAAAGCTAACTTCAACCAATGGGTAGGGTTGTGGAAATGTGGCGGTATTGATAAACATTAAATCAACTTGTACCGCACCGATTTCAATAGGGTGGGGTGTCATCGTGCGATGATTCACTTTAATAAGATTGAGATTGCGTGTAATAGGCAATCTACAGCCTGCAATACTACATAGGTTTTGTATCCACGGACGTGTACGTGAATCTTGTAAAACTAAATCGGGTTTTTCAAACCAGATGTATTGGGCAACCAGTACACCTGATAAAACCGTGCTAGCTAATGTCCAAAAAATGACTGATCCCCAGTTTAAAGGCTTTTTTTCTTCTTCTAGTAAAACTTCTTCTTCAAACGTTTCTTCTTCATCAAGTTCTTCATTATCAATTTCTACCACTTTGATTAAATCTGGTTTTGTCTTTAATGCGGTTAAATATTCAGGTAATTGATTAATGATGTGATCACGGACAGGAAATACATGGTGACAGTAGCTGCAACGAACACGACCGTGTTCGGTTTCTAAATGTTCTTGATGAGCGATAAAAATAGTGTCACAGTCAGGACATTGTGTATACATACGGCTACCTTACTCTATCCTTGTGTGTAGTGGTCGAGTGATAAGAGATCACAATGAAAAAGGGGAGTACTTGATAAACTTGTCATAGTAATCAGTTTATAACAAGATCGCAAGCACTCCCCCGATTAGGTACAGTGTGTTGTATTAGGTCGCGTTTTTATGTGCCACAATACGTGCCCAACCCGATAAAATTTTCACCTCTGTAATAGTGAAATGAGTTTGGTACGCTGCGACCACTTGGTCAACCTGTTCCTCTAAAATACCTGATAACACCACAGGGGCGTTATCTTTTAGATGATCTGCGAACAGTTCAACAAAAGTGGTTAAAACACCTGCTAAGATATTGGCAATAATACCATCTGCTTGCATGACAGGTAAGGCATCAGGTAAACCCAGTGTTAACATTTGGTCAACCTGATTTTTTTCTGCATTATCCTGTGTCGCAATTAAAGCTTGTGGATCATTATCAATACACCATAGGTGTTGTACACCCAGCTTAGCGGCAGCAATGGCAAGAATCCCTGAACCACAACCGTAATCAATGTACTGCTGTTGTTCAGAGAGTTTTTCTTGCCCATCTAGCCATTCTAAACATAAGGCTGTGGTAGGGTGTGTTCCTGTCCCAAAAGCCAGCCCAGGGTCGAGTAAAATATTCACCGCCTCTTCATCGGGCGGTGTTTTCCAACTGGGACAAATCCACACGCGTCGCCCAAATTGCATAGGATGAAAATTATCCATCCATACCCGTGTCCATTCTTGATCTTGCAGTGTTTCTACTTCATAAGCAGGCACAGGATCAGGGTCAAGCCACAAGGTGAGTTGTGCGATCACGGCATGATAATCAGTGTCCTCATCAAATAAAGCAATGACTAATGTATGTTGCCATAGCGGTGTGGTGTTTAACTCAGGCTCATAAATAGGCTGATCCGCACCGTCTTTTAAGGTCACTGATAAGGCACCAATCTCTTCTAAAATATCAGAGAGACGGGTGGCTAATGCTTCACCGTGTGCATGTAATGTAATTTGTACCCAAGACATCTTACATTCCTAGCTTTTTTTCAAGATAATGAATATTCATCCCACCTTGTTCAAATACAGCATCTTTTAATAGTTCACGCTGTAATGGAATGTTGGTTTTAATGCCTTCAATCAACATTTCATTTAAAGCGATTCTCATGCGTGCTAGAGCAGAAGTCCTATCACTACCATAAGTAATTAATTTCCCAATCATAGAATCATAATAGGGAGGAACACGGTAGCCTGAGTAGATATGTGTATCGACACGTACTCCCGGCCCACCGGGGGCATGATACATGGTGATATCCCCTGGGGAAGGCATAAACGTTTCAGAATCTTCCGCATTAATACGACATTCAATCGCATGACCACGAATCACAATATCATCTTGGGTGTAACGTAAAGGTTCACCTGCTGCGATACGTAATTGCTCTTGTACTAAATCCACACCTGTCACAAATTCCGTCACAGGGTGCTCAACTTGTAAACGAGTATTCATTTCAATGAAATAAAATTCACCATTTTCATACAGAAATTCAAAAGTCCCTGCACCACGATAGCCAATTTCAATACACGCTTTTGCACAACGTTCACCAATATAACTACGCGTTTCTTCTGTTAAGAACGGGGCTGGGGCTTCTTCAATCACTTTTTGGTGACGGCGTTGCATAGAACAATCACGTTCACCTAAATGAATCGCATTCCCTTGTCCATCAGCCAGTACTTGGATCTCAATATGACGTGGATTTTCTAAATATTTTTCCATGTACACATCTGCATTACCAAAGGCGGCTGCGGCTTCACTACGGGTAAGGGATATCGCACTGGCGAGAGCGGCTTCACTGTGAATCACGCGCATACCGCGTCCACCCCCTCCTCCCGTTGCTTTCACAATGACAGGGTAACCAATTTTACGCGCCATTTTGGCATTGGCTTCATGATCATCTTCATCTAACACGCCATCCGAGCCTGGGACACAGGGCACGCCAGCGGCTTTCATCGCTTTAATGGCAGAGACTTTATCTCCCATCATGCGGATTGTTTGTGCACGGGGACCAATAAAGGTAAACCCGCTTTTTTCAACTTGTTCAGCAAAATCAGCATTTTCAGATAAAAAGCCATAACCGGGGTGAATCGCCACCGCATCGGTCACTTCTGTGGCACTGATCACTGCTGGAATGTTTAAATAGCTGTTAGCAGATTGGGCAGGACCAATACATACAGATTCATCAGCTAAACGAACATGTTTTAAATCTCTATCAGCAGAGGAATGTACCGCCACTGTTTTAATACCTAATTCACGGCAAGCACGTAAAATACGTAGTGCAATTTCACCGCGATTAGCAATAACAATTTTTGATAACATAATAAGCTGTCACCTGTTCATGTGCGTGGTGTGAGCGTTATTCGATCACAAATAAAGGTTGGTCATATTCGACAGGTGATCCATTTTCGACTAACACTTTTCTCACCACACCTGACTTATCAGCATTAATTTGGTTAAAGATTTTCATTGCTTCAATAATGCATAATACATCTCCTTCTGCGACGGTATCGCCTTCCACAACAAAAGGAGAGGCATTGGTAGACGCAGCACGGTAGAAAGTACCGACCATAGGAGAGTTCACAACATGCCCTGTAATTTCTTCAACAGGGGCTTCAGCCGCGACAGTAGGAGCTACTGAGGCAGCCGCTGCAACAGGACTTGCTACCGCCGCAGGTGCCGCTGCCACAGGGGCTGCAACTTGTACAGTACTTTGGCGACTGATACGGACGGAATCATCCCCTTCATGAATTTCAATTTCAGCCACACCAGAGGCTTCAATGAGTTCAATCAATTTTTTAATTTTACGTATATCCATTATTTATCTCGAATCCGACAAAATAGAAAATGCCGCTTGTAACGCTAGGCGGTAACTTTGTACGCCTAAACCACTGATAACCCCCACCGCTACATCTGAAAAATAGGAATGTTGGCGAAAGGGTTCTCGGGCGTGTACATTGGATAAATGTACTTCGATAAAGGGCACGTTAACTGCCAGCAACGCATCACGCAGTGCAACACTGGTGTGTGTAAAGGCGGCAGGGTTGATAATAATAAAATCAATATTTTCATTACGTGCGGCATGAATTTTTTCTAACAGCACGTATTCTGCATTACTTTGCAAGCAGGTGACCTCATGTCCCTGTTCTTGACCGAGTTGGTACAGTTGTTGATTAATCTGTTCGAGTGTCGCGTGACCATAGTGTGACGGTTCGCGCTCACCCAGTAAATTAAGATTCGGGCCATGTAGCACGAGTATATTTGACATAAAATTTAGTATCTATTATTCAGTGTTATCGTTGAATTTTTGCGATTATCTGCGCATAACATAGCACATTTTTGCACATTTGCCTGTTTTTGCATTAGGGATATAAACCTGAGACTTGCTAAAATAAGAGGAGCAGGTATGTATTATGAGAGGATACGATCAAGCTGTCTTTATCACATGCTTATCTTTTTTGTCATACTCTGGATTATCTGCAACCGTGTATTTTTTAGTTAAATGGCTATGAGGCGATTCGTTGTTATGCAAGAATTAAAACACGTATGTATTGCGTGTCTGCACAATAAGCCTAATTTAAAGCCGTGCCCACAATGCGGTTATGATGAGCAGGGGCATGTACAACACCCATTATATCTCAAACCACGCACACTGTTAAAAGATCAATACATTTTAGGTATTGTATTGGGGCAAGGGGGCTTTGGGATCACTTATATTGGCTTTGATAAATGGCTACAGCGACGGGTGGCGATTAAAGAATATTTACCGACCCCCTTGGCAACACGGGATCTGGAGAGTGGGCAGGTTGTGCCATTGAGCCACCAAGATGAACATTTTAATAATGGTTTACAATCTTTTATCAATGAGGCGCGTCATTTAGCCAAGTTTGATCATCCACATATCGTCAAAGTGTCGAATTATTTTTCTGAAAATAATACAGGCTATATGGTGATGGATTATTTATCAGGGCATAGTTTGGCGGAAGTATTAAGTCATGCAGGCGGTTCATTAGCCACTGAACACGCTTTATCTTTATTATTGCCTATTTTGGATGCGTTACATACAGTACATAAAAAATCTATTTTTCATCGTGATATTTCATTACAAAATATTCGCCTATTAGATACAGGTACACCTATTTTAATTGATTTTGGGGCAGCCCGTCATGTGATGGGCGAGTGCAGTCAAAGCTTAGATCTTGTCCTCAATCATGGCTATTCTCCGTTAGAACAGTATTCAGGACGGGGAAAAATTGGCGCGTGGACAGATATTTATGCTTGTGCAGCCGTTTTATACCAATTGATAACAGGCACCTGCCCACCTGCTGCCACTGATCGCTTTAGTGGGGATACCCTAATCGCGCCTAATTGTTATGAACATGTGACAATTAGTACAGCATTAAATGATGCCATCATGCATGGTTTACATATTTCTGCCGAACATCGTTTTCAAACCATTGCTGAATTTAAAGCGGCTCTTACAGGGCAGAAAACCATTCAATATCAACCGATTATTATTCATAGTATCTCACCGTCACCTAAACGTTGGTTAACATGGTTTAATGTCAGTGTATTAACAGGTTTATTAAGCTTTAGTGCTTATAATTCATGGGATTATTTAGCCGCACAAAAAAGTACTTTTTTTGATAAAGAACCAATAAGTAAAAGTGATAAGCTATCATTGGATGCAATTAAAGCGACTTATGATTACTATCAACAGGGAATAAAAAATAGCCCTGATGGTGATGTCGAAATACAGCCACATATTTCATTATTATTAACAGAATATGGGGGCTATATTAATACGGCTTTAATACGTGATGATTTAGCAGAAGTAGAGGGGTTATTAAAAACTGCCACACAGTGGTTTCAGCCCAAGGATGCCCAAATACTACATGATCAGTACACTGTGCCCTATTATGAAAAGCAAATACAGCAGGCGATAACACAAGTACAACTTTCTGTTGCTTATGATTTATCACAGCGACTACAGTCCTTTGATCGCCGTGCAGCAGAAAAGAATTATGATATGATTCACGATGCTTATCAGGCAGAAATCAGTGGTAGTCAAAAAATAAATGTACAAAAAAAATGGTTAGAAGAAGCTTTAAGCTATTTTCCTGATAGTCTTGTTTTTACACAACGTGCTGCACAATTAAACCAACAACAGCAGATTAGCCACTTATTGAGCCAAGCAAAGCAGGATATTAACGCTTTACGCTTAAGTGAACCGAAAAAAAATAATGCCTATTATCGCTATCAGCAAGTTTTAGCTCTACAACCTAACAACCAACAGGCACAGCAAGGATTAGCAACAATTGCAGAAGCCTATTATCAATTGGCTCAACAACAACAAAATACACGTAAAGCCCAGCATTTTATAGATAAAGGCTTATCTGTTGTTCCCACTTATATTCCCTTAAAAAATTTACAACTACATTTAAATAAGCGCTTAGTAGTGCAAAATACCCCAGCCCCTTCTGTAATTGCTGTAAAAGATACGCCTGAAACTAAAATAGAGACCTCTATTTCTTCTAAAGAGACTCAAAAAATACTGCCTATCATCACGCCACCTACTGTTGAGGAGCAGAAGAAAAATAAACTTGCTCTACTTTTAAAACAAGCGCAACAAGCCCATCAAGAAAAAAATTTACAGCAAGCCCAGCAGATTTATCATAAAATACTCACTGTACTTGCCACACATGAACCCGCAAAACGCGGTTTACAGCGTATTGCACAAAGCTATTTACAACAGGCACAGCAAGCACAACAGCAACAGAAATTTACAGATAGTTTGACACTTATTCATCAAGGCTTAAACGCGGTACCCCACCATGCAGCACTACTTGCTTTACAAAAGGATATTCAAACGCATTTGCGTACCCAAACCTCAACATCCAAAGCACCCCCTGACTCTGCACCTCACATCTTCACCCCGTCATTTTAATACACGCTACCAGTTAATCGCTGTATTATGTATTTATATGTCATGTGTGAGCTTCCAAAGTCATGCGACAGAACAACAGACAATAAAAGCTACTGCAAGCTGGCACTTTGTCCCCCGTGCTTTTGTATCATTGCGTAATTTTGATTACTCAATTGGCAATGGAGGCGTAGATGGGCGGGTTGATTCGCTAGGTGTGGGGTTAACAGGGACTTATCGACGCTTTTATATTAATGCAAGCTTAGAAACCACCCCCCAAGATAATGAAGAATCTGTACGGCATATCTTGCCTGTCAATAAAGCCAATTTTAATCGTGATGATTCATCCTTATCAGTGGGCTATGTGGTCAATGATGCAATTCGTGTTTTTGGCGGCTATAAATATGGAAAAACAATAATTAGTGCATTAGATACTTCTGAATTTTCAGGGGCTGAAATTAGTTTAAAAGGGAACGGTTTCTTTATGGGTGCAGGCGCAGGCTGGCGTATTGGTTCAGGGTTTATGTCATTCAGTGCTGCTTACGCCAGTTTACAAGCTAAATATCAGTATGTGGATGATCCTGCCCTCAAAGGAGATGCCACAGGTACCAGCCTTGTTTTACAATGGCAAGCCCCCATTACCAAGGCACTGACTTATCACCTATCTGCCACGCGCCATGATTACTATTATGATAATTTTAAAACCTTAGACTCTGATATATCAGAACAGATATTTTCTTTACGTTTGGGTTTAAGTTATCAGTTTTAATTATTTGTAATGGTATGTCACACGCATACCCACAACAACCCCCTTTAACTTCTATTTATTTAATTACTTATGAATCAATGGCATTTAACAAAAGCCTGCTATCATTTAAAGCAAGGAGGGGTGATTGCCTACCCTACTGAAGCAGTTTATGGTCTAGGTTGCGATCCGTGGAACCATGCCGCAGTAAAACGCTTATTAGTGTTAAAAAATCGCCCGTGGCAAAAAGGGTTGATTCTTGTTGCAGCAGATTACCAGCAAATAGCCCCTTTTATTCAAGCTATCAGTGAGGACTTAAAACAGCATTTACTCACAACATGGCAACAACAAAGTATTACATGGTTACTGCCTGCACACCCGCGTGTTCCCGCTTATTTACGTGGTGAATCAACAAAGATTGCGCTACGCATTAGCCAACATCAAACAGTACGTGAACTGTGTCAGGCATGGGGAGGCGCAATTGTCTCAACCAGTGCAAATATCACAGGGCATATAGAGACCTATAATACTTTTGATGTACGTCATCAATTTAAAAATCGCCTCGATTATTTAGTACAAGGTCATGTTGGTGGTGCAAATCGTCCGAGTGAAATACGTGATGCACTCACCCAACATGTTGTGCGTTCTTAAATAGGAATTTTTTATGGCACATAAGTATCTTGATCAGGTCAAGGACTATTTCACCCAGTTGCAAACAGACATTTGCACAGGTCTAGAAAATGAAGATGGGCAACAAGGTTTTATTGCAGATACATGGACACGTAAAGAAGGCGGCGGCGGCTGCTCGCGTGTCTTAAGCAATGGCGCGGTATTTGAGCAAGCGGGGGTGAATTTTTCCCATGTCTCAGGAAAAGCCTTACCCGCCTCTGCCACGGCGCACCGCCCAGAATTAGCAGGTTGTCAATTTCAAGCCATGGGTGTCTCTTTAGTGATTCACCCCCATAACCCTTATGTGCCCACTTCCCATGCTAATGTACGATTTTTTATTGCAGAAAAAGAAGGGCAAGATCCAATTTGGTGGTTTGGGGGAGGCTATGATCTCACCCCTTATTATGGAAATGAAGAGGATGTTCGTCATTGGCACCAGACCGCGCGCACAGCCTGCAAGCCTTTTGGGGAGGACGTGTATCCACGTTATAAGAAATGGTGTGATGAATACTTTTTCTTAAAACACCGTAATGAACCACGGGGGGTAGGGGGGTTATTCTTTGATGATTTAAATCAATGGGATTTTGAAACCTGCTTTAACTTTGTTAAAAGTATTGGTAACAGTTATTTACCTGCTTACTTACCCATTGTACAAGCCCGTAAAGAAACAGAATATGGTGAACGTCAGCGTAATTTTCAGCTGTATCGTCGTGGACGTTATGTGGAATTTAACCTAGTCTATGATCGGGGTACCTTATTTGGACTCCAATCAGGTGGACGTACCGAATCAATTTTAATGTCAATGCCACCTCTAGTTAAATGGCAATATAACTGGCAACCAGAACAAGACAGTGATGAAGAGGTTTTATACACAAAATTTCTCACTTCACGCGAATGGGTTTAAGGCTTTTTAAGAGTGTATTATGACAGATAACAGCACACCAAATGTAACATATCGCAGTGATTATCAGCCCCCTGCTTATAATATTGACAATGTTGATCTGATTTTTGAGTTAGGTGAAGAGTTTACTACGGTAAAAAGCCGTATTAACTTCTATCGTCAGCAAGACGATACCACACCGCTGGTTTTAGCAGGTGAAAATCTACAGCTACGTAGCATTATCTTAGATGGTAATGTACTGGATAGCGATGCCTATCAGGTTACAGAGACAGAATTAACCATTGCTGATGTGCCTGAGCGGTTTCAATTAGAAATTGAAGTGGCAATTCAACCGCAGCTAAATATGGCGTTATCAGGTTTATATAAAACCAGTGGGAACTTTTGTACCCAATGTGAAGCCGAAGGCTTTCGCCGTATCACCTACTTCCTTGATCGCCCTGATGTGATGACGCGTTTTAGTACCACAATCATCGCTGATAAAACCCAATACCCTGTATTGTTATCTAACGGAAACCGTGTTGAAGCAGGGGAGTTTGAAGATAATCGCCATTGGGTGCGTTGGGATGATCCGTTCTTAAAACCCAGTTATTTATTTGCTTTAGTGGCAGGAAATTTACATTGCCATGCAGGAGAATTTGTCACCTGCTCAGGGCGTACAGTACGCTTAGAAATTTGGGTAGAGCCACAAAATAGTGATAAGTGTGAACATGCATTGCGCTCTTTACAAAAATCTATGCAATGGGATGAAGAGCAATTTGGGCGTGAATATGATTTAGATATTTACATGATTGTCGCGGTGAATGATTTCAATATGGGGGCAATGGAAAATAAAGGGCTAAATGTCTTTAACTCTAAATATGTACTCGCCCGTACTGATACCGCAACAGATGAAGATTATGAAGATATTGAGGCAGTGATTGCTCATGAATATTTTCACAACTGGACAGGTAACCGTGTCACCTGCCGTGACTGGTTTCAGCTCACTTTAAAAGAAGGCTTAACAGTTTTTCGTGATGAGCAATTTACCGCAGATATGACATCTAAGGCGGTAAAACGCATTAAGGATGTAAAACTTTTACGTAAAGCCCAATTCCCAGAAGACAGCGGGCCAATGAGCCACCCAATCCGCCCCGATTCTTATATAGAAATGAATAATTTCTATACCGCAACCGTGTATAACAAAGGCGCGGAAGTGATTCGTATGTATCACACCTTACTCGGTGCAGATGGATTCCGTAAGGGGATGGATCTGTATTTTGAACGACATGATGGGCAAGCCGTCACGTGTGATGATTTCCGTGCTGCGATGGCAGATGCTAATGATACAGATTTAACTCAATTTGAACGTTGGTATGATCAATCAGGTACCCCGCATATTGATGTTGAAGAGCAGTATGATGCAGATCGTCAAACCTACACATTGGTTTTAAGCCAACGCGCCCCTGATAATAATCCTGATACTCAGCCTTTCCATATTCCTGTTGCAATGGGTTTGGTTGGTAATCAAGGGGAAGTTTTACCTTTAGGCTTAACAACAGATATTAAATCCTTTGCAGCCTCCACGCGTGTACTGGAATTAACCCAAACACAGCAAAGTTTCCAATTTATTAATATTCCTTATCGTCCTGTGCTGTCGCTGTTTCGTCATTATTCTGCTCCCGTGCATTATCATGTCGATTACAGTCTTGAAGATTTAGCCTTTTTAATGGCATACGATCACGATGAGTTTAACCGCTGGGATGCTGGGCAACGCTTTATGCAAACTGTGATCTTGCAGGTTGCTGAAGCCATCCATACAGGGGAAGAGCCACAGCTTGATCCGTTATTAATCGATAGCTTTGCCAAAGTATTGAGTGATACAGAATTAGATGGTTCAATTAAAGCTTTAACCTTGACCTTGCCTGAAGCAGCGGTATTGATACAAGCCATGTCACCCTTGGATGTAGATGCCTTACATGCAGCGTATCGTTTTGTACGTCGTACACTGGCAACACGATTTGAAACCAAATTAGTTGACATGTATCAGCAATTAGCCGCAGCACAAGGTGCGTATCATGTTGATAAAGAATCAATTGCAGCGCGTGATTTAAAAAATTGCTTATTAAATTACATCAGCTATTTAGATACAGAAGGTGCTGCTGAATTATTAATGCAGCAGTTTGAAGCAGCGGATAATATGACTGATGCACAAGCGGCTTTAGTCGGTTTGGTAGAGGTCAGCGCACCCCAGCGTAATGTCGCCTTAGCGCATTTTTACCAGCAATGGCAGCATGATCCGTTAGTTATTGATAAATGGTTTAAGGTTCAAGCAGAATCTGATCACCCTGATATGTTTGACACGATCTTAGTGTTAGAAAAGCATGACGCATTTACTTTAAAAAATCCAAACCGTGCGCGTGCATTATTAGGCAGTCTATGTTTACGTAATCCATTCCAATTCCATCAGGCAAATGGTGATGGCTATCGTTTTCTTGCGGACAGTGTGCTGGAGCTAAATAGTTTTAACCCACAAATTGCGGCGCGTTTAGTCTCTGCTTTTAATCAATGGCGACTTTTTGATACCCCACGCCAACAATTAATGCAAGCACAGCTAGAACGAATTTTTGCACATAAAGAATTATCAAAAGATGTGTATGAAATTGTTAAACGTGCTTTAGAAGCTCCACAACGCTAAGTTAATTCTCTATTTTTAGCCACCTGCAACAGGTGGCTAAGCACTATAAAAGTCTCTTTTATTATATTGTTTTCTTATTTTAAAAAGTAAAATAAGGCACGCCATTATTTTAACTTAAGCCTTAAGTTAAAATAGTGGACGTTTTTATTTTAAGTTAGCGCGTAAATTAAAATAATAAAGGCTCTTATTTTAACTTAAGGCTTAAGTTAAAATAGTGAAACACCTTATTTTATATTTTATTTATGCATAATAAAAAGGCTTATTATGAAAAGAGGATTAACAGGAACATACACATCCAGTATTGCAGGAGGAAAAAATTGCCAAGCATTTATTCCATTCCCTCTCCCACCTAACCCAGAATTAAACATTAATAAAAAGCTTCAAAGCCATATCAATGAAGCGATGTTAGCATTAGGACGTTTAGATGCTATCAGTGTTTTATTGCCTGATGTACCTGATGTAAAATTATTTTTATATGCTTATGTGCGCAAAGAGGCGGTGATGTCTTCGCAAATAGAAGGTACGCAATCTTCATTAAATGATTTAATGATGTATGAAATAGGGGGAGAATTTGCTGTACCAATGGATGATGTGCAAGAAGTGTCTTGTTATGTCAATGCTTTATTATTAGGTGTACAGCGGATTAATGAGCAACGCCCTATTACATTTCGTTTACTTGTAGAATTGCATGAGGCATTAATGGCATCAGGGCGTGGTATTAGTCGTAGCCCTGGGAAATTTCGGACTAATCAAGTATGGATTGGGGGGCATAGTGCAGAGGTTGCCACATTTGTTCCGCCACCAGCATTAGTAATTAAAGATTGTTGGGCAGATTTAGAACGTTTTATTAATGATGTGCCTGAAGCAACTGATCCACTGATTAAAGCCGCTTTAATACATGTACAGTTTGAGACTATTCATCCTTTTATGGATGGTAATGGACGTTTAGGGCGTTTACTTATCCCACTTATTTTAGTTGAAGCAAAAGTTTTACAGCAGCCCTTATTATATTTGTCCGTATTTTTTAAAAAACACCGCGAAACTTATTATGAACTTTTGCAACAGGTACGTATATCAGGTGATTGGGAAAGCTGGTTATTATTTTTTGTTGATGCGGTAGCAGACACAGCACAGCAAGCGGTTGCCACTGTAAAACAGCTTAATGATTTAAAGAATGAACATAAAAATCAGCTATTAAATTGTGGACGTTTAGCAGGATCGGCTGTACAAGTTTTAGAGACATTATGTTCACAACCTATTGCAAGTATTGCAACTTTAGCGGAGCGTTCTAATTTAGCATCTGCAACGGTGGGTAAAGTTATTGATCTATTAGTAGAACTGAATATAGTGCATGAAAAGACAGGTAGAAAGCGTAATCGTATTTATGAATACACACAGTATGTTGCTATTTTAAATCAAGATTGAGTAATTAAATCAGGTTAGTATATAGCCTGATTTATACATTTTTATTTATAGCCAATTTTTTCTGATAAAGGTATTTTGCTGCGGACAAAAATACCGTTTGCTCTGGCAATCTCTTTTTCATTTTCATCATATAAAATAGATTCACCAATAAATTGAGAGCGATTTTGATAAACAGCTTTACCAATTGCTTTGACTGTTCCTTCAGAGACGGGGCGGGTAATGTAGGTGGTGAAACTATTAGTTAAGACAAATACATCTTTAACTAAAGAGTTCACTGCAAAGAAAGCCGCATTATCTAAGGCTAGAAAATATAATGCCCCATGCAGTGCCCCTGCGGCATGATGAAAATCTTCTCTAATAGATAATAAAATCTCTGCCTCTGCTTTTCTGACACTCACACGTGTTCCTGTAAGCTGCATAAAAGGTGCAGAATGCATCATATTTTCTAATTTACGATAATGATCAGAATTATCCATTTTTATATTTTTCCTTAGAGTAACTTTTTACTGTATATCATCTATTTCAGCTCTTTTTGCATACTCAATCAAACGTTTATCAACATGATGCTGCGTTTTTATAAACTTTCTTATTATATCCGCTGCTTTTTCATAGTCAGGGCTAAGATGTCCTAAGCCATGAAGACCACTTTCAATACATGCAATATTATCTAATGATAAAGAAAATTCCATCACCTCAGCCACTGCCGCATAGATTTCATTTTTTTCTTTTGTCTTTTCACAAAATGTTAATGGGGTCACATCCCATAACATAAAACAAAAATCATTTAACTTATTTTTTGATTTTGATAGATTTCCTAAAGTTTGACTGCACCGACTATTTAAGCACTGCTGAAAAAGTACTTTGAGTGCACGAATAGCTGCTACTCTGTTTTCAATATGAGAGGGGCCATCACGTAAAAAAAATGACCAGTCAGAGTATAAATTATTGAAAACATAATTAAGACCTAGACTTAATTGCCAATCAGAATATTTTGCTAAATCAGATTCATAGTTTTCTAACATGCGTCTAACAAACTCAACCACTTCATCCGCTGTTAGTTCTGGCTCTACTAAATCTAATACTTCATCAGCTGTCAAACCTGACTTTAGTAAATAATTTGGAATTAACTCTGGCTTTATTGCATCAAACCGCCACTCTCCTTTTGATTCCTCTCTATCAAACAGATAATTAAGAAAATTTTGATATTTATCTTCCATAATACTTCCATGTTAAGACTAAAAAGTTTATCTAGGATTTTTGCTCCATATACATCATTTGTTATATTTTTATAATGATAACTACTATATAACTAAAAAATTATTGCTTTATTTGATAGAAAGGAAAACCTAGATGGACAGTAAAAATTATTTCACAGCTCACTCGCTAATAGGCGTTATTTTTACTATAACAGCCTTGTTATTGAGTATGAATAGTATGGCGGCATCAAGCTACACAGTCAAAAATAACTTCCCTGCTAACCCTGAAAAATGTACAGCGGGTTCTACTTATGATGATGGTGAATTTTTTGTCTATAAATGTGTTTCAGCAGGAAAATTATGCGCCACACATTGCCTTGTTTTCTCTGAGGATGATAAAGCTTATTCAGCACTCAGTACAGGTGAAGTCATTACCTATGATCAAGAAGGTGCCTTGCGTTGTGAAACAAGTGATGAAAAAGATGCACTTTTGTCACAAGTGTATGAAGACGTGACGGCAGCCACTATTGCAGACAGTAAAGTACCTTCTTGTAAATAACAGCAATTTATTGCCTCATTACAATCTCAAAGGGATAGAACACACTATCCCTTTACTAAATTATCCCTCTTTTCTTTCTCTAAAAAATAATAGCTTTAAATAAGTTATTTTTATTCATTTTTTATAATTTGCATAGCGTTTTATTATCTAGCTGTTTAATTTTTAAACAGCTAATAAATATATACTAAACAAACCGCTTTTCTATAAAATAAAAAAGTAGCTATCTTAGTAAATTGACTCCGATCAATTAGCTACACATCCTGTGAAGTACAATACCTGACTTAATTACACAACATCTTTTCATCGTAGACTAGTTGTGTGTAATGTTCCTACCGCATTGCATTTATTCGCCAAAGGGATGACAGGGTGTGTCACAGCATGAATAATATACTTACCTTAAAACAAGTGATAAAGCGTGATAATACGCCTGTTCCCTTTAATCGCGCTAAAATAGTGAAGGCTATCCATAGTGCAGGACAAGCCACCAATGCATTCGATGCGGTAACAAGTGAGTTATTAAGCAATGCAGTGATTAAAATATTACAACACCAACTTGAAGGGATACCACAAATACCCATCGAGCGGATTCAAGATTGTATTGAGCATGTGTTAATCAGCCATGATTATTTAGACACAGCACGCCATTTTATTGCTTATCGTCAACAGCACACTCAACTCCGCCATGATGCGCAAACCGTAGTCGCAGTAGAAAGCTCTATCAATGAATATTTAGAACAACAAGATTGGCGTGTTAATGCCAATGCAAATCAAGGCTATTCCTTAGGTGGCTTAATTCTTAATACCTCGGGAAAAATGATTGCTAATTATTGGCTAAACCATGTCTATCCGCCTGAAATTGGACAAGCTCACCGTGAAGCGGATTTACATATCCATGATTTAGATATGCTATCAGGCTATTGTGCAGGTTGGTCATTACGCACCTTGTTAAATGAAGGCTTAAACGGTGTACACGGTAAAGTGGAAGCCGCGCCACCAAAACACCTTTCCAGTGCTGTCGGGCAAATCGTTAATTTTCTCGGTACTTTACAAAATGAATGGGCGGGTGCGCAGGCATTTAGCTCTTTTGATACCTATCTTGCCCCCTTTATCCGCCGTGATCAGTTGGAATACACCACTGTTAAACAGTGTATGCAGGAGCTGATTTATAACTTAAATGTCCCTTCACGCTGGGGCACACAAACCCCATTTACTAACCTGACTTTTGACTGGGTATGCCCTGAAGATCTACAGGATGACATACCACTGATTGGTGGGGAAGAAATGCCGTTTACCTACGGTGATCTCACTGAAGAAATGGCAATGATCAACCGTGCTTATATTGAAGTGATGATGCAAGGGGATGCCAAAGGGCGCGTTTTTACCTTCCCAATTCCGACTTACAATATTACTGACGATTTTCCGTGGGACAGTGAAAACGCCCAACGTTTATTTGAAATGACCGCAAAATATGGGCTGCCTTATTTCCAAAATTTCTTAAATTCTGACCTAACCCCCAATATGGTGCGCTCCATGTGTTGCCGCTTGCAACTGGATTTACGTGAGCTATTAAAACGGGGTAATGGCTTATTTGGTTCCGCAGAACAAACGGGATCTATTGGAGTGGTCACCGTCAATTGTGCCCGTTTAGGACATAATTATGCAGGAGATAAAGAGGGCTTATACCAGCAGGCAGCCCACTTATTAGAGCTGGCAAAAAACAGCTTAGAGATAAAGCGCAAAGTGATCCAACGTCATATTGATAATGGCTTATTTCCGTATACCAAACGTTACCTAGGTACTTTACGTAATCATTTTTCTACACTGGGAGTCAACGGCATCAATGAAATGATCCGTAACTTTACTGAAGATAAGGAAGATATTACTACCGAAACGGGACAGCAACTTGCCAGTGATTTCCTCGATCATATTCGTGACATCATGCAGCAATTCCAGCAAGAAACGGGGCATATGTATAACCTAGAAGCCACCCCAGCTGAAGGCACCACCTACCGTTTTGCAAAAGAAGATAAAAAACGTTTTCCAGCTATTTTACAAGCGGGGACAGAAGACGCGCCTTATTATACCAATTCTTCCCAACTCCCCGCTGGATATACGGATGATGCGTTTGCCGCACTGGCTCACCAAGAGCCATTACAGCGTAAATACACAGGTGGCACGGTGCTACACTTATACATGGGGGAACGCCTCAGCAGTACTGAAGCCTGTAAACGTTTGGTAAAACGCAGTTTAGAAAACTTTCGTTTACCGTATATCACTATCACGCCCACTTTTTCCATTTGTCCCACACACGGCTATTTAGCAGGTGAGCACGCCTATTGTCCGCGTTGTGATGACTTATTACTCGCCCAACAACAACAGCCTGAGCCTAATCATGAACACTAAAAATAATAGCTGCCAATTAAATGATGCTGATCGCCAACCTTGTGAAGTCTGGACACGGGTGATGGGCTATCACCGCCCTGTCAGTTCGTTCAATATCGGTAAAAAATCAGAGCATCGTGAGCGTGCATTTTTTAAAGAAAATCACAAACGATAGCAGCGATTTATGACTATGTTACACCTTGGTGGATTTATTCCTCTGACCACTTTAGATTACCCTGATCATCTGTCAGCGGTAGTATTCTGCCAAGGTTGTGAGTGGCGATGTGATTATTGCCATAATCCTGAATTATTAGCTCAAAAACCGAAAAAAAATATAGAAAATATCTATAAATGGGATGATATCTTACATTTTTTACAGCACCGCCAAGGCTTACTTGATGCAGTGGTATTCAGTGGGGGTGAACCTTTATTTCAAATAGGTTTAGCCGCAGCTATCAAAGAGGTAAAAGCATTAGGTTTTCAAGTTGCGTTACATACCGCTGGTACTGACCCGCAGCAACTTGCACAGTTATTGCCTAGTTTAGATTGGGTTGGCTTGGATATTAAAGCCTTAGAAACAAACTACCCAACCTTAACGCATCATACTGAAAGTGGGCAACAGGCATGGCAAAGTTTACAGCTATTACTTGATAGTGGTGTTGATTACGAAGTCCGTACCACGGTACATCCTGCCTTTTTTACACCTGAAAGTTTATTAGATTTGGCGCGACAACTTGCCGCTCAGGGAGTCAAACATTATGTGGTACAAACGGCGACGACAGATACCTGTTTAAATACGCGTTTACGCCGAAGTGGGCGTATTAACCGCCAGCAAATTGAAACCTCATTACAAGCTTTATTTCCACATTTTATCTGGCGTGATGCTTAACCCTGTAGGGTGGAATACGCTGCGCTATTACCACCCTACAAAAACTAATGTACATTGGAAAATGTTGGGCTGCCTAAGTCAGCACCTACCAGCCACTTTTTTATAAAGAATTACAGATAACACCATGAGCCAGCTATCCCGCTACGTCAACACCTTTGGACAATGGATGAAACACCGCCACGGTGAGCGTGTGCATAAATTGGCTTTAAATGTGGGCTTTACCTGTCCGAATCGTGATGGCAGTAAAGGGCGCGGTGGCTGTACTTTTTGTAATAATGTTTCTTTTAATCCTCAAGGGCGAGAGCTGCCCAGTATTGCCAGCCAAATTGCCGCAGGGCGTGCAGTAATCGCCAAACGGACACGGGCTAAAAAATTCCTCGCTTATTTCCAAGCTTATACTAATACCTATGCTGATATTAATGTTTTAAAATTACAATATGATCAGGCACTCCAAGAGCCTGATGTGATTGGGCTAAGTATTGGTACACGCCCCGATTGTGTGCCACCTGCGGTACTGGATTTACTGGCAAGTTACCGCGATCAAGGACATGAAATCTATCTTGAATTAGGTTTACAATCCAGTTTTGATAGTACCTTAGAACGTATCAACCGTGGGCATGATTTTGCTTGCTATGTAAAAGCCATGCAGGCAGCCAAAGCGCGTGATTTACCTGTATGTACCCATTTAATTATCGGCTTACCCGAAGAAACTGCACAGCATTCTTTAACCAATTTAGATCGGGTTTTAGAGTTAGGTACGGCAGGCTTAAAATTACACCCGCTGCATGTTGTCAAAGGGACCCAACTTGCCAATGAGTGGCGACGTGGAGAGTATACCCCGCTTACTCTTGATGAATATGTGGATACTGCCGTGCAGATGATTCGCCACACCCCCAGTCATGTCTGTTTTCACCGCCTCACCGCCACCGCTGAAGCCCGATTATTACTGGCTCCGCATTGGTGCCAGTATAAATGGCGCGTACTGAATCGCATTGCTGATGCCTTACAACACCACACCACCTACTCTCCTCTACCGCTTCTCTTTGAACAGGAGTCTTTATAAATGGAACTTGTTTGCCCTGCTGGGAATTTGCCTTCATTAAAAGCTGCCGTTGATAACGGTGCAGATGCTGTGTATATCGGTTTTCAAGATGATACCAACGCACGACATTTTGCAGGCTTAAATTTTAATGATAAACGCGCCCGATCGGCAATCGAGTATGCACATCAGCGTGGGACAAAAGTATTTATTGCGGTGAATACTTACGGGCAGGTAGAAGGATTTCAACGTTGGAAGAATGCCGTGGATCACGCCGCTGATTTACAGGCTGATGCCTTAATTTTAGCAGATGTAGGCGTGATGGATTATGCCACGCAAACACATCCTGATTTACGCTTACATTTATCTGTACAAGCCTCCGCCACCAGTGCCTCTGCACTAAATTTTTATCAACGTAATTTTAATATTCAACGTGCGGTATTACCGCGTGTGTTATCAGTGAAGCAAGTAGAACAAGTTGCCACCAGCACCACTGTACCGCTGGAGGTGTTTGGCTTTGGGAGTTTATGCGTGATGGTAGAAGGACGCTGTTTACTGTCTTCTTATGCCACAGGAGAATCACCCAATACCTATGGCGCGTGCTCACCTGCCAGTGCAGTGGAATGGAAAGAAAAGCCAAATGGAGAATTAGAATCACGTTTAAATAATGTATTGATTGATCGCTATGCAGAAGGAGAAAATGCAGGCTATCCCACCTTATGTAAAGGGCGTTTTGAAGTGAATGATAAAACTTTTTATGCTTTAGAAGAGCCAACCAGTCTGAATACATTAAGCATCTTGCCACAATTAAAATCAATTGGGGTACAAGCGATTAAATTAGAAGGACGACAGCGCAGTGCTGCCTATGTTGCTCATGTCACAAAAATCTTACGGGCTGCCTTGGATGATTTACAAAAAAATACAACAGATTATCAGCCCACACAGGCATGGATGGAAGGCTTAGAAAAAGTCTCTGAAGGCACACAAACCACTTTAGGCGCGTACCATCGCCCTTGGCAATAAGTGTAAAAATAAAGTGACAAAGGAATAATGATGACACAGCCCCGTTTAAAACTTGCATTAGGTTCTTTGCTTTATTTTTGGACAAAGCAACAGATTATTGATTTTTACCACCAAATAGCAGAAACCCCAATTGATATTATTTACTTAGGGGAAACTGTGTGTTCAAAACGCCGCGCCTTAAGTACACAAGATTGGTTAGAGCTTGCTGACTTTTTACGTGCTAAAGGTAAGGACGTGGTGTTATCAACCATGACCTTAATTGAAGCAAACTCTGAATTAAACCAGCTAAAAAAATTATGTAAAACTGATGCCTATACTGTTGAAGCCAATGATTTTGCCGCGATTGATGAACTGGCATTACAAGGGCGTGAATTTGTTACAGGCTTAGCCATTAATATTTACAATTCGCGTACCTTAGCTTTTCTACATCAACAAGGATTAAAACGCTGGATTCTATCTGTAGAGTTATCAAAAAAACAACTGACAGCCTTGCAAGCGGAACGTCCCGAGGGGGTAGAAACAGAAGTGTTTGTATGGGGGCGAATGCCTTTGGCGTATTCAGCACGTTGTTTTACCGCGCGTGCACATAATTTACCCAAAGATGATTGCCAATATCGTTGCCAAGATGATCCTGAAGGCTTATTAATGCAAACACGCGAGCAACAGCCTTTTTTATGCTTAAATGGAATTCAAACACAATCTGCATTAACCTGTAATTTACTTTCTGAGATTGATGAATTAAAACAGCTAAATGTTAATGTATTACGTATCAGCCCACAGCCCAGTTATACCGCTGAGATTATTAATGCATTTCATGCTGTTATTACAGGCACAGCGACAGCCACAGATTACCAAGATAAATTAAAATCATGGGCAACAGTCGGCACCTGTGATGGCTATTGGCATGGTGATGCGGGCATGGTACAGCAAACTAAACAGGTGACAGCATGAGTTTTTTATCTTCTCCTTTTTCTCCTATTAGCTTGTTGCCAAAGCCGCCACGGCTATTTTCTCAGCCTGCACTAATACCACCGGCTCAATTAGTAAACCAAGGCATTGCAGCAAGCTTAACCAAAGTATTTCATGCTGCAATTGAAGACGGTGAACTAGATTTTTTAGCTGGGCAAAGTATCGCTTTTGATATTCAACCGATTAAGTTACGTTTTAGTTTAACTTTAAATGAAGAAGATAAATTAGTTGCTTATACAGGAGAAACTGATTTAAGGATTAGTGGGCAGGTTGTGGATTTTTTACGTTTAATACGACGGGAAGAAGATGCGGATACCTTATTTTTTCAACGACGCTTAACCATGTCAGGTAGTACTGAATTAGGTTTGGCGATGAAGAATTTCCTAGATAGTATTGAATTGGAAAACCTACCTTTTTATCTTGTGATAGATAAAAGCACAGAGGCGTTATTAAAGGTACATAATCATTTTATGTAAAATAGTGATAAATTAGCTAAGCTTTGTATTAGGCAGGTGTTAGATAGCCTTTATCCTGTCATGATATTAAGCTTTTATTACATAACGGATTATTTTATGAATCAAATTATTGTACTTTGGTCAACATGCCGTTCACGATCTACTGCTTTTGAAAGAATCATGTTAGAGCGGGGTGATTTACATGTCTTTCATGAACCATTTGGAAAGTATTTTTATTTTAGTAAAGAGCGCGGAGTACAACGTGCAGAACATATCAAGCCTAAGCCTGAATATGATTTTGAGTACATTATCAACACTGTTTTAAATAAAGCTGAAAAAGAGCCTATTTTCATGAAAGAACAGGCATTTCAAGCAGGGCGAAAAATCACCACTGATATTTTAAAGCAATTTAGTAATAGTTTTTTATTACGCCATCCTAAAGAAGTGATTCCTTCAATGCATCATAAAATGCCTGATTTTACATTAGAGGAATTAGGTTATGAAGCATTACACACGCTGTTTGAAAAGAGTTGTCAATTAACAGATAAAAACGCTATTGTCGTAGACAGCAGTGATTTTATTGCAAATCCTAAAGCAACAATTCAAGCTTATTGTCATGCTTTAGGGATTCCTTTTATAGCAGATGCATTAAGTTGGGATGCACGACTACCTGAACAATTTGTATGGTGGGATGGGGGAAGTTGGTTGGATGATGTTGCAAAAAGTACCTCTATTCAACCAACCAACAAAAGCTATACCAAAATTGAAGAGAGTGAATTTTTACAACAAGCTTATGAACATGCAATGCCTTATTATAATGAGTTATTGCAGCATAAGCTTGATATAAAGCCTTTTATTTCAATTTAAATTTACTTATATCATCACAATAGGGGGAGTGTAATATATTGTACGACTCCATCCTAGAAAGTATCTCTTGAGAATTAGGTTAATGTTGAGATTCAACATTAACCTAATTCTCAACAAAATTACCTGCTAGTATATACGCATCGATATTCGTATAAAATATTGTGACTTCATCATTAACTTGAATATCTTCAAGTGCAATTAAATGTGTCCAAAGACCACATTCATCTTCTCTCCACTCTATTTTTGCATTAGGTGTTTTTGAGTGGTTTGTAAAAGAAGCTAACCCAAAAACAATATGCCCTGCCACATTTTTATTTTCTTGATTATATTCAGAGGGTTTGACAAAGTAGAAAATAGAGAGTTCAGTTTGATCAATTAACTCTCGTTGTTGAGTAGGAAAACTACAGGTAGGCGCGGCTTCAATTAATGTTCCTTTCTTAATAGGCTGTGTTGCCACAACCCCCCGTCCTTTTTTAGGGATTAATACAACTTTTAACATTTTTTATCCTCCATAATCTATATTGAATATAGTAATGTTTTATAGGTAATTAAGTAAAGTGAATAATAAATGTATAATAGCGCGTTACCCTTATTTTAAATATGATTAAAAAATGAATAGTAATATTACTTTAATACAAACTCATAAATTGATTGAGTTAAGTATCTCTTTATCTTCTATGGATAAACAACACCTTCAACATTTAATTAAGCTAGCCCAAGATCCTGCTTTACCAGATTCTATGGGGTGGGATACCTATTTTGAACTTTCTGAAACAGATAGATTTATTGAGGAAATCGCCTGTTTTACATTACCTTATTCTCAACAGAGTGAGCCTGTGGTATTAGGTATTTATGTAGCATCAAAAAACTTACCAATTGGCTATGCTGTTTTAAAAGGTTTTAATCAAGAACTTGGAACGGTTGAAGTGGGGGTTGCAGTATTAGATAAAGCATATAAAAATAAAGGACAGGGTCGTTTAGCTTTACAAAGGATCGTGCGCTATGCAGTGGAAGATCTTGGTATGAAGACTGTAGCGGCTACAATTTTAGCCTCAAATAAATATTCATGTAATATGGTGAATAAAGTAGGTTTTGCTGTTAAAGAGTTAATGCCAAACTCATGGACAATGCCAAATGGAGAAATTGTTGATATGTTATGGGTAGAGTATAAAAGCTAAAAAATTTTTTCCTCATTCACTATACTCTACATTTTGAGCTAGCTCTATACTAAAAGCACTAAGGAAAATATTACTAAACCATTAATAAATAAAAATTATTAAGAGCCTACTATGCTTTTAAAAAGTATTTTTCACACTTTTCCTTTACCTTCCTAATTTTATTTTCTATAGTTAATTTTCCCATACTTATTTCTTAAAGGTTTATATCAATGACGCTCATGAATAGAAAAGCATCCATATTATTAAGTTTTGTATTAAGTTTATTTCTCTCTAGTAGTGTTTTTGCTAATGAAGCAATCAGTGCGGTAAAAGAAACCGTGGCGGGATCGGTAGATACAGCTAAAACAGAGCTTATTCAAGAAGCCACAGAGAAAGCAAAAACAGCTGCAACAGAAGTGGTTACAGAAAAATTAGTCGGTACTGAAAAAGAAAAAAAACCTTCCACTAATGCTGAAATTCGCCAATGGTATAACGATCAGGTCAGTACCATTCCTGAGCAAGATAAAAAATGGGTTGCAGAAGGTTTAACAGTACAACAGCGTGCTCAAAAAGCCTATGATATTCGTCATCATGCTCGAATCCAAGCCCGTGAGTTTATGCAAAATAAAGAAGAAGTCACTGCTTTACAGGCACGTGATACAGCAAAATATGGTAATCCAGATGGTCCCACTTTTGAGTATCTTGTGAAGAAGGGAACAAGTAAAGGCTTAAGTGAGGAAGAGGCTTATCAAAATATTATTGGGAGTGCGAATCGTACCAATGCGGCTTATAATAAAAAGTTTGGTGTCAAAAAAGAGGGTGAATCTCAATGAGCAATCTCCTCTCCAATTACTTGAATACACCTGCTAATTGGGTAAAAACAGCTCATGCAGAGTATCCTTACCAAGTAGAAATACAAGGGAAGACATGGCAGATTCGTATTAATGATTTTCCAGCTGAACCTATGTATACCTTACTTGTTGAAGGAAAAGTAATAGGCAGCTTTGATGACTGGTCAGATCAATGGCAGCGTTAGCATTATTATTGTAGCAATTTTTCTCTTTTATTCCCGCGAATCCTAACGCGGGAATATCTTCCTTGACACCTAGTATCACGAACCTTCTCCCTTATTTAGATCTAATTCTACTATGTAGATACTCCCTTCATAGTCAAGCTTTACGAGGGATAAATAAATGAAGGGAGAGGGCGTGGAGTGTGTGAAACGAGAGAAAAATATGCCTGAATGATTATTTAATATTTTACTCCCAAGCACGCGACCAACGTGCTTTGCGATGCGTTTCATCCCGCAAACTTGCATCCAAACCTAAACGAGTTTCGACTAAACGCCCTAACAGCCACAACACATCCGATAAACGATTCACATACGCCAATACATTGGGATTCACTTCTTCCCCTGAATCAATCAAGCGTACAATGCAACGCTCTGCACGGCGACATACAGTACGCGCCATATCTAAAGAGGCAGAGGTAGGATGCTCTCCATGTAATGACCAATCTGCTAAAATACCTTCTGTTGCTTCAATTTCATGCACTGTTTCAGTTAATTTATCCACCATCTCCACGGTAATATCAGGGGGTGTTTTTTTCCCATTTGGCGCAGTTGCCAAAGCTGAACCCACACGAAATAATTCTTTTTGTAATGATTTAATCAGCTCCTTAATATCCGCCTCTTCACACATAGAACGAGCAAACCCCATCACTGTATTCAGCTCATCAATCGTGCCGTAAGTTTCTACCCGCAAACACCCCTTTGATACACGTACCCCCCCCGCTAAATTAGTTAAACCACCATCACCACGTTTAGTTGCAACTGAACCACCCATCACACATACTCCTTGTTCTGATTTTATTACTTATCGACTGAAAAAAAATAATGATACACAAATCTCAATTTTTAATCGCTGCGCCTGCCAGTGATGCAGGCAAAACCACAATTACCCTTGCTTTATTACGCGCCTTACAACAACGAGGGCACTGTGTACAGCCCTATAAATGCGGCCCTGATTATATTGATACGCGCCATCATAGTTTAGCAGCCCAACGTCCTAGTATTAATTTAGACACTTTTATGGCATCTCAAGCCCATGTACAACAATGTTATGCACATTATCTTGCTGACGCAGATATTGGGATTGCAGAAGGGGTGATGGGCTTATTTGATGGGGCAGAGAAAGATCGCGGTAGCAGTGCAGAAATTGCCAAATTACTAAAACTACCTGTGATACTGGTTATAAACGCAAAAGCCATGGCATACTCCGCCGCCGCCCTGATTTATGGCTATAAAAATTTTGATCCTGAGGTAAATGTTGTCGGGGTGATTTTTAACCGAGTCAATAGCGAATCACACTATCAATTTTTAGTTGATGCGTGTGAAGCGGTAGGTGTGCAAGCGCTAGGTTATGTGCCAACTAATGATCAACTAGCCATCCCTTCACGTCATTTAGGGTTATACACTACAGATGATATTGAACATGATAAAGTGATTAATATCACCGCAGAGCATGTTGCTAAAACGGTAGATATTGATAAATTATTAGCCTGTTGCCATGTACCAGCCCCCAGTGCTCTGCCTATTCTAAAAGAAAAAAAGGTACAGCTGCGCATTAGTGTTGCCTATGATGCGGCGTTTAAATTTACTTATCATGAAAATTTACGCCGCCTTGAAGAATATGGTGAAATCACCTTTTTTAGTCCACTCACTGATACCACACTCCCCCCCACTGATTTTTTATATCTTGCAGGCGGGTATCCTGAACTCTATCTACAACAACTCAGTGACAATACAGAAATGCGTCATGCCATTCGTACTTATTGTGAAACAGGCGGGCGTGTGTATGCAGAATGTGGCGGTATGATGTACTTAGGAGAAGCTATTTTTGATAAAACAGGACAAGCGCATTCAATGGTAAATTTTTTACCTCTCACTACATCTATGGAAAAAGCACGCTTAAAACTTGGTTATAAACAAGCACAATGGCAAGGTTGTAGTGTACGTGGGCATGAATTTCATTATTCCACGGCAACAGTCACAGAAAATTTAACTATTCACCAGCCCTTTCAGAACGCAAAAGGACAGGCAGTGGAGACAGATTTGTATGGAAAAGAAAACTGTTTAGCCTCTTATGTGCATACGTATTGGGGGGATAATAGTGCATGGTTAGAGTATTTACTCAATCATCAATCTTAAGTTTAGATTTTTCACACTCTCCTTACAGAGTGTATAATATAATTCTTTGTTACTTCCTGTTTTCCTTGCTGAGAATCATCATAATGCAAAAAAAATGGCTATATTTACATGCAATTGTTTGTCTACTTTTGCTACAAGCTGCCACGCTCTATGCAGAAGAATCTTTAACAATAAACTATCTCAGTACTGATCCTGCACGCTGTCAATCTTTGCATTGGTATTGCCCACAAGGCAGTGCTGCGATCATTGATACAAAAGGCTGTGGTTGTTACCAAACCAAACAAACCTGTGATATAGATGATAAAAAACCAATGCCTTATTATGATAAACAAGCGGGCATTGTGTTGCACCCAGAAAAAAACCTGATCACACTCGCGCCTGCTCAATGGCAAGTGAATGAAAACAGTAAAATTAAATTTGATTCTTTTGCTTTACCTACAACATGGGAAATACAGGATTATTTACCTGAAAGTTTAGCCAATGCCACCCAACAGCCTTTCCAGCATGATTGGGCACAGGGTTTATCTTATACACACCATGATGAAACGCAGCATCACCAGCTTGTG
>Ga0193953_1000240_pt1 | contig 30891 bp, 21 predicted proteins | sample BB_4_MG_FD_140325 | JGI IMG/M metagenome (GOLD analysis project Ga0193953, IMG submission 140325) | Microbial mat bacterial communities from the Broadkill River, Lewes, Delaware, United States - BB_4_MG | ecosystem: Environmental > Aquatic > Freshwater > River > Microbial mats | place: USA...
CAGCAGCAAGTGGAGATCAAACAGATCCGACAAACGTAGGAGATGATTTATCAGAAGATATAGTAGTTACTAATATTGCTGATATTGTATTGACTAAAGTTGTAGATAATGCTACACCAAATATTGGAGATACTGTTACATATACAGTAACTGTGGTTAATAATGGACCTTCAGTCGTAACTAATTTAATAGTAACAGATGTTTTACCAATTGGATTGTCATATGGTACTGTTTCACCAAGTGATGGAACATGGACAGCACCTAACTGGAACATTGGTGAATTGCAATCTGGAGAGGAAGAAACAATTGTTATAGAGGCAATTGTTGGAATGGATCAAGGTGGTCAAACTTTAGTCAATACTGTGGCCAATACTCAAGATCAAATTGATTCTAATATAACAGTTGATGATTCAACTGAGACGATTACGGTAACAAGTGCTGATTTGATGGTTGAAAAATCTGTAAGTAATGAATTTCCTAATGAAGGAGATACAATTATTTATACAATTGAAGTTACAAATAATGGTCCTAACACTGCTACAAATATTAGTTTAATTGATAATTTGCCAGTAGGTGTAACCTATGTAAGTCATTCAACAGTGAATGGAAACTATAATTATGGTTCTGGGTTATGGGCGATAGGTACTTTATCAAATACAGCAGAGGCATCTTTGTTAATTACGGCAACTGTTGATGATGGTACTTTAGGTCAAACAATCGTAAACACCACGAGTGGTTTAACTTTGGACCAAGCAGATTTAAATGATTCAAATAATGTAGGAAATGTTACAATTATACCAACAGCTTATATAGACTTAAGTTTAACAAAAACAGTTGTTGATGATGTCGTTAATCCAGAAGTAGGAGATACAATTACCTTCGAAATAAGAGTTAATAATGATGGGCCAACTGAAGCAACTGGTGTTCAGGTTACTGATTTGATTCCTTCAGGATATGACTTTGTAAATTATAGTTCCTCAATTGGAACTTATAATCCTATTACTGGTTTATGGAATATTGGATTTATTGAAGTTGATAATACGGCTGTTTTATTAATTGATGTAATTGTTCTTGATAGTGGTAATTATATTAATTGTGCGGAAGTTACAGCAGCAAACGAACTAGATGTAGATTCTACTCCAAATAATGGAGATGATACTGAAGATGATTATGATTGTGCTGCGGTTCCTCCATATCAGGAAGTTGATTTAGCTATTGAGAAAACAGTTATTGCTAATAACTATGAACCTGCAGTAGGTTCTCAAGTTTCTTTTCAAATTAAATTAACGAATCTTGGAGATATTGAAGCAACAGAAGTAATTGTTGAAGATGTTCTTCCGGCAGGTTATACTTTTATAAATTACAGTTCATCTAAAGGTGAATATGATTTCGAAACTGGTAAGTGGTATGTTGGTAAAATTGATAACGATGAACCATTATTATTAATTATTGATGTGCTAGTAAATGCTAATCAAAATGGTTATTATGAGAACTGTGCAACAATTTTAGAATTGCATCAAGTAGATCCAAACCCGTTAAATGATACGAGCTGTATTTCTACAACACCTGTTCAAGTAATTGATTTGGAATTAACTAAAGAAGTTGAATTAGTAGATCCGTCTCAAGGATCGTATAGTACAACTGGAGTATTGCAACCTTATGCTGAGACCAATGTTAATTTCACAATTACCATAGCTAATTATGGATTAAGTGCTGCTACTGGTGTACAGGTAACAGATTTACTTCCTGATGGCTATGATTTTGTTAGTGAAAACGCATCAATTGGAACTTATGATGAAACTTCAGGAATCTGGAATATTGGGATTGTTGGAAATGGAGCTATTGAAACATTAGTAATTACTGCCTATGTAAATCCTTTAGGAAATTGGATTAATATTGCGGAAGTTTCTGCAGCAAATGAATTAGACCTTGATTCAACTCCTGGAAATGGTGATATTTATGAAGATGATTTAGACCAAGCATTCACAGACCCAATTATCCCATTAACGATTCCAGAAGGATTTTCACCAGATGGAGATGGGATAAATGATTTATTTGAGATAGAATTCTTACAAATTTTGTATCCAAACTTTAGTATGGAAATTGTGAATAGATATGGAAATATTGTTTACAAGTATAAACATAATGGTGATCCTAATACAACACCGAGGTGGTGGGATGGATATTCTGATGGTAGATGGAATTTAGATAGCTTGGAATTGCCAGTAGGGACTTATTTCTATACTATTAATTTTAATAATAATGAAAGAAAGCCACAAACTGGTTGGATATATTTAAGAAGATAATACATTAAAACTTGAAGGGGGTAATAAAAAAAGAGCTCCCTTCAATAAATATTTTAAGCATAATTTATGAAAAAAGTAAAAATATTATTAGGGGTTATTGCACTACTTTCTACAACTTTAGTAGTAAGTCAGCAAGATACACAGTATACCCAATATATGTACAATATGAATGTTCTAAATCCTGCCTATGCTGGATCTAAGGGTATTACAAGTTTAGGATTGTTGGGAAGAACTCAGTGGGTTGGAGTAGAAGGCGCACCACAATCATTGACCTTATCTTTACATTCGCCTATTGGAAATCAAGTTGGATTAGGATTCTCAGTTATTCATGATGAAATTGGGCCAGTAAAAGAAGATAATGTATATGTGGATTTTTCTTATACAATAAATACATCTGATGAAGGTAGGTTAGCTTTTGGATTGAAAGGAGGAGTCACTTTTTTAGATGTAAGAGAATTAATTACCGTTGATGAAGATCCATTAAACGTTCCAATACATCAAACTTCTCCAAATTTTGGAGCAGGTGTTTATTATTATACAAATAAATTATATTTAGGAATTTCAATTCCAAACTTTTTAGAAACCCGTCATTTAGAAAAAGATAGAGGTCAATCAAGTTCTGCAACCGAGAAAATGCATTATTTCATAACATCGGGATATGTATTTGATATTAATGATGATATAAAATTAAAACCATCAACAATGATAAAAGCGACATCTGGAGCGCCATTATCAGTTGATTTATCTTTGAATTTACTAGTTGAAGATAGATTTGAATTTGGTTTATCACATAGATTTGATGATTCAATTAGTGGCTTGGTTGGGTTTCATGTAAATGAAGATTTTAGGATTGGATATGCTTATGATCATACCTTATCAAGTTATGGACAGTTTAACTCTGGATCTCATGAGGTAATGTTGTTATTTGATTTTAACAGAAGAAATATAAAGAGTCCAAGATTCTTTTAAATAAAATATAGAAAAAATGAAAAAAATAACACTTATAATACTATTGTTTTGCATTACAATAATTAATGCGCAAGAAGCAAGTTATAGTATCAAGAATGTATCTTCAAATACCAAATATCAGGATTTTGGTGTTAGTTACTATGGAGAAAATATTGCTGTTTTTGCTTCTTCAAGAAAAGACAAATCCATAAGAAAAAGAAAGTGGCTTATTAATAATCAACCATTCTTAGAATTGTATAAAGGTATAATTGGAAAAGACGGTGATATAACTAATGTAAAACGTTTTTCAAAGGTTTTAAATTCAAAATTTCATGAATCAAATGTGTCTTTTACAAAAGATTTAAAAACAGTTTATTTCACAAGAGATAATTATATCAATAAAAGAGTGAAGAAAGATTCAACGGGTATGATATTAAATCAATTATATCGTGCACAAGTTGGAGTTGATGGAGAATGGACAAATATTGAATCGATGCCTTTTAACAGTGATAATTACCAAACTGGACATCCGGTATTAAATTCAGATGAAAATAAATTGTATTTTGTTTCTGATATGCCTGGATCTTATGGTAAAACTGACATTTTTGTTGTTGATATTAATTCCGATGGAACCTTTGGAGAACCAAAAAATTTAGGTTCAGAAATTAATACTGAAAAAAGAGAAATGTTCCCATTTATAGATGATAATAATGTATTGTATTTTTCATCAGATGGTTTTTTAGATTCTAGAGGAGGGCTGGATATTTATGCTGCAAAGATTATTGGAAACGAAGTTGTTGAAAAGGGAATTAATCTAGGGATGCCTATAAACAGTAATAAAGATGATTTTTCATTAGTTTATAAAAAAGGAGAAAAAAGAGGTTATTTTTCATCAAATAGAGATGGAGGTAAAGGAGACGATGATATTTATTCTTTTTTAGAATTAGAACCTGTAAAATTTGACTGTAACCAAATAGTTGAAGGAGTTGTTAGAGAAAAAGAAACAGAAGCACTATTACCTGGAGCTTTGGTTACATTATATAATGTAAATGGTGAAAAAATTGAAAGCATTATTGCTGATAAGTTTGCCTCATTTAGTTTTAAGTTAGATTGTGAAACTCCTTATAAAGTAATTGGTAGCAAAGAGAATTATGATGTTGATGAAGAAGTATTTGAAACGTCTGATATAAATGATGTAGAATTAGCTCTAGGATTGACTTTAGCTCCTAACGAATTCATTAATGTAAGAGGAAAATTAATGGTTAATATTAAACCAATTTATTTTGATTTGGATAAATCTGAGATTAGACCAGATGCTGCAATTGAGCTTGAAAAAGTTGTTAGAATAATGCAAAAGTACCCTAAACTTAAGATTGATTTAGGATCACATACCGATTCAAGAGCTCCAGATTTATACAATTTGAAGTTATCTCAAAGAAGAGCTAAATCTACTATAAATTGGATAATTGATAAAGGAATTGAAAGATCAAGAATTAATGGTAAAGGATATGGAGAATCAAAATTAGTAAATAAATGCTCTAATGATGTAAAGTGTACTGACCAAGAACATCAGTTAAATCGTAGATCTGAATTTGTAATTTTAAATCCAAAAGTTGTTAATGAATAAAATACATTTATTATAAATTTTAAATGCCGCTTTTTAGCGGCATTTTTTGTGTTAAAAACAGAAATAGATTAAGAATTATTTCATTCTATTTCTATTAAAAAATAGAACTTCTAGAATTTTAATGATTAAACATGAATTATTCTTAAATTTGCATTTTAAAAAATGATTTGAAATTTATTCCTAACTTATTGTGTTTAGCCGTTTTATTCTTTTTTACTAAGGAGAATAGTTATGCACAGCATTTTGAATCAATTAGTATTACAGGAGTTTATTCTGGAAATGAGACCAATAATACTTTGTTTAAAGCAAAATCTTCTACTATTTCAAGTTTAGCATATATAAGGGCGCAAAGAATTAAAGGTCCACAAGATGGTTTTTTCACCCAGAATAAGGATAATATTAGGTATACCTCAACCTCAACCGTATCTGGGATTCCTGGAAATTTAAGTAGAATTAGATTTTCTTTTTTAAAAGCAGATAAAAAAACATTTATTCCTTTAAGTGATTTACGTTTTATTATAAATGATATAGATGGGCCAGATAATGAAGCTTTGGCAACAAATTGTGATGCTAATTTGAGGTTTTTAGGGACGGCAAATCCAACAAATTTAATGGTAATTAATATGCCACCAACAATAATTGCAATTGGAGCTAAAGAAGAGGAGGATGGACCTACAAGTAGAGTTATGTTTGAGTTTAAGAAGGTTTCAGTAGTTGAGTTGGATAACTATGGGAATAAAGGATATTTAAAGGATTTTGATTTAAATGATGATTTGCCAATAGCAAAACCAATATATGTAAGATGTAAGCCTACAGCGGGTAGGGTATATACTCAGATTGATACAGATGAGAAAAAAAGAGAGAAGGAATTCATTGAAGAAAATAATCAATTAAAGATATTTACAAAGGCTATATATTTTGATACAGATAAATTTATTATTCGAAGAGATGCTATAAATGAATTAAAAAAAGTAGTTAGGATACTAGATAAATATCCTGAGTTGATTATTGAATTACACTCGCATACAGATTCAAAATCACCCGATGATTATAATATGGAGTTATCTATAAATAGATCGAATTCTGTTGTAAACTGGATTGTTGAAAAAGGTATTGATCCAAATAGAATTACTGGTAAAGGATTTGGAGAAACTCAATTAGTAAATAAGTGTTCAAATGGTGTAAAATGTAGTGAAGAAGAACATCAATTAAATAGAAGAACAGAATTTGTAATAGTAAATCCGGTAGTTTTAAAAGAACAGCAATAAAACAAGACGATATAAAAAAGCCACTTTTAAAAGTGGCTTTTCTATTTGAAGTAATTATATTTTATAAGTCAAAACCTAAATCTACACCCAAATTTTTAGCAATTAACTTAGTTATAATAGACTTTAATTGTGGAATTTTAATTTTTTCTACAACATCATTTCCAAAGGCATATAACAATAATGCTTTAGCTTCTTTTTTCGGTATACCACGTGATTGCATATAAAATAATGCACTTTCATCCAATTGTCCAATAGTACAACCGTGTGAACATTTTACATCATCAGCAAAAATTTCTAACTGTGGTTTTGCATTGATAGTTGCTCCATCATCAATTAAAATATTGTTGTTTTGTTGAAATGCATTTGTTTTTTGAGCGGCTTGCTGCACAATTACTTTTCCATTAAATACACCTGTAGACTTATCAGCATATATACCTTTGTAAAGTTCATGACTTTCACAATTTGGATATTTATGATTTACTAATGTGTGGTTATCTACGTGTTGTTTATCATTCAAAATAGAAATACCATTCAATATAGAATTGATATGTTCTCCTTCTTGTTGAAACTCTAAATTGTTTCTAATAATTTTGCCCCCAAATGTATAGGTGTTTACAGAAGCTACACTTTGTTGTTTTTGAGAAACAAAAGTACTATCAATTAAAGATGAATTGTCCGTGTCATCCTGAATTTTATAATAATCCACGATCCCTCTTTTATGAACAAAAATTTCTGAAACACTATTGGTTAAAGTTGTGTTTTTAGATAAATTTTGATGACGTTCAATAATTTGAACGTGAGAATTTTCACCAACAACAATTAAATTTCTAGGTTGTAATAAAATCTCTTTTTCACTTCCTGTTGAAAAGTTAATTATTTGAATTGGTTTAGGAACAATAGTGTTTTTTGGAATATTAATAAATGCACCTTCCTTAGCAAATGCAGTATTTAATTCAGATAAGCTATTATTCTTTTTTGCAAGAGTGTTGAAATAATTATCAACAATCATTTTATATTTTGGCTTTGTTAAAGCCGAAGATAAAACACAAATATCCCATTCATCGTGCGTGGTAGTAGATAAAAATGAGCTAAAAACACCATCAACAAAAATTAATTTGTACGATTCTATTTCATTTATTAAATATTCCTCTACGTTTTTAAATCCAACAGATTTCTCGGCTGATGGAAAAAGACTAAAGTCGTGTTTAAGTAAAGGTCTTAAGTTAGTATATTTCCATTCTTCATCCTTCTTTGTAGGAAAACCTTCAGCTTCAAAATTTTGAATGGCTTTTTGTCGAATCGAATGTACATTCGAATCAAGATCTAAACCACCTTTGTTTTCAAAAGCTAAAAATGAAGAAACTAATTTTTCTTTTAAATCCATAGTTATATTATTTCAACCAGTCGTAACCTTTTTTCTCAAGCTCTAATGCTAATTCTTTTCCTCCAGATTTTACAATTTTACCATTGTGCAAAACATGTACAAAATCTGGAACTATATAGTCTAACAAGCGTTGATAGTGCGTAATTACAATTACCGCATTGTCTTTACTTTTTAATTTGTTTACACCATTAGCAACAACTTTTAAAGCATCAATATCTAAACCAGAATCTGTTTCATCTAAGATGGCTAATTTTGGTTCTAACATTGCCATTTGAAAAATTTCGTTACGTTTTTTTTCTCCACCTGAAAATCCTTCATTTAAAGAACGAGATAAAAACTTACGATCAATTTCTAATAAGTCAGCTTTTTCACGAATTAACTTCAACATTTCTTTTGCTGGTAATTCATCTTGACCTTTTGCCTTGCGAGATTCGTTGATAGCTGTTTTGATAAAGTTTGTAACCGTTACCCCAGGAATTTCAACTGGATATTGGAATGATAAAAAGATTCCTTTATGAGCTCTTTCTTCAGGAGCTAAGTCATCTAAATCTTCATTATTCAATAACACAGTTCCGTCGGTAACTTCATATTCTTCCTTACCTGCAATTACTGCTGAAAGTGTACTTTTTCCAGAACCATTTGGTCCCATAATAGCGTGAACTTCTCCAGGTTTAATATCTAAATTAATACCTTTTAAAATTTCTTTGTCGTTTATACTAGCGTGTAAATTTTTTACCTGTAACATTGTATATATTTTTTATCCTACGGATCCTTCTAAACTAATTTCTAATAATTTTTGAGCTTCTACAGCAAATTCCATTGGTAATTTATTAAGTACCTCTTTACTAAATCCATTTACAATAAGAGCAATGGCTTTTTCAGTATCAATACCTCTTTGATTACAATAGAATAATTGATCTTCACCAATTTTACTTGTTGTTGCTTCATGCTCTATCTGGGCACTGTTATTTTTGGCTTCAATATATGGAAATGTATGTGCACCGCATTGATCGCCCATAAGCAATGAATCACATTGAGAGAAGTTTCTGGCATTTTTTGCACGTGCTCCAATATGAACTAAACCTCTATATGAATTTTGTGAATGTCCTGCAGAAACACCTTTTGAAATGATAGTACTTTTAGTATTTTTTCCTAAGTGAACCATTTTTGTTCCGGTATCAGCTTGCTGAAAGTTATTTGTTACAGCAATTGAATAAAACTCACCAACCGAGTTGTCTCCTTTTAGTACACAACTTGGATATTTCCAGGTAACAGCACTTCCAGTTTCAACTTGTGTCCGAGAAATTTTAGCATTCTTTTCACACAAACCACGTTTTGTTACAAAATTAAAAACTCCTCCTTTACCATCTTTATCTCCAGGGAACCAGTTTTGAACAGTAGAATATTTAATTTCTGCATCATCCAAAGCAATTAATTCCACAACAGCTGCGTGTAATTGATTTTCATCACGAGCTGGTGCAGTACAACCTTCAAGATAGCTTACATAACTACTTTCATCAGCAATTACTAATGTTCTTTCAAATTGACCTGTTCCTCCTTCATTAATTCTGAAGTAGGTCGATAATTCCATCGGACAAGTAACACCTTTTGGTATGTAACAAAAAGATCCATCAGAAAAGACTGCTGAATTTAATGCTGCATAAAAGTTGTCTGTTTTAGGAACAATTGTTCCTAAGTATTTTCTCACTAATTCTGGATGTTCTTGAATAGCTTCAGAAATAGGCATAAAAATAATACCTTTTTCACTTAATGTCTTTTTAAATGTAGTGGCAACAGAAACTGAATCTACTACAATGTCAACTGCAACATTTGATAAACGTTTTTGTTCATCAATAGAAATACCAAGTTTTTCAAATGTTTTTAGTAGTTCAGGATCTACTTGATCTAAACTATCTAATTTAGGTTTTTGAATTGGTGCAGAATAATAACTAATATCTTGAAACGAAGGTTTCTCATATGTTACATTTGCCCATTCTGGTTCTTCCATTTCTTTCCAAATACGAAAAGCATCCAATCTCCATTCGGTCATCCATGCTGGTTCATTTTTCTTTTTAGAAATAGCAATAACAACTTCTTCATTTAATCCAACAGGGAATTTATCAGCATCAATATCTGTATAAAAACCATATTCGTACTCTTTTGTTTCGAGTTCTTTTTTTAAATCGTCTTCTGTAAATTTGTTCATCTTAAATGAGTTAACATTTATAAGTTAACATTTTAATTTATAGTGAAAAACTTTCTCCGCATCCACAAGTTCTTTGTGCGTTTGGATTGTTAAACACAAAACCAGTCCCGTTTAATCCACCTGAATATTCTAAAGTTGTTCCAACCAAGTATAAAAAACTTTTTTTGTCTACAATAATTTTTACATCATTGTCTTCAAATACTTTATCATCTTCCTGGTTTAACTTATCAAAAGTTAAATCATAAGAAAGACCTGAACAACCTCCACTTTTTACACCCACCCTAACAAAATCTGCAGCTGGGTCAAAGCCGTCTTCGTTCATAAGCTCAACTACTTTCTTTTTTGCTATGTCTGAAACCTTTATCATATTGCTTAAATAGATTAATTCTAAATTACTGCAAATATAGGGACAAATTATGGTTTTTTAAACCTTTTTAATATGAATATAACTAATAGTGTTATAGTTGTTACCTATAAACTTTTATATTTGCAAAATGATAGAAGATAAAAATCCTGCACGTACAAGTTTAACTGAATTAGGTGAATTTGGACTGATAAAACATTTAACGCAAAACTTTAATATTCAGCATAATACAACTGTAAAAGCAGTAGGTGATGATGCAGCTGTTTTAGATGTAAATGATAAACAAATTTTAGTTACTACAGATTTGTTAATAGAAGGTGTGCATTTTGATTTAAGTTATATGCCGCTAAAACATTTAGGATATAAGGCGGTGATGGTGAATTTATCGGATGTTTATGCTATGAATGGTGATGCTAAACAAATTACAGTGTCAATTGCAGTTTCAAATAGATTTACCTTGGAAGCAGTTGAAGAATTATATGATGGAATTCATTTAGCATGTAAAGGATATAATATTGATTTAATTGGTGGTGATACAACTTCTTCAACAACAGGAATGTTAATCAGTATTACTGCAATCGGTGAAGTTAATAAGGAAGATGTAGTGTATAGAAATGGAGCAAATCCAAATGACCTATTAGTTGTAACCGGTGATTTAGGAGCTGCCTATTTAGGTTTACAAGTTTTAGAACGTGAAAAACAGGTGTTTCAGGTAAATCCAGAATCTCAACCAGATTTAACCGATTATAGCTATTTAATAGAAAGACAATTAAAACCAGAGGCTCGAAAGGATGTTGTAAAATTATTGCAGGATTTAGAAGTTAAACCTACTTCAATGATTGATATTTCTGACGGACTTTCTTCTGAAATACTTCATATTTGTGAACAATCGAAAGTTGGATGTAATTTATATGAGGATAAAATTCCTTTAGACCAACAAGTAATTTCTACTAGTGAAGAATTTGATTTAAATAGCACAACTGTTGCTTTAAGTGGTGGTGAAGATTATGAGTTGTTATTTACAATTTCACAAGAAGACTTTCCTAAAATAAAAGCCAATCCACATTTAACTGTAATTGGACATATTATTGATGAAAGTGAAGGTGCAAATTTGGTTACTAGAGCAAATCAACAAATAAAACTTACAGCACAAGGTTGGAACGCTATGAAGACTGATTAATTCTTTTTAGCAGCTTTTAATAAATAAAGAAAGAGACTGGATAAGGTCATCTTTGTTTTCAATATGGCTCATATGACCATCTGGAAATTCAGTTACTTGTACTTTGGTGTTTTTTGTTTGTAATATTAATTTTGAATATTCTAATGCAGGATCTTGTTTTCCAATAATCATTTGAATTGGATAATTGGAAGTTTTGAATATGTAAGTAAAATCTTCTCTAATTTTCATTCCTTCTAAGGAAGCTATAATTCCTTGTTTTGAAATTTGTAATGCTTCATTTGTAATTTGTTTAATTTCATTTGGGAATATAGCTCTGTTTTTTTCAGAAAAAAGCATTGGAATTGCTATTCTAACAAAGGTTTTATGATTTTGTTTAACAGCTGCAATTGCTCGGTCTCTATTAATTTTCTTTTCAGTTGAATCAGGTAAAGCAGTAGAATTCATCAAGCACAATCCTTTCATGTTTGAAGAAAATAAATTAGCAAAGGCTAATGCAATATAGCCACCCATACTATGTCCAATAAATATGAATTTTCTTAATTTTAAATGGCTCAATAATGCTTTGACCATTTCAGCCTGATCGTTCATAGTGTGCAAATAACCATGATTTCCAGTTTTTCCATGCCCAAGCAAATCAATACAAATTACCTTATACTTTTCAGATAATATTTTTGAAATATCATTCCACATAGTTATGTTTTCTAAAAAACCATGTAATAATACAATTGCATTACCTTTACCTGAAACGGTGAAATTAATATTGGTGTTTTTGAAATTAAAAGTCATTCTAAATTTAATTCTTTAATCCTTTTATAGCAGAAAATGCTTTGTCTACATTTTCGTCTTCAACTAATATGGAGAATTCATTGGTAGTTGAAACGACTTCATATAATGAGATACCTTCCCAAGCAAGTCTTTTAAAAAATTGATAATATAAACCTGCTATTTTAGTGTTTTCATTAGGTAAGCCAATTGTAATTGCTGATAAGTTATCTTGTTTTGCAATGCAATCTTCCTTCTGAAAACTTTCTTCAATTTGTTTTTTTAGTGAAGTTGTAATCAGAACATTACTTTCATGCACACCTCTTGTAAAAGTGTAAAAAATATGAGGGTCATTTTTTAATACTTCAAGCATTTTTAAATGACTATGAATTAAACTTTCTGAATTTTTAAAAGTATAATCAGAAAGATCAGATCGAACAGTAATATCTCCTAAGTTTTGAAGGACTTTATTCAATTTAATCTTATTTGCCATTTCTTTTGGAGGGCTGTATCTTCTAAGTGCCATCATAATTGCTCCAGATTTCACAGGTTTACGTAGCATTTTAGAAATAGGCTCTCTAAGTTCTTCAGATAGAGCGCTATAGTTTAAGATGTTTCTGGTTAAAGCATCTTCTAAAAAAGGTTGCGAAACTAAAATTTCTTCAACGCAAGTGGCAATAGTTTTCATAATGTTAAATAGTTAACAGTTTGTGCAAAACTAGACTATTTTTTTGAATTAATTAGTCAAACTTATTAGTCAAGTTATATTTGTCAACTTAAAATGAAGATTATGAAAGTTTTAAAGTTTGGAGGGACATCAGTTGGTTCTGTAGGTAATATTAAAAAAGTAAAAGAAATTATTACTGATGGTGAGAAAAAAATTGTGGTGCTTTCTGCAATGTCAGGAACAACGAATGACTTAGTTGAAATATCTGAATTTATAAAATTAGGGAAGCTTAAAGAAGCTTCTTTAAATGTTGAAAAATTATATAAAAAATATAATGTTGTATTAGATGAGTTAATTAATGCGTTTGATGTTAAACAAGATGTTTCAAATTATATAAACAAGGTTTTTGATTTTTTAAGAAGTTCTGTGTCTCAAGGTTTTTCAACATTGTTGTATAACAAGTTAGTTATGCAAGGCGAATTGTTGTCTACTTATATTTTTACGAAGTATTTGCAGCAGGAAGGAGTGAATGCAAAATTGTTACCGGCTTTAAGTTTTATGAGAATTGATAAAGCTAATGATCCCGATGATTTTTATATTAAACAAAATTTACAGAGATTAATTAAAGATGAGTTGCCGGCACAGATATATGTTACTCAAGGGTTTATTTGTTTAGATGCATTTGGAAAATTTGCAAACTTACGAAGGGGTGGAAGTGATTACACTGCTACCATTATTGGTGCAGTGCTTGAAGCTGATGAGGTTCAAATTTGGACTGATATTGATGGAATGCATAATAATGATCCTCGTTTTGTTGAAAATACTCACGCAATTTCCAATCTTTCTTTTGATGAGGCAGCTGAACTTGCTTATTTTGGCGCAAAAATATTACATCCTCAAACTGTTATGCCAGCACGAGAAGCTAATATACCAGTACGTTTAAAAAACACTTTGGAACCAGAATCTTATGGTACATTAATTTCTAGTAAATATAAAGGTGAAGGAATTAAGGCGATAGCAGCTAAAGATAATATTACGGCTATAAAAATAAAATCAGCTCGAATGTTGTTAGCACACGGTTTTTTGAAGAAGGTTTTTGAGATTTTTGAAAAATATGAAACTTCAATTGATATGATTACGACTTCTGAAATAGCAGTTTCTCTTACAATTGATGATGATAAAAACCTTGATAGTATTGTTGATGAACTAACTAAATTTTCTACGGTGGAAGTTGATACTAAACAAAGTATTATTTGTTTGGTAGGACATTCCGTTGTTACCCATAGTGAAACACATAGATTGTTTAAAATATTACAAGACATTTCTATAAGAATGATATCTTATGGAGGAAGTAAAAATAATATTTCATTATTAGTTAATACAAAAGATAAAATTCAGACCTTGAAACTACTGAACTCATATGTTTTTGAGTTTGAACCTGCCTAAACTAAAGTAGATTTTTCAATTTCTTTAATATAGGTAGAAGGATATGAATTGGTTTTTTTATAAAATGCTTTGGAAAATGATTCTACATTATTAAACCCAATTTCAAATGAAATTGCAGTAATTGTATATTTTCTAAATTTAGAATCATTTTTCATTTTTTTAAGACAATATTCTATTCTTAAATTAGAAATATAAGAGCTGAAATTCATCTGTTTATGAGTATTTATTATTTTGGATAGGTAGTTTGAGTTTGTATTTAGTTTTTTTGATAATTTATTCAATGTTAATTTATTTTCTAAATAATCATGATTTGTTTCAAATTCCTTTAAAGAATTTAGTACTGATTCAATAATATCTTGAGAAATTGTATTTGGTTCTTTTGAATCTTCTTTTTTAGTTTTTTTTACTTTGTTTTTATCAACTGACTCAAGAACTTTGGTTGTTATATGTTTATCAATTGATTTATGTTGGGTATTACTCCAAAGAAAAAATAGAATAAAAACAACAATAATTAATGCTAAACCTAAGATGGTGTATGAATATTTTAAACTTTCATTTTTTAATTTTTTTATAATTTTTTCCTTTTGAGAAAGCAATAAAGGAGTATCATATTTTTTTATGAGTATTTCGTTTATATTTTTATAATTCTTATTTAAAACACTGTCAACTTTTAGAAGTCTGTTTATATATACTAATTGATTCTTTATATCACCCTTCATTTTGTAATAATTCACAAAATAGTCTTGTATATCTCTTACCTCAGCAACTACATCATTTGCTGAATTGTAAATTGAGTCAGCTTTTTTAAAATGATAAAAAGCTTTTTCTTCTTTGTTTTGCTTCTGGTAAATATTTCCTCTGTAATAATGATCATTTAAAAGCCCGTTAGGTGTGGTTTCAAAAGGGAATGCCTTATCTAAGCTGTCTATGGCAGCTTTAAAATTATTTTGATAATACGCAATATAACCTGTTTGAGAAACAAAATTGTAATATAGTTTATAGTCTTTTTCAATGAGGCTTTTTTTAATTCCTTTTGTTGAGTAAACTAAAGCTGAATCATATTTTTTTCCAAGAATAAACGAGTTAGAGGTGCTATAAAGAGTTCCTAAATAAAGTTGTTTAAATTTATTTTTATTTTTATTATTTTCAATTTTATTAATTACTGTTTTAAAACTCTTTAAGGCTTGTTGATCATTTCCTGAGAAGTTTTTTAATTTACCTACTAAGCTTTCAATATATAATAATTGTTCAATATTATTATGTTTACGTGCATATTGATAGGCTATTAAATAATTATCAAGAGCTTTTTGATCATTTCCTAAATTATAGTGACTCATTCCTTTAGTCATATAACCAAATCCTGGGTATTCATAATGATTAAGGAGTTTTGTTAATTCAATAATACTGTCACAATATTTTAGGGAAATTTCTGGCTTGTTAGCTGAAGCAAATAAGGTATATGCTTTAGCAATTCGTATAATATCTTTTTTATTTTTAGCTTTATTTAAATAAGTGTTTGCATAGAGAATCTTTTCTTCTGAATTTTTTTTATATCGATTATATAATTCCTTATAAGTTTTATCTTTTAAGGAGTCAGGGGTATGAAAATTTTGTGAATTTGCCAGTTGAGTGTTGGCGCAAAACAGGATTAAAATTACTAGTTGTAATTTATTGGTGTGCAAAGATGGTAACAAACCGTAAAATAGATTTATTTTTCTTTTCATTTCTAATTTTTCTTTTTCAATCGGCAAAAATACAATTTATCTTTAGGATATTCTAGTCTATATTTATGAATGTAGACTAGATATGTTTTAAGAATCAAGACTAGGAGTGTATATTTGCAACAAGAATCTTGAGTAATTCAAATTGTTAATTATCAGTATAATTGACGTGAGAGATGAATTTATTTATGAGGAAAATTGCTATGAAAAACTCGAAACATCTGTTTCGAGTTTTTTTTAATCAAGTTTTTATTTAAGAAAATCATGTAATTGTATAGATTACAGTGGGTTATGTTTTAAATGTTAAAATCATGTTATTTTAACATTTAAAAATGTTAATAAGTGTAATTTTTACGTAAATTTCATTCTTCTTAAATTGCTTATTACTTATGGAAAATAGAGGTGTGTTAAAAATTACTCTGTTATTTTTTTATTTATTCTATTCAATTAATTCACATAGTCAAAATTCATTAGAAACCAAACCTGTCTATAAGTGGTTTGATTCAAAAATTGGTATTGGAAATAGTCAATTATATAATGGATATTCTTATGTTCAGAAATTTAGAACCCTAAAAGGAAATAACGAGTTTTATTTAAATTTAGATTTTTTGAATTCCGAAATTATTTATAATGATGAGGTTTTTTATGATGTTGATTTAAAATACGATGTGTTTCATGATGAGGTTATTGTAAGGCTGCCAAATGGATACTCTTTTAATTATATCAGATTAGTTAAAGAAAAGGTAAAGAATTTCACTGTAAATAATATTCAATTTTTATTCTTTTCAAAAAATGATTTAAAAAAATTCCCTGAAATTAAATCCGGATTTTATGAAGTGTTATTTCAAAAAGATGACTTGAGTTTATTTATTAAACACACCAAGAATAGGTTTGAAAAATTAGATAGAGATTATTTATATAATGAATTTAAGGAGCATGAAAGCTATTTTATTTTAAATAATGAACAATGGTATGTGCTTAAGTCTAAAAATGATGTAACAAATATTTTTGTTGACCATAGAAATGAAGTGAAAAGCTTTTACAGGAAAAATAGAAGATTAAAGAAAGATAATTATCATGAATTTTTGAAAAGATTGATTAGTTATATGAATAATTTAAAAATGAATAAAAACCTGATTAAACAATGAAAAAAAGTATTCTTATAGCTTTTTTGTTGAGTTTAAATTTGATGTATTCTCAAAAAGCTAATGAAAAGAAAATTTCAATTCATTTTGAAAATACTCAAAAAAGTGAGGTTCTTGAGCAATTGATTAAAACAACGGATTATAGATTTTATTATATTAAAGAGTGGATTGAAGATGTAAAAGTATCTGGTGATTATTCTCAAGTTTCTATATCAGAAATTCTTAATGATTTATTTAAAGGATCAGTTATTAATTATTTTATTTATAAGAACCATAATATTATTTTGACAAAAAATAATTTAATATATGATTCACTTCCTGATAGTTTTTATAATAAAGTAAAAACTACCAATTCAGAAAATCAAATAATTCGACCAGTTTTATATAATGAGAATAAAAGTAATGCTAAAATCTCATATGAAACAGTTAGAATAGGAAAAGAAGCTAGAAACAGTAGAAAATCATTTTCTCTTCAAGGATTTATAAAAAATGTAAATACAAATGAACCTATACAAGATTTAGTAATAAGTGTAATTGGGAAAAACATTAATTCTGTTTCTGATTCAAAAGGTTTTTACTCAATGGAAATTCCTTCTGGAGTTAATTTAATTGAGACTAAGGCTCTTGGATTGGAAAATGCCAGAAAGAAAGTTATAATTTATAATAATGGAAAATTAGATTTTAAATTAAAAGAAAATTCACTTGTTTTAAATGAGGTAATTATCAAATCTAATCAGAAAAAAAATATAAAAGAAGCTGTGACTGGAATTACAAAAGTTCATGTTGAAGATATAAAAAGTATTCCTTTGGTTTTAGGAGAGCGTGATATATTAAAAGTAGCAACAACTTTACCAGGTATAAAAACAGCAGGTGAGGGAGCATCAGGTTATAGTGTTAGGGGAGGTAAAGAAGACCAAAATTTAATTTTGTTAGATAATGCAGTTATTTATAATCCCTCTCATTTTTTTGGTATTTTTTCAGCATTAAATCCTTTTACATCTGGAGATGTAAATATATATAAAGGAAATATACCTGCAGAATATGGAGGTCGTTTATCATCTGTATTTGAAATTCATACCAAAAATTCAAGTACTGAACAATTTTCTGGAGAAGCTTCTATTGGTCCTGTAACAAGTAATTTAAGTTTTGAAATTCCTATTGTCAAAAATAAATCAGGACTAATAATTGGTGCGAGAGGAACTTATTCAGATTGGGTATTGAAATCAATTAATGATAAATCTATAAGCAATAGTAATGCCTCTTTTTATGATATTGTTGCAAAGTATTCACATAAAATAAACTTGAAAAACTCCATAGAAACTTCAGCATATTATAGTAAGGATGCATTTAAAATAACATCCGACTCATTATATAGCTATAATAATAAATTAATGTCTTTAAAATGGAACCATAATTTTAATGATAAGAATTTAGGCAGTATTGGAATTAGCAATAGTGAATATAAGTTTAATATAAATTTTGAAAGTGATAATATTGATGATTTTGATTTGGGGTATAAAATAAATGAAACTGAAATTAAGTTTGGGATGAAATACTTAATGAATGACCGTCATAAATTTAATTATGGAGTTTCAAGTAAATTATATTCTGTAAATCCTGGAGGGATTAGGCCTTTAGGAAGTGAATCAATAGTAGAAAGTGTTAATATTCCTCAAGAGAGAGCCTTGGAGTCTGCATTGTTTATTTCAGATAATTATAAAATAAATAAAAGATTATTACTTAGTGCTGGAATTCGTTATTCTAGTTATTCATCTATTGGTAAAGCAGATCAACGGGTCTATTCAGAAGGAATACCAAAAAGTGATGGTAGTGTAACAGAAATAAGAAGTTTCAAAAAAAATGAAGTTATTAAAACTTATGGTGGTCCAGAAATTAGAGTATCTTTTAGATATTTTTTACTACCTAGCTTGTCTGTAAAAGGTAGTTATAATAGTTCATATCAATATATTCATTCGCTTTCAAATAATACCACAGCTTCTCCAACTGATACTTGGAAATTATCTGATTTAAACATTAAACCTCAACAAGCTAATCAATATACTTTAGGTGTTTATAAAAATATAAATGGAAATTTATATGAGTTAAGTTTAGAAGGTTATTATAAAAAGTCTAAAAATATATTAGATTATAAAGTAGGTGCAAATTTGTTTCTTAATGAGTATATAGAAACAGAGGTTTTACAAGGGGAAGGGAAATCTTATGGTGTTGAATTTTTAGTTAAAAAAACAGAAGGAAAATTAAATGGCTGGTTAGGATATAGCTATTCTCGCTCATTTTTAAAATTTAATGGTGAATTTAGTGAAGAACGAATTAATAATGGAGAATATTTCCCTTCAAATATAGATAAACCTCATGATATAAGTTTAATAGCTAATTATAAAATTACAAAGCGCTATAGTTTTTCAACTAACTTAACTTATCAAACTGGTAGACCAATTACCTATCCCGTTGGTAAATATGTTTATAACGGATCTGAACATGTAATGTATAGTGACCGCAATAAGTTTAGAATTCCTGATTATTATAGGGTTGATATTGGTTTTAATATTGAAGGAAATCATAAAATCAAGAAATTTGCACATAGTTTTTGGAATATTTCAATTTATAATGTTTTAGGTAGAAACAATCCATATTCTGTGTATTTTGTAAATGAGGACAATGAAATCAAAGCTTTTAAAAGCTCCATTTTTTCAATACCGATTCCCACAATAACTTATAATTTTAAATTTTAATATTTGTTTGCTGTATGAAAAACAGAAAATTACGCCTATTATGGATTCTAATTATTGGTTTCAGCATAAATAGTTGTGTTGAACCTTTTGATATAAAAACAATAACTTATGAAAGCGCTTTAGTTATTGAAGCTACTATTACCAATGAATTCAAATTTCATGAAATTAGATTATCAAGAACATTTAAAATTGAAGAGAATGGAACAACAGGTGAAAGTGGAGCGGATATAAAAATTATTGATAACGAACAAAATGTATTTAGTTTTCATGAAGTTTCAAATGGAAAATATATTTCAAATGATAAATTTTCTGCTAAACCTAATAGCTCTTATCTACTCAGAATAGTAACAAAAAATGGAAAGATTTACTCCTCAAGCTCAATGAAATTAACCGAAAGTGTTGATATTGATGAGATCAAAGTAGAAAAAACTGAGGATAATTATTCAGGAATTTCAATTTTAGTTAATAGTTTTAACCCTTCTGGAAATGCCAATTATTATAGATATGAATATGAAGAAACTTATAAAATTATTGCTCCTAAGTGGTCTCATTATGAGTTGAATATAGTTTCTTCGAACCCTCCTTATGAGTTAGAGGTAGTTGAGAAAATAAATAAAGAAACTAAAATTTGTTATAAAACAGATTATTCTAAAGGAATTATACAAACAACTACAAGTGATTTTAATGAGGATAGAGTGTCAAATTTTAAAGTAAGATATATTTTAAGAGACGACATTAAAATTGCACACCGATATAGTATTTTAGTAAAACAATATGTACAATCTCAGGAAGCATATACCTTTTTAAAAACTTTAAATGATTTATCAAATTCAGAAAGTTTGTTTTCACAAAATCAACCAGGTTTTGTTACGGGGAATATAGTTTCAAAAGACAACCCAAATGAAAAAGTTATTGGATTTTTTGAAGTTTCTTCAGTAACCTCTAAAAGATTTTTTTTTAATTATAAAGATCTTGATCTTGATCCAGCTAATCATCCTGAGTTTAAATATGATTGTAAATATTATGCACCAATTCTTGATAAGGATTTAATTGATATTGTTCAGCGCGGTCAATTACTTTATTATTTTAGAAATGATGGTAAAAATGGTCCAGTGGTTAAACCTGGAGGCCCATATGTTATGGTTTCACCATATTGTGGAGATTGTACGTCAATTGGTAGTTCTATTGTGCCTAGTTTTTGGGTTGAATAATTAAAAGTTTAAGCATGAAAAGATATATTTTTATTTTTATAATAATAGGAAACCTTACAACAAGCTATTGTCAGTCAGAAGTAATTAAAGATAACGGTTTTGCAATTAAAGAAATGCCGACAGAAAAAATTTATGTACATCTAAATACTTCTTTTTTACTGTCAGGAGAATACTTATTCTATTCAGTGTTTTGTTTAAAATCAAAAACAAATAAATTAAGTGATTTAAGTAAAATTGCATACGTAGAGTTGATAGGTAAAAATAATACTTCGATCTTTAGACATAAGATTCGTTTAGAATCTGGTTTAGGACAAGGAGAATTCTTTGTGCCTGCTAAAATACACTCTGGAAATTATAAACTTATAGCCTACACTCAATGGATGAGAAATGGTTCAAGAGATAATTTTTTTCAAGAAAATATTAGTATTGTCAATCAATTCAGTAATAATCAAAAAGATATTTTAAGTTTTGATAATAATTTAGGTAGTGAAAAAAAAACCAGTCAAGTTGAAGTTGGTTTGGAAGGTCACAAAAGAATTTCCAATAGTAGTATTGTTAAAATTCAACTACCAAATAAAAGTTACAAAAATCGAGAAAAGGTGACTTTCAAAGTTTTAGGAGAAAAAAATAATGTGTCTTTTGGAAACTTCTCAATTTCAGTTCGAAAAATTGATTCATTTAAGAAGAACAAAAGCTTAACAAGTAGTGATTTTTCCAATTTTAAAGGTTCAGTTAATAGTCCGGAGCAATTCAGTATTTTAAATTTTTTACCTGAACTAAGAGGTGAAATATTATCTGGAGAGGTTTTGTTTTTAGATTCTAAAAATCCGGCTTCTAATGTACAAGTAGCTCTATCAATTCCTGGGAAAGATTTCACTTTTAAAGTAGCTAGAACTAACAGTGCAGGGAAGTTTTATTTTAATTTGCTGAAAGATTATAAATATTCTGAAGGCTTTGTACAGGTAATTACGGATAAAGGAAGGAATTTTCTTGTTAAATTGGATGAAACGACTGATATTGAAAAAAAACATTTAAAATTTGATGATTTTAAAATTTTAGAAAAGGATAGAGAGGGGATATTGGAACGAAGTATACAAATTCAAATTGAAAATTCATATTCCATAATTAAACCTAATAATATAAAAAGTTTGAAAATTAAAGAGCCTTTTTATGGGTTAAACTCTATAGAGTATTTTTTGGATGATTATACAAGATTTTCTTCTCTAAAAGAAACAATTGTGGAAATTATTGAATTTGTGAGTGTTAAGCATAAGAAAGGAAAAAAAACCATTCATGTTGTGAAAGGAGATGGAACTAAAGTTTCAGATATTTTGCCATTAGTTTTGTTGGACGGAGTGATAATTGATGATCATAATGACATAATGAAATTTAAGACTAAACAGGTGAAAAAAATTAGTGTTGTTAGAGAAAAATATAACTATGGTTCACAAGTGTTTGAGGGGATTGTGTCAATTGAAACATTTAAAGGTGATTATAAAAAACTTGAAAAAGGGGAGCATATAAAAAAAATAAAATTGTTTAAACCTTTAGATAACAAAATATATTTTAAACAGGTCTATAATAATGAAGACTTAAATCATATACCAGATTTGAGATATCAGTTGTTGTGGCAACCCAAACTTAAATTTAGAGAAAAAGAAAAAGAAGTTTCTTTTTTTACTTCAGATAACAATGGTGAGTACGAAATTCGACTTGAAGGTTTTACCTTAGAAGGGAAAGCAATTTCAATTCAGGAAAGATTTGAAGTAAAGTAATAAAATTTTGTATGGATGCTAAACAAAACTCGAAACGGCTGTTTCGAGTTTTGTTTGGATTTTTAATTGAAATACTAAGAATTCATTAAATCTTCAATTTCTTCAATTTCAATAGGAATGTTTTTCATTAAGTTAATTGGTGTACCTGTTTTTTGAACAACTACATCATCTTCAAGCCTAATTCCCATGTTTTCTTCTGGAATATAAATTCCAGGTTCAACCGTGAAAACCATGTTTTCTTTCATAGGTGTTTTTAAAGCACCATAATCATGTGTGTCTAATCCCATGTGGTGAGAGGTTCCATGCATAAAGTACTTTTTATAAGCAGGCCATTTAGGATCTTCGTTTTGAACATCTAATTTATCAATTAACCCTAAGTCTAAAAGTTCAGAAGTCATTATTTTACCAACTTCTTTATGGTATTCTGCCCATAATACTCCGGGTGTAAGCAAGTTTGTAGCTTCATTTTTCACTCTTAAAACAGCACTATAAATTGCTTTTTGTCTATCGGTAAATTTTCCATTGACAGGAATTGTTCTTGTCATGTCACTTGAATAGTTTGCGTATTCAGCTCCAACATCCATTAATAACATGTCACCGTCTTTACATTCTTTATTGTTTTCAATATAATGTAAAACACAAGCGCTATAACCTGAGGCAATTATAGGTGTATATGCAAAGCCATTAGATCGATTTCTTAAGAATTCATGCATAAACTCAGCTTCTATTTCAAATTCCATAATACCGGGCTTTACAAAAGGTAATATTCTTCTAAAACCTTTGTTTGTTAGGTCACATGCAGTTTGTATAATATCCAATTCTTCTGTTTCTTTTACGCCCCTAATATCTTGTAAAATTGGATTACTTTTCTCCCATTTATGCGCTGGAAAGTCATGTTTACATTGTTTAATAAAGCGATCTTCTCTTGTTTCAATTTCAACAGATTGACGATAGTGTTCATTTGTGTTAAAATAGATTCTTTCGGCTTCAGTCATTAAATCAAAAAATACTTTTTTAAATTCAGATAGCCAGTAAACGGTTTTTATTCCAGAAACATTTGTGGCTTCTTCTTTAGAGTATTTAGCTCCGTACCAAATTGCAATATGTTCATTGGTTTCGGTTAAAAATAAAATCTCACGATGATTAGGGTCAATGGCGTCTGGAAATAATAATAGAATGCTTTCCTCTTGGTCAGCACCACTTAAATATAGTAAGTCACTACTTTGTTCAAATGGAATTGTGCTATCGGCACCAGTAGTAAAAAGATCATTTGAATTAAAAACAGCAATTGATTTTGATTTCATTTGAGCAGTAAATTTAGCTCTGTTTTTAATAAAAAGTTGGTTGTTAATAGGATGGTATTTCATCGTTTTATTTTTTTTAAGTTAACGAGATCTTAATTTTGAAATACACCTAAATGCAAATAAAGATGTTAAATTAAAGTTACGTATTTCATTATAACTATTTTATGTAATAGTTTAACAACAAAGTTATAAATTTGTTCAAAACCAAAACTTATAAACTCAATATTATTTATGCGAAAATTAATAGTATTTCTGCTCTTTGCCTCTTTTTCAACAATTATGTTGTCTCAAAATAAACCCGCTTATAAGTTATACAATTCAAAAGGAGTTAAGGTTTCTTATAAAAAGATGATTCGTAAAATGAAAAAAGCGGATGTTGTTTTATTTGGAGAGCATCATAATAATCCAATTGTACATTGGTTACAAGTTGAAGCTACCTCAGAATTAAGTAAATTAAGAGAATTGACTTTAGGAGCGGAAATGATTGAAGCAGATAATCAAATTCAATTAAATCAATACTTAAATGGAGAAATAAACCAAAAAGCTTTTGATACAGTTGCTAGATTGTGGAAAAATTACCCTACAGATTATAAGCCATTGGTAGATTTTGCAAAATCAAATAACCTAAGTTTTATTGCTACAAATATTCCTAGAAGATATGCAAGCAATGTTTTTAAAGGTGGGTTTAAAGCGCTTGACAATTTATCTGAGCAAGAAAAAAATTGGATAGCCCCATTACCAATTAAATACGATGCTTCGTTACCTGGATATTTGAAAATGAAAGAAATGATGGGAGGTCATGGAGGTGATAATTTACCAAAGGCACAGGCAATTAAAGATGCTACAATGGCTCATTTTATTTTAGAGAATATAACAACTAATAATTTATTTATACATTATAATGGTTCATATCATTCTGATGATTATGAAGGAATCAATTGGTATTTAAAACAAGAAAATAGAGAACTTAATATTATTACGGTAAGTGTAGTTGAGCAAAAAAATCCTAAGAAATTTAATAAAGAAAATAAGTTGAAGGCTGATTTTATTATTGTTATTCCTAACACTATGACGAAAACTTATTAGTTGATTTTGTTATAAGAATTTCAATAATTAATAAAATACATTAGCGTTTTTATACTATTATTGGACTTAATCGTGAAACAATATAAATCAATTGAATAAAATGGAATTTCAACTTAATTCATCATATTAGTTCATAAATTTTTAGTATTTTCGAAGTTACTAATAACTAAAAAAAATATTTCTTTGCCTAATTTATTTCATGAAAACGAATTCGTTTTTAATGTTCTATTTGAAGCTGTGTCTGAAGGTGTTGTGGTTGTAGATGAAAATCAAACAATCGTAGCTACTAATTCTGCTGCAGAACAAATGTTTGGATATTTTAATGACGAACTAATAGGAAAACACCTTAATGTGTTAATACCTTCAAAGCATCATAAGGCTCATGGTGGGCATTATAATAAATTCTACAAACAATCATCGGCTAGGCAAATGGGACAAAACACTGATTTGTTTGGGGCTCACAAAAGTGGAACTAATTTTCCTGTAGAAGTAGGTCTAAATCCTTTTAAAATTGGAGAGAAAACTTATGTAATGTCTATTGTTATTGATATTACTGTTAGAAAACAATCTGAAAATAAAATTAAAGAACTAAACGCCCTTTTAGAAGAAAAAATATCAAAAAGAACAAATGAATTAAATAAAACAGTTTCAGATTTAAAAAAGGAAATTGAAAAAAGAGTAAAGGCAGAGTCTAAATTAAGAAAAGCTTTAAAGAAGGAAAAAGAGTTAAATGAATTAAAAACAAAATTTTTATCATTGGTTTCCCATGAATTCAAAACACCATTAAGTGGTATACAAAATGCAGCAATATTAATTGGGAAATATAAAAATACAGAAACTCAAGAGAAAAGAGAAAAGCATTTATTCACAATAAAAAACAAGGTTCAATATTTAAATGGAATTCTAAACGATTTTTTATCTGTTGAACGACTAGAGTCTGGGAAAATAAAGTATAAATTGAGTAATTTTAAATTGAGTAAAATTGTAAATGAAGTTATTTACAATGCTAATATGATGTTGAAAAGTGGGCAGCATATTAACTACCCTTCCAATATTGACGATATTAATATTTATCAAGATGAAAAAATTCTTGAATTAATATTATCTAATCTGTTACACAATGCTATAAAATATTCCTCGGAAAATACTACCATTGATTTTAAAATAATACATAATACCAAGGAGTTTATTTTTGAAATTAAGGATCAGGGAATTGGAATTCCGCTTGAAGATCAGAAACATATTTTTGAACGATATTTTAGAGCTGAAAATGCCTTAACAAATCAAGGGACAGGAATTGGTCTAAACATTGTAAAAGGACATTTAGAAAATCTTGGAGGAAACATTGAGTTTAACAGTATTAAAAATGAAGGAACCACTTTTATTGTGAAATTACCATTAATAACAGAGAAATGAAAACAATATTAATAATTGAGGACGATACGATATTACGAGAAACAACGGCTGAAATTTTAGAATTAGAAAATTATAAAGTTGTTACCGCGCCAAATGGAAAAAGAGGTGCAGAGAAGGCTAGAATTATGCTTCCAGATTTAATATTATGTGATATAATGATGCCGGAAATGGATGGTTATGATTTACTAAAGCTATTATCTCAAGAAGAACAAACCAAAAGAATTCCTTTTATTTTTATGTCGGCAAAAGCAGAAATGAAAGATGTTCGAAAAGGAATGGATTTGGGAGCTGATGATTATTTAACTAAACCTATTGGTGAAGATTTACTTTTAAGTGCTATTAGTAGTAGGTTAGCAAAGTTTGAATTATTAAAAGAGCAGGAAGCAAAAGAAGTTATTGTTTTAGAGGAAGAAAATTCATTTAATAATATTGAAGATTTAGAAGATCTTAAAAATTTCTTTTGTGATTATGGAATTTCAAAAAAGTATAAAAAAGGTGAGGTTATTTATAAGGAAGGGGAAAGCTCAAATAACATTTATTTAGTTTATAAAGGGAAAACAAAAAGCTTTAAAATTGATGAGTTTGGAAAAGAGTTAATTCTAAATATTCACAAGGGAGATGATTTCATTGGTTTGTCGGCTATTATTGATAATTCTCATTACTATGAATCTGTAACAGCAATGGAAGAAGTTGAAATTATACATGTTCCAAAAAATAAATTGCAAGAAATATTAGAAAGCAATCATAAACTTTCTTTAGAAATATTTCAATTGATAAATGAAAATTTAACAGAAGTTAAAGAGCAGTTATTACAAATGGCATATGGTTCAATGCGTAGAAAAACAGCGAAAACCATTTTGAAATTTGCCAATATAATGAGTCATAAACCAACCGATAGTATTAATATATCTCGTCGCGATCTTGCAGGTGTTGCAGGAATCGCTACAGAAAGTTTAATAAGAACTTTAACCGATTTTAAAAAGAAAGGAATCCTTGAAATTGACGGTAGAAATATTAAAATTCTGGATCTTGAAAAACTGGAAGCTGTCAATTAAATTTTGAATTGAAAAAGACCTATAAAGTGTGGTTAAATCGCTGACTAATGTCATTTATTCTTAAAACACCATTGTTTAAGTTTGTATGAATTATAATGTCAATGAAAAATATATTAATCTTAACGGATTTTTCGAATAACTCCTGGAATTCAATCCAATATACCCTTGAATTTTTTGAAGGTAAAAAGTGTAATTTTTATATATTGAATGCCGAAAATACTCAAGGAGATAAAATTGAAGAGGATGTATTTAACCACGTCGAAGTCACTACAAAAAAAAATAATAAGACAAGAATAAATGAACTTTTAAGTAAAATTTCTTTGTCTCCTTTAAGTGGTAATCATAAGTTTGTTTCAATAATCTCGGAAGATAATATTATTGATGCCGCAAGAAAAGAAATTAAAGAAAAAAATATTAATTTAATAGTAATTGGCAGTAACGGAATGACTTCTAGTGGGAGGGAAAATAATATAAGTCCAATTTCCGAGGAGATTATTACAAAATTAAAATGTTCAATTCTAGTGGTTCCTAATGAGGCTCAATTTAATGGAGTTAACAAAATTGGATTTCCAACAGATTACACTAATTTTTACGAGGCGAGATTGCTGCAAAATATGACCAACTTTTTGAGCTACCAGGAATCACCAATTAGCTTCGTTCATGTTTCAAAAAAAACTGAAAAATTAAATAAAGAACAACGCTGGAATAAAGAAACTTTAGAAGATTATTTCGTAAATCAACCACATAGTTTTCATAATGAAGTTAACGAGAATTTTGAAGTGTCTATAGAAAACTTTATAGATAAGGAATCTATTGATTTGGTTGTGATGGCGGCAAAAAACTTGAATTTATTTGAGCAGATATTGTTTAGACCAAAGCAAAAAGACATTAAGTATTATTTTAAAACTCCTTTTTTAGTGCTTCATGAGTTAATCATTGAAGATTCATAGTGTATTTATAATTATTTTTCACAAAAATATATAAATATACTTTCTAGGTGTATATATTATAATAAATTTGAACTAACTAGATACACCATTTAGGCTGTGCTAATTTGATATTAACCAAATTTATTGATAATGAAAAAGTTCACCATCGTTTTAAGTTTTTTATTTTTTACTACAATTTTATATGCCCAGAACTCAATAGTTAAAAATATTCCATTTACAAATATAGGTCCATCAATTATGAGTGGTCGAGTTGTAGATGTTGATGTAAATCCTAATAACCCAATTGAATTTTATGTTGCTTATGCATCTGGCGGACTATGGTATACAAATAATAATGGTACGTCTTTTTCACCTATTGCAGACAATGCTCCAACCCAAAATATGGGAGATATTGCAGTTGATTGGAAAAATGGAACAATTTGGGTAGGTACAGGTGAAAGTAACTCATCGAGATCCTCGTATGCTGGAATCGGAATTTTAAAAAGTAATGATAAAGGGAAAACTTGGGAAAATGTAGGTTTAAATGATTCTCAACACGTTGGTCGAATAATCATCAATAAAAATAATCCAAATGAAATTATTGTCGGTGTTATAGGTCATTTATATACACCAAATAAAGAGCGTGGAATTTTTAAAACTTCCGATGGTGGAAAAACTTGGAAGAACACATTATTTATAAATGAAAATACAGGAATAATTGATGTAAGTGTATCTCCAACTAATCCAGAAATTATGTTTGCTGCCTCATGGGAAAGAAATAGGAAAGCTTGGAATTTTGATGGTGATGGTGAAAATTCTGCAATTTATAAAAGTATAGATGGAGGTTCAAATTGGGTGAAAATTACTTCAGAAGAAAATGGCTTCCCAACAGGGAAAGGAATTGGTAGAATTGGTTTAGCTGCATTTGATAGTAATGTGGTTTATGCTTTGTTAGATAATCAATTTAGAAGACCTATTAAAAAGAAAAGTAAAAAAGAAGGGTTATCTAAGGATGATTTTAGAAGTATGAGTATTTCAAACTTTTTAAAATTGAATAATGAAGATTTGAATAAATTTTTAGAGAATAATTATTTTGATAAAAAGTATTCAGCTAAAAGTGTAAAGAAATCAGTTGAAAAAGGAAAAATTAAACCAAGTGATCTGGTTACATATTTAGAGGATGCGAATTTTGTATTGTTAAACTCTGAAGTGATTGGTGCTGAGGTGTATAAATCTGAAGATGGAGGGAGAAGCTGGAAAAAAACTCATAAAGATTATTTAGATGGAGTTTACAGTTCATATGGGTACTATTTTGGAATAATAGCAGTGAATACTTTTAATGAAAATAAAATTTACATTGGTGGAGTTCCACTTATAAAATCAGATGATGGTGGTATTACTTTTACCTCAATAGGGAAGGAAAATGTACATGCTGATCATCAGGCAATTTGGGTAAATTCTAAATTAGAAGGACATATAATTAATGGAAATGACGGAGGAATAAATATTACCTACGATGATGGCGAAAACTGGATTAAAAATAATCAGCCTTCAGTTGGTCAATTTTATTCTGTTAATGTAGACAACCAAAAGCCATATAATGTTTACGGAGGTTTGCAAGATAATGGTGTTTGGTATGGTCCAAGTAATTATAAGGCATCAAAAAGATGGATCGGAAGTGGAAATTATCCTTATAAATCAATTGGTGGAGGTGATGGAATGCAAGTTCAAATAGATAGTAGAGATAATAACATTATTTATTCTGGCTCTCAATTTGGATATTATTTTCGATTGAATTTAAAAACTAAAGAACGAATTGATATTCATCCTAAGCATGAACTTGGTGATTCTCCTTATCGCTATAATTGGCAAACTCCTATTTTGCTTTCCTCACATAATCAGGATATTTTATATATGGGTGCTAATAAATTATTGAGGTCAATGGATCGAGGAGAAAGTTTTGAAGTGATTTCACCGGATTTAACCTCAGGAGGAAAAAAGGGAAATGTCCCTTATGGAACTTTGTCTTCAATTTCTGAAAGTCCATTTCAATTTGGATTAATTTATGCGGGTAGTGATGACGGTTATATATATGTGACAAAAAATGGAGGGTCTAATTGGGAGTATATTTCAAACAACCTTCCAAAAGAAAGATGGATTTCTAGAGTAATTGCTTCGCAACATGAAAAAGAAAGAGTTTATATAACATTAAATGGATATAGAAACGATGATTTTACACCTTATATTTTTGTAAGTGATGATTTTGGGAAAACTTGGATTCCTATTAATGGAAATTTACCTAGCTCTCCAATAAATGTGGTTAAAGAAGATTCTTTAG
>Ga0193953_1000241_pt1 | contig 30802 bp, 27 predicted proteins | sample BB_4_MG_FD_140325 | JGI IMG/M metagenome (GOLD analysis project Ga0193953, IMG submission 140325) | Microbial mat bacterial communities from the Broadkill River, Lewes, Delaware, United States - BB_4_MG | ecosystem: Environmental > Aquatic > Freshwater > River > Microbial mats | place: USA...
TCTTCAATCAATGCCTTGCCTACATGGATGTAGGTACTTAGGTTATGTTTGGAACGTATAACCTGTGCCTCTAAGCCTTTTAATTCTCGCTGAGTGGGAAAGAACTTAATCAACTTGGTATTAAGTAAAAATGAGTATTTATCTCGCCTAAGTCATATTTATTATTCTCATAATTAAAAAAGCCAACAACACTATATATTGTGCTAAATCAAACAATCAATACAACATATAGAATTACGTTGACAAACATGTGATTTCGATCAACTATTCAATTCATAAAAATCACAGGTGTCTGTCTGCTACAAAACGGTCATGTCACTGCACTATGCTAAAAAATCATGAGAAGAAAAATAATGAATAATGAGATAATTAAAGAAAATATTATGGAAGATGCTCTCACAACGTCAGCCGTTTTTGATCCCAATCATTTACAACTTGCTTCTCAAGATATTTGGCGTTCAAAGTATCAATTAAAAACCTCATCAGGTACGCCTGTTGACCATAGCGTTATCGATACATTTGAGCGTGTTGCAGAGGCAATTGCAAACGTAGAAACGACTCCAGCAAAACAAAAAAAATACCGTGAAGAATTTTTATGGGCATTGATGAATGGCGCAGTACCCGCAGGGCGTATTATTTCAAATGCAGGTGCTGACGAACAAAAGCCTACCGCATCAACCATTAATTGTACGGTATCCGCAACTATTGAAGATTCAATGCAAGGTATCGTAGGTGAAGCCGTTAGTAAAGCAAGCTTAACGCTAAAAGCGGGTTGTGGTATAGGTTATGATTTTTCAACCATTCGTCCAGACGGCGGTTTTGTTGCGGGTGCAGGTGCAACCACATCAGGCCCCTTACCCTTCATGGATATTTTCGACACCATGTGTAAAACCGTTTCCTCTTCTGGTGGCCGTCGCGGTGCGCAAATGGGCACAATTGATTGCCAACATCCAGACATCATGGAATTCATCAAAGCAAAACGTGAGGATGGCCGTTTACGCCAATTTAACTTATCCATATTAATTACCGATCCATTTATGGAGGCGGTCAAAGCTGATGCCGATTGGCAATTAGTTTTCCCTACCAATAAAAATGAAATTAGTCAGTTAGGGCTTAACTTTGATCCTGATAATAATACTGATGACGTGATCTGGCGAGAATGGCCGTTAACGATGGACGGTTACATAGTAAACCATGCAGGAGAAACGGCCTGTAAAGTGTATAAAACAATCCGCGCAAAAAATTTGTGGAACATGATCATGAATGCAACTTATGACTATGCGGAGCCAGGTTTTATTTTGATTGATAAAGTGAATGAATATAATAACAATTGGTTCGCCGAACTAATACGAGCAACCAATCCCTGTGGAGAGCAGCCATTACCACCAAACGGTTCTTGCTTATTGGGGTCGATTAACTTAACTGCTTTTGTCAGTAATCCATTCACCGCACAAGCGAGTTTTGATTGGGAGCGCTTTAAAAAAGTTGTTCGTATTTTTACTCGCATGTTAGATAACGTGGTAGAAATTAATGGCTTACCTTTGCCTGAGCAAGTCGCTGAAATTGAAAATAAACGTCGCCACGGCATGGGGTATTTAGGTTTAGGCTCAGCCATGACCATGCTTGGTATGAAATACGGTAAAAATAACTCGGTAGAATTTACCCAAAAAGTGACTAAACACCTTGCATTAGAAGGATGGCGAGAAGCAACCAAGCTGGCAAAAGAAAAAGGCGGTGCACCATTCTTAAACGAAATATATACCATAACAGGTGCTTTATTACGTAAACGTCCAGAGTTAGCAGAAAAATACAAGTTAGGAGACCAAGTTAAAGGGGTTGAATTACATGTTAACTACAGTCGTTATATGAAAAATATTGTGGCTGAATTAGGTGAAAAATGGGTAAACGAAGCCCTTACAACAGGGCTGCGATTTACTCACCACAGCTCTATTGCCCCAACAGGAACCATTGCCTTATCATTAGGAAACAACGCCAGTAATGGTATAGAACCAAGTTTTGCCCATGATTATAAGCGTAATGTTATTGTCCCTGGAAAATCAACCAAGCAACAAGTCAATGTACGTTCTGCCGAGGTATTAGCGTACGAACGTTTGATGAAAAGCACACATGGCGCTGATTGGGAATTGCCCATGAGCAAAATGGGTTCAGTATTATCATTAGATTTATCTCAATTACCTGAAAGTTTTGTTGATACCTCAACGGTAACCCCATCAGAACATGTTGCAGTACAAGCCGCAGCTCAGCAATGGATCGACAGCTCAATCTCTAAAACCGTTAATATTCCAACAGAGTTTCCTTTTGAAAATTTTGAAAATGTTTACCTAGAAGCTTATACAGAAGGGCTGAAAGGCTGCACTACTTTTCGCTTTAACCCTGAAAATTTTTCAGGGGTGCTTGTCAATGAAACCGATCTAGCCAACACCGAATACCAGTTCACCGTTGAAGACGGCGAAGTGATCATTGTTAAAGGCAATGAAACTGTAATTTATGAGGGGCAAGAGCATATTGCCTCAAACCTATTTGAGGCAATAAAAGAAGGGCAATACGGGCGCTTTTAGCACCTGATTTTTAGCACATTAACTAGATGCCTATTTATACAAAAGCGAGTAAGCATCAATATATTTTAGCTTACTCGCAAACTTAACTTATTCAACTGGACTCATTATCAGTTATTTAACAGAGATACATCATGACACAACCATCTTCAACACAAAAACCGATTGAAATCAGTAAAAAAATTATCGGCGTATCCGTAGTAAATAAGCAAGACATTGCTTTAGACAAAGAAAATAACACGCAAGCAATTCCAGAAGAATCAACTCAGCCTATCGAGGTCATTGAAAAAACCACACGTCCTAAAGAGCTAGATTCTAGAACCTATAAAATTAAAGCATCCGCAGGGTATGATCACGCCTACTACGTGAGTATTTCAAATGTTGTGCTTAACGAAGGTACAGAACTAGAAGAAGTTCGTCCCTATGAGATATTCATTAACACCAAAGACAAAATAAATGTTCAATGGGTACATGCCCTTACCTTTATGATGTCGGCTGTTTTTCGTAAAGGCGGTGAATACATGTTTCTACTTGATGAGCTACGAGAAGTCTCGTCACCTAATGCCGGTTGGTTCGGACAACATACTCGGGGAGGCAATCCAAGATACATTGAGTCAATGGTTTCAGCTATTGCCGATACTATTGCTTATCATGTAGAGAAAACTTGCGGCGTTACCGTTGAAGCTATTGAACTATCAAACGAAGCCAAAGCCATTATTGAAGAAAAAAAGGCTGAATACTTAAAAAACCATAACTCGACAATTACCTCAACTCAGGTAGACAATGAAGACGCTGGCATGCCAAATGCGATGGACTGCCCTAAATGTAAAGTACGCAATGCGGTAATCAAACTTGATGGTTGTTTAACTTGTGTCTCATGTGGCGATTCAAAGTGTGGGTGATAGTATCAACACTATCAGCGATGAATACCCACTAACGTGAAATACGAATCTCATCTTTATCGCTAAAACACTATATGTTGTGCTAAACAATGGGTAAAAACACAACATACAGAAAATCATTAACAATAAAGTTGATCTGGATCAACTACGAACATCCTAGAAACACTATATATTGTGCACACTAACAAAACAAAACACAATATATAGGTTTTACATGGAGTTTAATTGCCTCCCTCCCTCTGTCGTTTTTCAAGAAGTCCCTGACGAAATCAGCTTATGCTTTAGCATTACTGGTTGTAAAGTTGGCTGTAAGGGCTGTCATAGCACAGAATTGTGGAACGAAAATTATGGCAGTGCACTAACCAACAAAGCGTTTATTACATGGCTAAAAAAATACCAAGGCTTAATCAGCTGTGTGGTATTTTTTGGCGGTGAATGGCAGCGACATGCATTAATAGAAAAACTACTTATTGCCAAAAATTTGGGGTTGAAAACATGCCTGTATTCAGGTGAAAAATATATAGATATTAGTATCTCTCAACATTTAAATTTTTTAAAAACAGGGCCGTGGCAAGCCGAACTTGGTGGCTTAGAAAGCAGCACTACTAATCAAATTTTTCGTAACGTCAACACTGGCGAAACGCTTAATCATTTATTTATAAAGAATCATTTAAACAAGTCAAACAATCACTCAACAAAAGAAGGAACCAACAATGTTGCGGCTTAACGAAGAACAAATAAACAATAAAAAAGATTTCATCCACCATTATTTTTTAGCAAAAAATGCTGCTGATGGTTCAAAAATGGATGCCAATGCTAATGTTAGCCATAAAAATATTGCTACGTTAGAAGCAGAATTATTAAAAGATTGCTTTGTGCAAATAAACCGCGCTTTAGTGCAAGATAAAATTCGTGAAACCTTCAACGACGAACTAGCCAACGAATACTTACGACAAATTGAAAATCATGAAATATACGTACATGATGAAACCAGTTTAAAACCTTACTGTACCTCAGTAAGCATGTATCCATTCTTACTTGACGGTTTAACAAAACTAGGCGGTGAGTCAAAAGCGCCTAAACATTTAGAGTCATTTTGTGGCTCTTTTGTGAATCTTATTTTTGCCATTTCAGCACAATTTGCTGGCGCTGTGGCTACCGTTGAATTTCTTACTTATTTTGACTATTTTGCTCGCATTGAGTACGGTAATAATTATTTAACCACACATACTAAAGCCATTGAAAATCACCTACAGCATGTGGTTTATGCTATTAACCAACCAGCGGCGGCACGTGGTTATCAAAGTGTTTTTTGGAATATTTCATTATTTGATCAACATTACTTCGCTGCCATGTTTGACGATTTTGTTTTTCCTGATTTCAGTAAACCAAACTGGCAAACAGTAGAAAACTTACAACAATTCTTTCTTGGTTGGTTAAATAAGGAACGTGAAAAATCAGTATTAACATTCCCCGTTGTGACTGCCGCCATGTTAACTGAAAATGGGCAGTGTAAAGACTTAGATTTTGCTCGCCAATTAGCTGAACAAAAAGCACAAGGGAATTCTTTTTTCATTTACTTATCAGACAGTCCTGATTCTCTTGCCTCTTGCTGCCGGTTACGCAATGAAATTTCCGACAATACGTTTTCCTATACATTAGGTGCAGGGGGTGTTGCTACAGGCTCAATTAACGTTATTACGTTAAACATGAACAGGTTGGTGCAAGACGGTCGTGATCTGCAAACAGAAATAGAAAAAATTCAAAAATACCAAGTTGCTTACCGTAAATTAATGGAAGATTACAAAGCCCAAGGCGCGTTATCTGTTTACGATGCTGGTTTTATTACCCTTGATAAACAGTTTTTAACCATTGGCATAAATGGTATGGCTGAGGCAGCAGAATATAACAATATAACCGTAAGTAATAACCAAGCTTATAAAGACTTTGTTAGCAGTCAGCTAAAAGTTATTTACAAAGCTAATCACGAAGCCAAAAAACGTTATGGTTATATGTTTAACACTGAATTTGTACCTGCCGAAAATCTAGGTATTAAAAATGCTAAATGGGATAGCAAAGATGGTTATAAAGTCAATCGTGATTGCTACAATTCTTACTTTTATTTAGTGGAAGACGACAACACCAATCATCTCGACAAATTTGTACTACATGGTAAGGAAATTACCCAGTATTTAGATGGTGGCTCAGCTTTACATTTGAATTTAGATGAAACGTTATCTACCGAAGCGTATTTAAAATTATTTAATGTGGCTGCAGCAACAGGCTGCAATTACTTCTGTACCAACGTAAAGATCACCATCTGTAATGAATGTGAAAAAATAGATAAGCGTACTTTAACGCAGTGTGATGCATGCGGAAGCGATAATATTGACCATGGCACACGTGTTATTGGGTATTTAAAACGGGTAACAGCTTTTAGCCAAGGCCGCCAGAAAGAACATGCATTACGTTACTATCACAAAAATGCACCTAAACATGAAAAAAATACAACAGCTGCCTAGCAACTGTTTTATAGTAATTTTATCTAACCTGTAAAATTCACTGCACCATGAGTATGGTTACTTTGTTAGCCATACTCGCATCGTCTAAGCGGCCATAACGCATAATAAAGTCGGCTTTACCATCATAATTAATATCATGTTGCTCAAATAATGCGCCATTTTTAGGTAACAATATCTTGTGTTTACTTGCCTTTCGGTTAAACAATTTCTTACTTTTATTCCCCAAAAATATAGATAATCTTTCTTCACCCGCAGACAGAATTAAATCTTGACGGCTATCACCATTCACATCAGTTAATAGCACTATAGGTTGGCCGCTTTGGCCTGACGTTAAACTAAAACTTAACTCAACTTCTTTACTAATTAACGCATCATTTTCATAACTATCATCATCATCATTTAGTACAAACAAAAGTACATTTTGATCTATACCGCCTGACAATAACGCGCCAATTATATTACTAACACTTAACTCAAATGAAGATAACAAGACTTCAAATTTATTATCTTCATTTACATCAACAATTTTCAGCCCCGTTAATGTTCCCTCGGCTTTGATCACTGTACTTGGTGTTTCCTTAAATGCTAAGGTACTGTTTTCATCAATATAACCAAAATAAAACTCATAATCATTAGTTCGTTCTAATACTCCTGAACTTTGAGTAAAACGCACAATAACATCGGTTACCCCATCCCCATTTATATCTTTTATTTGTTCAACGACACGATGGGTTAAATTACTTTGATCAGGATTTTCACCATCCGATTCGGTAATTTGCCACCAATTCAAGCCTTGAATTGTATCAGCCAGCACTAGATTTTCCGATTGCTCTGCAAATTTACCGTCTAAATCTTGACTAAAATAATTTATTTTGCCCTTAGAAACCCAAGCAACATCTTGTCTATTATCTAGATTAAAATCAGCAAAAAAAAGTGAGCTTGGTTGAAACATAACACCACCCAAACTCAATTCAATTTGTGGATTAATCGCTAAATGTTGGTAGAAAACCGCTTGAGAATTATGTGAATGAATCCACACATTGAGGCCATCAAAATCAGGTAAAACAATATCATCCACACCGTCTTTATTAACATCTTTAATAAAATCTATTTGTGCAAGAAAATTAGATTTATTTAACAAATAAAGAGAATTAACCTCTTGTTTATGCTGAAGATATAAACCAGATAAAACACTTATTTTGTCTTCGTTAGACTTATCTGTAGGCAAATTGTCAGCATAATTAAGTGACACCACCGCATTTTTTGCTAAAAAATAAAGTCCTTTGCTATTTTCACTAACATCATAAGCAAAATACTCCGCAGAAAGTTGCATTTTATCGAGTAATTCATAACGATCATTCGGAGCATCAAAGGTATAAATGGCTAGCCACGTTTGCTTTAATTTATCTACGCCAATCAAAACAAGTTCATCCATTGGAAGTTGTTCATTGATAACTAATTCAACAGGAATAACAGGTGAACTCACCTGAAAGGGTGCGGTAATATTGTAATGTTTAAATGCTACCTTGGTGCCAACAAGTTTACTTGCGTTGGCATATACCGCTGAGACACTAAAAAACCCAAAGCAAAAAATCACACCTACCAATAACTTATAATGCATAACAGTCCTTATTTAATATACTCTTTCATATTACTCAACAACAAACATGCTTTCTTACTTACTTTGTATCAATTTATAACGGAACAACTTTATACGCACAACGTCGTGCACCTTCAACAATATGTTCTTCTCTTGTCACGTCTGCAACATCATTAAATAATTGTTGAAACAGTTGTAATTCACTTCGGCAAAAACTAATGCACTTAGTTGCTGCTGCGCATATAGGGCAATGATTTTCTAACAACCAATAAAAATTAGCTTCACTGGTTACCGTTGCCATATAACCTTCATCAGATCGTAGTTTGGCTAACGTATTTAATTTTTCTTCCACACCACATTTATCAGCTAAGGCCGCACTATACTCATGCATTGATGATACTTCTCTATTAGCAATAAGTTTCTCTAAACCATCATCACCAAATACGGCAATAACAGAATCAATGAGCTGCACCGTTAATTCATCATGTCGGTTAGCAAAATGTTCATTACTTTTTTCTGTTAACGACCAAAACCGTGTTGGCCTCCCCCTCGCTGCTTTTTCATCTTTATAAGTTACATCACCAGACTCTTCTAATGCCAGTACATGTTGACGAATGCCCATGGTTGTAAGCCCTAGTTCATCGGCTAGGGATTTAGCAGTTAAAGCGCCCTGAACTTTTAACAGATTTAAAATTTTATCATGGGTTTTCATCGCAGCCCCGAAATAAATAAGTTTAAAACAATTAGCGTATTATTACTTACTTTCACATTATGTAAACTTTTTTATTTATTTTATTGTTGACTTTATTAAGTAAAGATAATACTTTACTTAATAATAAATAAAATTTTTAGTTTACATAATAATGGTGAAGTTTCAATGAACTTAAATCAAATTACGCTGCCCGTAAAAAATATCGAAGAAAGCATTCGTTTTTATATCAATTTAGGATTTGAGTTAATTGTTGATACTCCTCATTACGCAAGATTTTCCTGCCCTGAAGGTGATGCTACGTTTTCCCTCAGTGTAACAGAACAGGAATTCAACAATGGCGCTGTAATCTACTTCGAGCTTGAAACATTAGACCAATATGTTAAAAGGTTACAAAAGCAAGGGTTCAACTTTGCTCAATTACCAACTGACCAACGTTATCTTTGGCGTGAAGCAATATTGTTTGATCCTGACAACAATCAACTAAAATTTTATTGGGCAGGTGAAAACCGTCTTAATCCCCCTTGGAAAGTGAAACATAATAGGAGAGCAATATGATTACTTTAGAGCATGTTAATTTAGTGGTAAGTGATATCAAAAAAACCTTAACTTTTTATCAAGCAGCTTTTCCTCACTGGCATATACGTGGTGGTGGTGAAGGCAAATGGTATGGCAAACCAAGAAATTGGGTACACTTTGGCGATGATTATCAATATCTTGCTTTTAATGATGATGGTGTGGGGGAAAACCGTGATTTAACTGGTCATCAAGTGGGACTTGCCCATTTTGCCTTTGTAACTAACGATCTTAAAGGGATAATTGAACGATTAGCGCAAGCTGGCTTCATTGTCGATAAAGAGGGGGCTGAAGAAGCTGCCCGAGATAACGTTTATTACATTGATCCCAATGGTTATGAGGTTGAATTTGTGCAATATCATAGTGATCTACCTGATCAGAGAAATAGTTATGTATAAACTATAAAGCAACCTTATTAAAGCTTAAATTGGAATAAGCACCAACTAAGTGTAATTGGAATATAAAGACAAAAAACACCTAATATTATAGTTAATACTAGGTGTTTTGATTTAATTCCAACTTAAACTAGTATTATTTGTAACTACCCGTTTAAAATAAAATTCTATTCTTCAGAACTAAGCCAACAATGAAAAAAGCGTATAATTAAGCTTTCTTCTTACGGCTTGCAGCAAAGCCAACTAAACCTAATGCTAAAATTGCTAATGAGCCTGGTTCAGAAACTGATGTTGTTGGATTAGCTGTATAAGTATAATTTACAACTACTTTACCCCAAGAGCCTGTCGCTACATTATTTACAAAATCACCAGTACCAGACTCTAAACCATTTGATAAGAATGTTGATGGCAGACCCAAGAAATTAAAATCTACCGCTGAACCTGTATTAAACGCTGCAATATTAACCCCTGTTAATGAAGCACTTAGTTCACCTGAAGATAATGCGAAGTTAAATGTTGAGCCTGGAGCCATACCAAAACCACTTGCTGAGCTTTCATCTGATAGATAATTAAAAGATGGACCAGCAAATACGTAATCATTTGCCGCTGCAGTAGTTACTTGCCAAGCTTCTTGCATTTGCATTACTACTGAAGCACGCCCATTAACTGATGTTGTATTAGTAGAAGAGCCCTCTGCATCTATTTGAGCAAATACAGTTATATCAACGCCAGTGAGAGTTCCTAGCGAATTATCAAAACCGTTAATAGATATGATTGAGTTTAATGTACCCAAAGGTACATCCGTTGAACTTCCTTGTGTACCAAAAGTACCTGTTTCACTAATTAAGCCAGCAAATGCTGAAGAAGAAGCCAATAATAATGCTGCGCCAAGAGCTACATTTTTCATTTATTTTTCCTTAATGATAATCGTTGATCTACTAATACCGTAAGCGATATTAGTGAATATAATTTAATCTATTTACTTGAACAGAAAATAAGCTTAACTTATTGATATGTCACAAATAAAATACAACACCGATGAATGCAAAGATCGAACCAACATTGTAAGATATTGATTTTGCTTGTTATTGTATAATTAAATGATAAATGAAAATAATAACTGTAAAAAATAATGACAATAGAAACCAGAGTTATTTGCTTTAAAATCAATCACCTTGGCCGTAAAATACCCTGCATTAATACAATTTTCATCATTGAATAATACTATAAAATTACTCGTACCATTTATCTCTTTAGTGTTCGATAAGATAAGTAAGTCAATAGCTATTTATTGCAAGGTTTATTAAATCGAGCCGAGGTTACTTATATAAAAACTGATCTCGATCAAGTACCTGAGTAATTTACTCAGGTACTATTATAACCACTTAATTATTTCTACTAGGAGTCCCTTATGGGTTGTTGTGGCGGTTGTGGCGGTGAAGGCCATGAAGAGAAAAAAGAACAAGAACAAGCAGTAGAACAGTCTACTGACAAAAAAGCTGAAGAAACAGAAGCTTAATTTCTAGTTCAACAATAAATCTTGAAAAGCAGTTGAGCCAAAGCTCTACTGCTTTTTTGTTGTTTGTATATTAGGCTTTCTTTTAAACGACAGAGTAAACCCTTTCAATAATGCAAATTGCGCAAAGTAATAGCTCACCATAATAGCAACTATAAAAGAATATTTTTGACAAAAACAATTATTCAGTTTTTGCTTGCTTATTACATAACCTCCACGTTAGAATTTGTGCGCGTTATTAGCACAACTAGTAACGTAGACTTGTCGGAGTGCCAAAGGCTGAGATCGCGTAAGCGGGATCCGTAATACCTGAACAGATTAGTATCTGCGTAGGAAACAAGAATAAACAGCACAATTCAAACGCTGCTTTCTTCATTACACACCTTTATTGTTGTCATTCCGCTTCTTTTTTGATTTATTAAAATAGGCAGCGACCATGAGCGAACAACCAAAAACTATACCAGAGAAAACCAAAGCAACCAGACGTGAAAAGCGTGAGGCTGCACAAGCTTTTTTAGATAATGTTTCAGCACAATCATTTCCTAATTCAAAAAAAATCTATGTGAAGGGAAAATTACATAATATCAAAGTGGGTATGCGCGAAATCACCCTGTCAGACACCCTTATCTCACCTGGAAATGGCGGCGATAAAGACAACCCCATCTATGAAAAAAATGAACCTTTATGTGTTTACGATACGTCGGGGTTTTATACGGATGAAAATGTGGATATTGATGTTCACCAAGGTATTCCTCGTTTACGTGAATCATGGATAGATTCCCGTGATGATGTTGAATTCTTAACATCTAATAGCTCTTTATACGCACAACAACGCCTTGCTGATGAAGGTGTTGATCATATTCGATTCGAACATTTACCTAAAATGCGCATTGCCAAACAAGGTAAAAATGTTACCCAAATGCATTACGCTCGCCAAGGTATTATCACACCAGAAATGGAATATATTGCCATTCGTGAGAACCTAAAACGGGAACAAGTAAAAGACGAAATTTTACTGCAACAACACAAAGGTCAATCGTTTGGAGCGAGTATTCCAGAACAAATTACGCCTGAATTTGTCCGTGATGAAGTAGCCCGTGGCCGAGCCATTATTCCCGTAAATATTAATCACCCTGAATGTGAGCCTATGATCATAGGCCGTAACTTTTTAATTAAAGTTAATGCGAATATTGGTAATTCTGCAGTTACGTCATCCATTGAAGAAGAAGTTGAAAAACTGGTTTGGTCAGTAAAATGGGGCGCAGATACAGTCATGGATTTATCCACAGGTCGTAACATTCATGAAACTCGCGAATGGATTTTACGTAATTCGCCCGTACCAATTGGCACAGTACCAATTTATCAAGCCTTGGAAAAAGTTAATGGTGTTGCTGAAAACCTCACATGGGAAATTTTTCGCGATACGTTAATTGAACAAGCTGAGCAAGGCGTAGATTATTTTACAATTCATGCAGGCGTTCTGCTTCGTTATGTTCCCATGACAGCAAAACGTGTTACAGGCATTGTTTCTCGCGGTGGCTCTATTATGGCTAAGTGGTGTTTAGCGCATCATAAAGAAAACTTTTTATACACACATTTTGAAGATATTTGTGAAATTCTAAAACAGTACGATGTGTCATTCTCATTAGGTGATGGTTTACGTCCAGGTTCTGTAGCAGATGCAAACGACGAAGCGCAGTTTGCTGAATTACATACACTAGGTGAATTAACCAAAATCGCTTGGCAGCATGACGTACAAACCATTATTGAAGGCCCTGGTCACGTGCCATTACACATGGTCAAAGCCAATATGGAAGAACAACTTGAACATTGTGGTGAAGCACCGTTTTATACCTTAGGGCCATTAACTACAGATATTGCGCCTGGTTATGATCATATTACCTCAGGTATTGGTGCCGCTAATATTGGTTGGTATGGTTGTGCTATGTTGTGTTACGTAACCCCTAAAGAGCACTTAGGTCTACCTAATAAAGACGATGTAAAAGAAGGTTTAATCACTTACAAAATTGCCGCTCATGCGGGTGATTTAGCCAAGGGGCATCCTGGTGCACAAATTCGTGATAATGCCATGAGTAAAGCCCGTTTTGAGTTCCGTTGGTATGATCAGTTTAATATTGGTTTAGATCCTGAAAGAGCCAAAGCCTATCACGATGAAACTTTACCGCAAGAATCTGGAAAAATTGCCCATTTTTGCTCTATGTGCGGCCCTAAGTTCTGTTCAATGAAAATCTCTCAAGAAGTACGTGATTACGCGGCCGATCTTGAGTCTGGTAAGAAAATAGAAATTCAACTGCTAGATGAAACGCTAATACTTAATGCAGATGCAGCAAAAGGCATGGCAGAAAAGTCGGCTGAATTTAAAGCAACAGGTAGTGAAATCTACCACGTAAGTCAATAATGAACATTGCCATTGTTGGTGCAGGGCTAATAGGAAGACTAATAGCCCTGTCATTACATCGTCAAACAGAATATAACGTAACGCTATTTGACAAAGACAATAAGCTGGCACATAACAGCGCAGCTTATGCTGCTGCGGGATTATTAACCCCATTAGGTGAGTCATTACATAGTGAAGCAAATATTGTTGCCATGGGATTTGAGTCATTATTGTTATGGCCAACATTACTGGCCAGTTTAAATGAACACACCTTTTTCCAGCAAACAGGTGCTATTATGGTCAGTCACGAACAAGACAAAGGTGATTACCTGCGTTTTGTTCGTCATTTAACAAACCATTACCCTGAGCAAGATATACAAACCCTAAATCGGGCTCAATTACTTACGTTAGAGCCAGAATTAGGCAGAAGCTTTAATCACGGTTTATATTTACCCCAAGAAGGTCAAATAGGTAATCGTCGTTTACTGGTTGCCTTACGTAAGCAACTTGAAACAGAAGGAATTAATTGGCTTAGTGAGTGTCTGGTTACCCAAATACATAATAATAAAGCGCAAGGCTGTACACTTACGTATGAGCCCAAGGGTGCTCAACAGCAAACTCAATCATTTGATTTAGTGATTGATTGTCGCGGCACAGGTGCAACAAAAAAACAAGCAAGTAATAACTGTGCTCCCTTAACAGATTTACGTTCAGTTCGCGGCGAATTATTTCAACTATTCGCCCCTGATGTACACATATCACGCCCTATAAGATTAATGCACCCAAGATATCAGCTTTACATAGCCCCAAAAAATAAAGGGTTTTATGTGGTAGGTGCTACCGAAATTGAAAGCGATGACCAAGCTAACATGACGGTGCGCTCAGCGATGGAATTACTCAGCGCAGCTTACAGTGTTCACCCTGGTTTTGCCGAAGCCAATATTCGTCAGCATATTAGTCAATGTAGACCTGCATTTAGCGACAACCAACCACAAATCAGTATGCACAAGTCGTTAATGCAGGTAAATGGCTTATTTCGTCACGGTTTTTTAATTTCACCAGTAGTATTAACACAAGTACTCGCGCTTATTAATAACATTAAAAATAGTACAAATGACATTCTGCCCTATTCTGATTTATTGATGACGAAAATTGACACAACCTTATTGACAAAAGAAGAGCCGCCTCATGAATATTCATATTAATGGTAAAGTCTATTCACTACCACACGAAGTTAACATTACGGTCAGTGCTGCCCTAACACTGCACTTTATAGAACCACAACAAAGCACCTTTGCTGTAGCACTTAACGGTGATTTTGTTGGTAAAACAAATTATGACACCACAATCGTTAGTAATGGCGATAGTATTGATGTTTTACAACCCATTCAAGGCGGATAAACACTATGTCACTCAATATTTACGGACAACAGCTTAATAGCCGTTTACTTATAGGTAGCGCCCTTTATCCATCACCACAGATAATGAAACAAGCAATACTTGCTAGTGGTTCGCAAGTTATTACTTTATCGTTGAAAAGGCAAAACCCAAATGAACAGTCTGGTCAACAAATATGGCAATATTTGCAAGACGTTGTTAAGTATGTAAATGGGTTTTTATTACCGAACACCGCAGGCTGTAAGACAGCAAAAGAAGCCATAACATTGGCAAAAATGAGTCGAGAAATCTTCCAAACCAATTGGCTTAAACTCGAAGTAATAGGCGATGATTACAATTTGCAACCTGATCCTATTGAGTTACTTAATGCGGCAGAGCAACTAATTAATGACGGTTTTAACATACTGCCCTATTGCACTGACGATTTAGTTTTGTGCCAACGACTTTATGATTTAGGTTGCCAAGTGATTATGCCATGGGCCTCCCCTATTGGCACAGGTAAAGGCTTAATGAACCCCTATAATTTAGAAACTATACGGTTGCGTTTACCACAAGCCACATTAATATTAGATGCGGGCATTGGCAAACCATCAGATGCCTGTTTGGCAATGGAAATGGGCTATGACGGCGTTTTACTTAATAGTGCCGTTGCTTTAGCTGACAACCCTGTATTAATGGCAAAGGCCTTTAACCAAGCCATACAGGCAGGTGAGCAAGGTTATGTTGCGGGCATTATGGAACAGAGACAAACGGCTCACCCATCAACCCCAACATTAGATATGCCATTTTGGCATCAAAATTAACATGATGAACACACATAACAAAAGAAAACCAATCATTTGGAGTATTTCGGGTAGCGATTGCTCGGGTGGTGCGGGTATAGCTGCAGACATAAAAACAGCTCATGGTTTAGGTGTTGAAGTATGCACATTAATCACCGCTAATACCGTACAAAACGCCCATCAGTTAGCATCAGTTAACCCTATATCGGTCGATATTTTACAACAACAAGCTGACATACTAATCCATGATAAACCACCATCGGTCATCAAAATAGGTTTACTTGCTAATACAGAACAAGTGCAATGGTTAACCCAATTATTAACACATTATAAAAAGCAAATACCTGACTTACTCAGCGTTTATGATCCCGTTGGTCAAGCCAGTGCTGGTGGAAATTTCAATACCTTAACTTTGGCTCAATTAACCCCATTATTACAGCAAATACAGGTTATAACACCAAACTTGCTCGAAGCAAAAGTGCTCACAGGTATTAGTGATGTAATCAACATTGTGCAATTAGCAGAAAAAATTCATCATGATTTTTCTATTACGTCTGTGCTTATTAAAGGGGGACACAATGATGATCAACAAAACTGCCGTGATTATTGTTATCACCAATTAAATCAACTAAATAAAGCGAAACAAGATAGCCAATACCCACGAGATAAAACCAAAACAGCCATCAGTTATCACTTAAGCAGCAATAGAGTTAACACTCATTATAATCATGGTGGTGGCTGTAGCTTTGCTACCGCTTTAGCAAGTTTTCTTGCGCAAGGATATTTAATACGTGATGCCTTCACTTTAACAAAAGCTTTTATCAATCAAGGTTTGTTAGCATGTGAGCACTTAAGCTCGGAAAACGGTCATCAATATTATGGTGCGTTTGAGCAACAAACTTGGCCATCTACAGCAAGTCACTTCCCAAAAGTTATTGATGAATTAAGTCTTACTTATCAATTATTACCCGCATTTAATTCACTTGATTTACATGGAAAAAAACTAGGGCTATATCCTGTTATTGAATCGCTTTACTGGTTAAAACGTTTATTACCCTTAGGGCTTGAGATTATTCAACTGCGTATAAAAAATGTTGCAGGAGCAGCCCTAGAAAAGATCATTAGTGAAGCTATTGCCTTGTCAAAACCTTATAAAACACGACTATTTATTAACGATTATTGGCAACTCGCCATTAAACACGATGCTTACGGGGTACATATTGGCCAAGAAGATTTAAGTGATGCAGACTTAGCGCAAATTCAACAGGCAGGATTACGATTAGGCATTAGCACCCACGGCTGTTATGAATTTTTATTGGCACAACAACTACAACCATCTTATTTAGCCATTGGTGCAATTTTTCCAACCAAAACAAAAGACATGACAGGACAAATTCAAGGCATTGATAATTTACAGCAATTACTGGCGTTAAGACCTCAATCGCCCAACAAACAAATACCTGTTGTGGCTATTGGTGGTATTAACATAACAAACGCTGCACAAGTGCTCGCCACAGGCGTTGAAAGTATTGCCGTGGTTACCGCAATCACTGAAGCTGAAGATCCTGAGCAAGCCGTTGCAAAACTAATGGCATTAGCGAATTAATGTTATCCGAACATGTTTTTAAAGCATGTTTTTAAAGCATGTTTTAGTAAAAATTAAATTCTATTCAAATTGATGTAACTATATTGATCTGTTAGTGCTGCAGCTTGACCACCATAAGCATCAAGATTTCGACAAACTTCATTAATAGAAGGCCAGCGCAATAAACACCAAGAAGGAGCAAGTAGCACCTCTTTATGCGCCGTGGCTGAAACACGATGAAAAATAATTTCTTTTGGCGTGTGTCTAATTAACTCACCAGCAATAGCCGCATACTCAATCATACTGAGTACATCAATACGATTTGCCTGCCAAGCCTTTGCCATAGTGCTACCTTTAACAATATGTAAAGGGTGTAATTTTAAACCTGCGAGCGGCAAATTTACTACTCGCTCTAACGAATACATAGCTTCTGATAATTGCTCACCAGGTAAGCCAATAATTAAATGACTACAAACTTTTATTCCATAAGCCGCAGCGCGAATAACCGCGTCTTCATAGGCACTAAATTGATGACCTCGGTTGATACGTTTAAGTGTTTTATCGCTGGCTGATTGCAAGCCTAGTTCTAGCCACACCTCATAACCTTGATCAACATACTCTTTTAGTAATTTTAATACATCATCAGGCACACAATCAGGACGAGTGCCAACACATAAGCCGATAATATTGGCTTGTGTTAAGGCTTGCTGGTATTTTGTTCTAAGTACTTCCACCTCTTCATATGTACTGGTGTAAGCTTGGAAGTAGGCTAAATATTTAGAAACGTTCTTACTTTCTTCAACTTTACCTTGATTAAGTTGTTCAGCAATAGACACTTGATTATTAGAGGGATTGAATGATTCAACATTACAAAAAGTACAACCGCCACGACCTAAAGTGCCATCACGATTAGGGCACGTAAACGCGCCATTAATCGTTAGTTTTTTAACTCGTTGCTGATATTTTTCTTTTAAGTAAACACCGAAAGTATTCACGTAATGATCTAATTGCATGAAAAAATTATCTTTAGCCTGATATATAAAAAAGAATATGGAAAAAGGCTATTTTACGCTGTTATTAGTTTATTTATCTGTTCTTGCACAAACAAGTGGTCAATTATAAGCAAATTTATGCACAATATTTTCTTAAAAAAATTTATTCAATAAAGATCATTAAGCAAAACATAACTATTGACTAATAAGCACTTTAGGTTGCCATTCAAGCCAGTCTTCATCGACATCTTGATAGAGTGTAAAACTTTTTAGCTGCGTCTTCTCATCTGCTTCGTTAGCTTGAATATCAGAATCAATTTCAGGGCTAGCAAAAGCAATACCGCCAGCAATCAAAGTTTCAATTGATTCTGAATCAATATTCACCCCAGAAAAAACACTCGCTTCAATATTAATACCACTAGTATTCCAAAATTTACTGCCACGATTAACTAAAGGTGCATAGCGTTTGGCAATATTAATAAAAATATCAACCGTATCAGCAGTAGCTGATAAATCAACACCAATCACCTCCCCTACTTTCACTTGCCGATAAAGCACTGGATTACCAATACGTACCGAGCCTAATCGTTTTGCTATCAACTTAATATTTAAACCATACGGAAGTTGTTTAACTGTTGGTGGCAAAGCAAGCGCTTCAAATGACACTTTCTGCTTGTGAACCATACCTATTGTATTATCGCTAACTAAATTTGCTGGTAATAAAGCAATAAACGCACCGCCAAGTATTGAAGCAACATTTTTAGAACCGACTAAACCTATCTCGGGTTCAACAACCCAAAATTGAGTTCCTTGCTTAGCAAATTTAGCGCCCTTATCATTAAGTAACACTAAAGCAGTTACCCCAACCTCATCCTTGTTAAAAATTAAACGCGTAACTGCGCCTATTTCTTGCTCTTGATAAATAACCTTGGTCGTTTCTTTTAAACCAGTAAAGTCATTAAAATGAATACTAATGGCTAAGCCCGCATTTTTAGCTTGCTCAAAATGTTCAAACAATTCAAAACTGTCTAGCTCTTTGGCTGTGCCTTTTGATTGTTTACCATTGTCTGGATTATAAAAACTAATGCCCCCACGTAAAATTGCATCAACCGATTCTGTTTTCACTACCAAACCATCTAATCCTCCGCTAAGCGTAAGGCCACTGGCATTATAAAACCGTGTTTCGGGATGTATTAATGAAGTGTGCTCCTCATCGATAGTGATATTAACGCGAACTTTATCTATTTTTTTATCTAAAATAACACTATCTACTTGCCCAACAACAACACCTCGATAACTAATACTGCTACCTGGCGTTGCAACATTGGCACTATCGGTTACTAAACTTAACTGTAAACCCGACGCACTGGCATATTTAGCGGGAGGTATGGTTAATAGTTCAAAATCAGTTTTTACTTTTTTGTTATCTTTATTATTCACATTAAAAGTAATGTAAGTGCCACCTAACAAGGCATCAGTATCCGTTGACCCTGACAAACTTAAGTTAGGTTTTGCCAACCAAAATTGTGTGCCTTCATTTAAAATATTTTTATATTCAGGCAGTAACCCTAGATATAGCTTACTGGTATCACCTACTACCTCAATATGATGAATAGCACCTATTTCTTCACCGCGGTGTAATATTCGAGTATTGACATCTATTTTTTCTTTAGCTGAAACAGTTAAGGTAAAACTGGTTCGTTGCTCAGCTAATTTTTTATTGGCAAATAAACTAAATCGATCTCCATTAACGACTGGCTTATCTACATCGACTTTGTCAGTATTGATTATTGAAATACCGCCCGTAAATATACTTTGTAGTGATTGTGCTTCTACCTCAACACCGAGTAAATTAGCCTTTACCTTAAACCCAGAATTATTATAAAAATGACTCGTTGAGGTAACATAATGTTGATATTCATCTTCAATATGTATATGTATTAAATGTTGCTCTGCAGCAATAGTATCTATGGCTTGAATACTACCAATTGCCTGCTGTTTAAAATAGATATTACTGCCAACTTGTAATGAGTGGCGATCGTTTGATTCAATAATTAAATGCAATCCTGGTTCAGTATAACGATAGGGTGGCTTAGTATTAAAAACGGTAAATTTATTGGTAGGTTTACCTTGCAAGGAAGGTTGAATACTAATATACGCCCCTGTTAATAAGGTTTTGGCGTTTGAAATACCTGTCAAATTTATATGCGGAGAGACTAAATAAAATTGAGACTCCTCAGTTAAATAAGGCAGAACACGCGGGTTTACTTTTGCTTTAGCAATAATTTGTCGAGTTTTTGGATCTATTTTACTAAAAGATTCTATTGCACCAATAGTTAAGCCCTGAAACTGAATAGCTGCGTTATGGTTAACGCCAGAATTCCAATCTAAAGTCAGCTCTATTTCATGACCCGTTTCAGCAGACTGAAAGTCTGCGTGTAATGGAAAAGTTTGGCCATTTTTGGCTGAAGGTCTCTTTTCTTGATAACTTAACGTATCCACTGCAATTCCACCGCCAAGAATAGAACCTAACGAACCAGAATTTACCTTGATACCTGCAGATATTGATGCGGTAACCTGAACACCACTAGTATTCCAAAACAATGAGTTTTCTTTGATCAGGTGTGCATAACCTTGTTCAATAAAAATATTAATACTAATATCTTGGCTATCTTCATCGTAATGATAGCCCGTAACATAGCCAATAGGTATTTGCTTAAATGTGATAGGAGAATCTTCGCTAATCGAGCCTAATACACTAGACTTTAACGTAAGATGTAGCCCTGGTGTGGTCATATCTAGCTGTGGCGCTTCATTTAAAGCAACAAAATGATCTTGGCTTGGTGTTTTTTTATTCGTATCAGGAAGAATATTAATATAACTACCTGACAATAAGGTATCTAAACCTGAAACACCTTGTAAGGAAATGTCCGCACTGACTAACCAAAATTGCGTATCTTGTGTAAGATAATCGGCAAAAGTCTTAGACATTTCCACTTCAGCAATCACCGACTGTAAATCATCTGAAGGAACAACTTTACTTACCATACCAGTAACAAGGCCTTTATAACGCACCTCAGTTTTCTTCGGCACAATCCCTGAGCCATTTTCAAACTCAATAGTAATAAAAACACCTTGCTCAGACAGTGCTTTCACACCTAACCAACCACCAAAAATTAAGGCAATAAAAGGTATAAACCAAATAATTGAAATACCTTGACGAGGCACAACTTCAGCCGTTGCTTTTCGCCGTTCATGTTTAATGACTGGTTTATCTGTTGTCATGTTTTTCCTTGCTTCCTCGTAAGTCGCTAGACTTTTTATCCCACAACAGCCTAGTATCAAAACTATTAGCGGCTATCATGGTAAAAACTACGGTAAGAGTAAAATAATTAATGGCTGGGCCTGCAGCCACCGACGTAACAAAACCGAGCTCAACCACCGCTACCATTAAAGCAACCACAAAAACATCAAGCATAGACCACGGCCCTAAAAACTCTAACACATGATAAAATTTACTGTGCTTGTCTGGTCTTAACCTTACCCCCGTATGTGCACGGTACACAAGTACAAATAAACCAATAATTTTAAGTAAAGGTACAATGATACTTGCGGTAAATATAATTACTGCAATGGGATATAAGTCTTGATCAATAAATTGACCAATACCTGAAAGTATGGTTGAAGGTTCACCAATACCCAAAGAATAAATAATCATAATAGGGTATAGGTTTGCAGGAATAAAAGCTATTAATGCGGCAATATTCCACGCTAAGGTGTATTGCAAGCTATAAGGTTTTCGTTGATAAAAAAAACCATGGCAACGGCTACACCTTATTTTTTCGTTGTTTGGTGAATCACTTAATAAATTAAGCTTATGACACTTAGGGCAAAGAGCAAGATTGCTATCTTTTGCCGTTTGAATCAGCAAACTCATCTTCTAACTCCTGCCAAATATAATCTCGGTCTAATGTAGCTTCTGCCATTGTTGAACTAATCAACCAAAGAATAAATGCAATCAACCCCATATTAACCGACAGATCAGTGTCATCAAGTAATTTATACATTGAAACAACAATCCCTAACATAAAAACATTTAGCATTGCCCAATTATCTAAATGATGAAAAGCACGGAAAAAATATAATAATGAAGGCTTCAATCTATTAAATTTAAAACTGTAAGTAATATAAAAAGAACCAAATAACCTTACAATAGGCACTGCAATAGCAAATAAAAATACTAAAATTGCTATCATATAAAAACCACGATCAATCAAGGCAATAATACAATCAAGCAAAGAAGCATTATGGTACTGTCCTGCTAAACTCACCCCCATAATGGGTAGTATAATAGCAGGCACCAACAACACAATTCCCGCTAAAGACCAATGATAACTGCGTTCTATTGAGTTAACCTTGCGCTCCTCTATAATACTACCACAGCGAGTACATTTGGTGCTTTGCCCCTGTTTTAGTTTAGGCTTATCATATAAAGCATCACACAAAGGACAAGCGATTAACTGTTTAGTATCAATATTTTTACTCAAATAGTTCTCTCAACTTTCAATAAAATCATCATGTCTATTTTAGAATATAAAAACAAAAAAGCAGCAATAAATGCTGCTTTTCAATATAAAATTAAACGCGTTACTATTTAAGAGAAGATAAATATTTTACAACCGCGTCAACATCGCTATCAGATAATTTGATGGCAATATTACGCATAATTTTATTATTATCATTTGAACGACTACCATCTTTAAATGTCGCTAACTGTTTTTTCAAATAATCAGAATTTTGACCCGCAATGGCAGGGAATCCCGCTTGAGCCATCCCCTTGCCCTTCACACCATGACAAGCAACACAAGCCGCTACACCTTTTTTAGCATCACCTCCAAAATATAATTTGTGACCAATTTCGCTAGTTTCACTTGTACCTGGAGTACTTGTTTGAACAGCATAATATGCTGCTAAATCATCCATATCTGTGGTACTTAACCCAGCAACCATTCCGGCCATGATAGGATCAACACGTACACCCGACTTAAAGTCAGCTAACTGTTTAGCAAGATAATTAGCACTTTGACCCGCTAACTTAGGATACATTGCCACTACACTATTACCATCAGTACCATGACATGCAACACACATTGCCGATTTTTCTTGTCCTGCTTTTACATCACCAGCATAAATAGCTTTAGCTAATGTTGATGTAACTACTTCAGTGCTTGCAACAGGAGCGGCAGTATCAGTAGTTGATGTAGCAGTATCGGCACTAGTAGCAGCTTGCTCACCAGTTCTTGACTGGCTTGCAAAGTAAGCGCCTAAATCAGCCATATCTTGCTCTGATAAACTGGCAGCCATCGGTGCCATCATCATATCTGTACGAGCACCTGCTTTAAAGTCAGCTAACTGTTTAGCAATATAATCAGCTTTTTGGCCAGCAAGATTAGGATAAAGTGGGTTAGGATTCAAACCTGTAGCACCATGACATGCACCACACATAGCAGATTTAGCCTTACCTGCTTCAGCATCCCCCTGTACAGCTTGCGCCGTATTGAACATACTTGCTCCTAACAAAAGTGAAAATATTATTTTTTTCATTGAATTGCTCTCTGCTTATCGTTAACTGAATTTATGATGAAATATTATTATGCGATTTATTTTTAAATAAACCTTAAAAGTTGACGGCATTTTACACTAATCTGTGCTGTGTGTAACATTATCTGAGAACTTTTCCCGATAAAATTACACTATTTTGCATTTTTATTACTTATTTTGATAATAAATACCCAAGAATCACGTTATAATGACACTATATTTTTATTCAGAGTTACGCCCTTGTCTTCTACTACCATACATCTAAGCAAAGCCACATTTATCATTAGTGCACCAGATATCCGTAAATTACCTGAAGATAGCGGTATTGAAGTTGCCTTTGCTGGGCGCTCAAATGCAGGTAAATCAAGTGCGTTAAATACGCTAACAAATCAAAAGAGTTTAGCGCGGATCAGTAAAACGCCTGGCCGAACACAACTAATTAACGTATTTGAAATTGCTGAAAATAAGCGTTTAATTGATTTACCTGGTTACGGTTTTGCCAAAGTGCCTTTAGAAATGAAAAAGAAATGGCAAAAGGCGTTAGGTGAATACCTAGAAAAACGCGAAAGCTTAAAAGGATTAGTGGTTTTAATGGATATACGCCACCCATTAAAAGATCTAGACATGGATTTAATTCATTGGGCTGTTGACAGTGAACTTCCTGTATTAGCCTTACTCACAAAATGCGATAAATTATCTCAGGGTAAACGTAGTGCTGAAGTACTCAAAGTGAAAAAAATATTAGCGCCGTTAAATGGCGATATTAAAGTACAGGCTTTTTCCTCACTAAAACGCACAGGCGCAGAACAAGCAGATGCTATTATTTGCGATTGGTTCTCAGCTGAATTCCTCTAGAAAATCCCCCTGAATAAGCCCTATTTCAACCCTTTAGCTAAATTTTAGACAAAAAAAACCAGTAGTAAAACTACTGGTACATGTAAGCTATGGGGAAGCTAGAATAAAAATTATTACAATAAGTGTCCGTTAGGAACAAGGTAATTATAGAGTAACCACTCTATAAATGTAAAGCATTAATAGTATAAATACTCTATTTATTTTGATTTAGATCAATCCATGGTATTTTCAGACATGTGGAGGTGTCATAAATAATGAGAATTTGAGCCATATGTGATTGTGCATAATGCTTTAGATTATCAATCACTGAATGTGAATCAGTCCATCTAACATTCACTTTGATACGATAGCGGACATTATTGAATTCTTAAGTAAACATTTCTATTTCCGCATTGCGGAAGTGTGAGTATTTAAATTTAGTTTCAACTCTCACCTGAAAAACAGTCATTACAGTTTGTAATATATAAAACGATAATAAACTTGAACATTCAAATGAAATAGAGTTGAATAGCTGATTTTTTTATAAAGCTATAAGGAGTTTAAAAAACTTAGTTGACTATTGATTACCTATTCATTGCTCTGCACTTATTAGCAGTATCAAAATAAGGAAACTATCTGCTGTAGTTACAACTTACCTCAATTGCTACATTTTGTTACAGGTGATGGATCTTGTTACGTCAATATGCATTCCACCATGACATAATGTAATGGATTTCAACAATGCAGATGAAAACTTATGAATCATTTCAAAATAAAAAAATCACTTATCTCCTATTTTCCTTTAGCTGCAATAGTTTTTGCTGGAGCTAGTTTTTCTAGTGCCAGTGTTGCCAACGATATAACCCAGATAATAAGAAGTGACACTGAACAAGCCGGTAGTACAGAAAACTATTTAGAAACAGGCCTAATGTATACTGCGGGCAGTGGTCCATCTTTTGGTGATGATGGTAACTGGTCGGGAACCAAGCTACTTATTAATTTCAGCTATAACTGGAATGACTTATTTGTCGAAAACTATAGTGAAAGTGGTACTGGCATCGTCTTTGGTTATAACGCCTTTAATAATGATAATTGGTCGCTCGATTTAACTGTCACCACGGATTGGTGGCAAAAGAATTTTGATAATAAGGGTCGCTACCCCGCTCTTAATAACGAAAAATATAGTGACCCGCTAACGGTTGGTGTTCGACTAACCAGTTATTTGGGAAATAATGTCGTACAATTTTCTGTCAATCAAGATGCAACAGGCGATCATAACGGAACAACTATCTCGGCATTGATAGGAAGAAATTGGCAAGTTAGAAATTGGAATTTTCACGGTATCGTTGGCGTTGAATATGCCTCAGTCAAACTGAATGACTATTATATTGGCGTATCAGACGCTAGAGCTGCATCGCCTCGTTTCGACTTCATTGAGGGGGGAACGAGTGCTTATGAAGCCGGCGACAGTGTCAGTTTTAGTACTGAATTAGGAGTAACTTATCCTATTACACAAGACTGGGTCTTTAGAGCAACCGGCCGGGTTGCCACTATATCTGATGAAATTACCGACAGTCCTTATTACGTGACCAAAGACTCAGTGGCGACATCATTTCGTACCAGTCTTAGTTATGTATTTTAGGAGTAATAATAAAATGACTCTTATTCAAGAAAATAAAAAAACACGAGTAACAACAAACAAAATACCTCGCTTAGCCATACCTATTTTCTTTCTGGTAGTTTGTTGGTTTATATCAGTCTCAGTAAAGGCTGAGACAGTACAAAGTATTAAAGCGCCAAGTAATTTAAGACAATTGGCACAACTAAAAGTAACACCTAAACCTTGTGTTGCACTGCGTAAAGGGCAAAAATGTTATCTTGAAGTAACTTTTAGCTGGCAGCATCCAAAAGTTAACAATTATTGCCTGGTTAATACCACTATTAACAAAACAATTAGGTGCTGGAAACAACAGGCTAAAGGTGAGTTCAGTTTTGATTTTCAATCGAAACTAAGTAATAACTTCGCTTTACGTAACCAAGAGTCAACAACAGATATAGCCCAAGCTACAATACCAGTGGCTTGGGTATACAAATCATCAAAACGCGCAAAATCAACTTGGAGACTCTTTTGATAGTAACCATTTTGATGGACATATTTTAAGGAATAAACTTTGACCGAAACCACTTTACTCCAATCAATGGCTGGCAAGCATATAATGTTAGTAGAGGACGATATGTCGCTAGCAGAATGGTTTAGCGACTATCTAGGCGAACAGGGGTACTTGGTAACGCTGGCTACCCGAGGAGACGTCGCTATTGAGTTGATTGAAGCGGATCAGCCAGATCTAGTGATATTAGACATTATGTTACCAGTTAAAGATGGTTTTGAAGTATGTCAGGCTATTCGGCCCTTCTATCATGGTCCCATTTTAATGATGACGGCTCGTGATCATGAAACTGACGAAGTGCTAGGACTAGAGTTAGGCGCGGATGATTATGTAGTGAAACCAGTAAAACCTAGGGTCTTATTATCACGAATCAAAGCACTTTTTCGTCGAAGCTCCTTGCCAGAAGTTGTACCCGTTATCGCAGAGATAGACCCGAATAAAGTAACGTTTGGTCAGCTCACTATCGATGCTAATTCCCGAACGACCACTTTGGCAGGCGCTAAAATGGCGATTTCTTCGAACGAGTTTGATGTGCTGTGGCAGCTTGCTCAGGCCGCAGATAACCTGGTGAGTAGAAAAGAGCTAGTGATCCAGCGCAGAGGTATTGATTATGACGGCTTTGATCGTTCAATTGATATTCTTGTCTCAAGAATACGTAAAAAGCTGGGCGATGACGCTAGCAATCCGTATCGAATTAAAACCGTGTGGGGCAAAGGCTATTTATTTGTTAAAGACGCTTGGGAGTAATTTATGCTTAGGAATAACCAATGCTAAAATTAACCCTGTCGCTGTTGTTGGTCATATTAATTGCTGTGATAGGTATCGGCGGGGCACTGGACAATTTTTTTAACCAATATCAAACACAGCTAAACAAAGAGTCTGATGAATTATCAGTCTATCGTCAATTGGGTAAATCTTTGGCTGCAACCCTTGATAAGCAAAAAATACCTCAACAATTCATCGACAACTGGCAGCAAGAAAATAAGCTTTCGGTTACCTTAGTTCATCTTGAAGATTTCTTTTTGCCAGACTCCTTAAAGGACGACTTTTATGCCGGAGAGCCACTGGTATTTGAAACAGAAAATAATATATCAATTCATTTCATTGTTCCTTCTCAGAACCAAGTACTGATCTTTATTATTCCTCCTGTTGTAAAAGAAAGTCAAAATAGCGCATTGCAGCTGCTGTTAACGGGCATATTTTATCTGGGTATTTTAATGGTGGTGCTTATTTGGCTCTACCCATTGATTAAACAATTAAAGAAATTGCGACAAACCACTAAAGCTTTTGGCGAAGGACAGTTTCAACAAAGAATTAATGTTAATTCAACGTCTTATATCGCCAGTATTGAGAATGAATTTAACCATATGGCCGAACAGATAGAAACGCTGATCAGTGATAATAAGCTGTTAAGTGATGCCGTTGCTCACGATTTGCGCACGCCCTTAGCGAGGTTACGCTTTGGGATTGAGATGTTGCAAGAGACAGAGAAGCCAGCAACGAGAGAGAAATACCAACGTCACCTCAGTCGTGATATTGATGAAATGGAAAAATTAGTTAATGTATTGCTTAATTATGCGCGGATAGAACAATCGATGATGGCGGTTAAGCAACAAAGAATCAACTTAAATGAACTGATCAGTCAATGCGTTGGTGCGGTCACTGATAGCAATAAAATCATTGATTGGCACGCACAAGGCGATGCAATAGTTAACGGTGATGCGAATTACTTAAGTATGCTTATTAATAACTTGCTTGGTAATGCCCTGCTATATGCCAATAATGAAATTATGATGAAAGTTACAAGCGATGGCTCAAAGCTGCAATTTATTATTAGTGATGATGGTCCTGGCATAGCAAAGGAAAAACGCAGTGAATTGTTGAAACCCTTTATTCGAGGTGAGCAGTCTCATGAAAAACAGGGGTACGGTATGGGTTTAGCGATCGTTGCAAGGATAGCCAAATTACATGATGCTCTGCTGATTATTTCCGACTCAGCAGAGCTGGGCGGTGCCGAGTTTTGTTTGACTTTCAATGGATAAAAACCTGTAATAAATCTTGTAACAAAACCTAATTTTTACAACCGCCCCTTATGTATTATGCCGTAAGGGGCTTTTTTATATTATTCATTTCACTAAAAATGACACTATAGTCACTTGTTAGGCCAACTTTATCTTTATTAGTATTTATTACTCTATACACTTTGTTACAGATGATGGAACGTGTTACGCCTTTCAACCACGTCATTGCTTATAGTTTATTTCTTAAAACAACTAAAGGAATAAACATGCAACCATTTAATAACCTAAAATCGACTCTCTCTGGTACTGCAATTGCTCTATTGCTAACGGCTTGTGGTAGTGGTTCAACATCTAAAGAAGTAATGGTGGTTGAACCAACCCCTGTTGTAGTGCTTGATTATCAACAATTAATTGAAAGTAAAATTTCTGATGATGTTCCGGGCATTATCCTACTGGTAAATACACCCGAACGTCAGTTTATTGGTAGCGCAGGGGTTTCTGATCGTGACAAGCTAACGCCAATGCAAACGACTGATGTTTTTTCTATTCAAAGTGCGGGTAAAGTGATTACTGCGCTACTGGCCGCTCAATTACACGATGAAGCTTTGTTAAATTTAGACGATACCCTTGATACCTGGTTACCGCTACAATTGTTAGATCAAATTCAATACAGTGAGCAAATAACATTGCGACAATTGCTTAACCATAGCAGTGGAATTGTTGACTACAATGATAATGAGATGTTTGTACAAGATGTTCTGGCTAGCCCAGAAGTTCAACGAGGAAATGTGGATTTAGTAAATTATGCACTTAATAAAACACCCTATGCGTTACCAGGTGCTGGTTTTCATTACTCTAGTACTAATTATGCCTTAGCAGGCATGATCTTAGATGAAGTATTTGGCTACCATAATGCGGTTGAAATACGCGCCAGAATAATAGAACCGTTATCGTTAAGTTCCACGTTTTCAGTGGGATATGAAAATCATATGGATGAATTAATTCCAGGTTATGAATTATATCAAGGTCAGTATATTAATACTGCCCCCATTATATCCAACGTTTTCTCTTTGCTTCACCAGTGGCGTCAACGGTAACTGATTTAGCCTTTTTTTATAAAAGCCTGATCACAGATACTGATTTTGTTAGTGATGATATTCGTGAGTTAATGTGGGGAGCAACTAGTTTAGTCCCCGTGGAAACCAACAACTATGCTGGCCTGGGTATTCATAAAAATAATGTTAATGGCACTACTTTGTATAATCATGATGGCGGTGGCGAAGGCTATTTAACCAAGAATATCTATATTGAAGAAACAGATACTAGCATAGTATATTTTCTTAACTGTGGTCTCAGTGATGCCTGTATAGCTGCTTTTTATGCGATAGAAGGTGCTGTTCTAACCGAGTTGTCAATACACTAGTTTCACATAATTAACTTACAATAAATATTACTGACTGAGCTTTATAATATCAAAGCAACAGTAAAGTTTATTGGTGTTTTTATTTACTTTAAAATATCAGGAAATTTTATCAACATACCGCTTGATGTTTTATCTAGCGTAGTCGATAAAATGAGTACATAAACTACCTGCGTACAACTCCTTGCTTGAAAGGGTATATGAATTAACGTTATGGAGAAAATAATGAAAATCATCAGTTGCTTGGCCTGCACATTACTTTTATCGTCATGTATCCATTATGGTGTTCAGCGTAACTTTGAAATTGGTAATAATACTCAAGAATCGGCCTGTAACACTGGCTCAATGAAAGATAAAGAAAAATGTAGAGATGATCTGAAAAGGCTTAACGAATCAATCAAATCAGAGAAAAGCAGATAGGATTTATTAATATGAAGAGAAGCGGCGACTTCCTACTATTATTTCAGCAACCCGATTTATAGTAACCATACAAAACCTATAGCGAATAGACTCTACAGTACCTATGCTTAATGTCCGTTTAATCGTATTATTAGAGTTTTAAGTTATTACAACCATGTCTGCTTTTGGCTAAAAATGATCATTAAGATTGCTGACTGAATATCAAGTATTATGATTGAAAAACAAAGAAATCAATAAACTCTTATTTGTTATAGCCCATCAGAATAATACCAAGTTGATTAAGTTCTTTCCCACTCAGCGAGAATTAAAAGGCTTAGAGGCACAGGTTATACGTTCCAAACATAACCTAAGTACCTACATCCATGTAGGCAAGGCATTGATTGAAGA
>Ga0193953_1000242_pt1 | contig 30764 bp, 20 predicted proteins | sample BB_4_MG_FD_140325 | JGI IMG/M metagenome (GOLD analysis project Ga0193953, IMG submission 140325) | Microbial mat bacterial communities from the Broadkill River, Lewes, Delaware, United States - BB_4_MG | ecosystem: Environmental > Aquatic > Freshwater > River > Microbial mats | place: USA...
AGGATTAATCGGAATTAATACGGCTATTGCCAGTCCAACCGGCGCTTATGCCGGGTACGGTTTCGCTGTGCCTTCCAATATTGTTGAAAAAGTAGTGGAAGATCTGATGAAATACGGTATGGTACAGCGTGGTTACATGGGTATTATGATTCGAAATGTGGATGGTAACCTGGGTAGGGAGCTTGGACTGGAAGTGACAGAAGGCGTTTATGTAGATAGCATTCAGTTGAATAGTGCAGCAGGAGCAGCAGGCATTGAAAAAGGTGATGTTATCTTAAAAGTAGGTGAAAATGATGTGAAATCATCGAGTCAACTATTGGAATTTATCGGGCGTCATCACCCGGGAGATAAAGTTGCCATTACCATTGACCGCAAAGGAGAAACCTTGCAGTACAATGTTGTGCTTAGGAATCAGGCAGGTGCAATAGAAATAAAAAAGAAAGATTCTGAATCTGTTCTGGATATTTTAGGCATTCAGCTGGAAGAAGTTGATTCTAAAACAGCGAAACGACTGAATATCAAAAATGGATTAAAAGTCATAAAACTGCAAGCCGGTAAGTTGAAAAAAAGTACGTCTATCAAAGACGGATTCATCATCACCAAAGTGGATGGTATTGAAGTGAAAACAGTCGATGCGTTTATTAAAATACTGGAAAACAAACATGGTGGTGTCCTGTTGGAAGGACTTTATGAAGATTATCCAGGCACTTATTATTATGCTTTCGGAATATAGGGCCTAAATATTGAAGACATAGTCAATTAAGACTGTCAACGCCAGAAATCTCGTCCGGCACTCTATTCGGGGCGGGATTTTTTTAAACGGTAAATGCGGCTAAATTTTTGTAACTTTTAAAGAACCAATACTAATTATCAGTTTCATTATATATTTTAACTTATGGATATCAATAACACTACAGGACTGGTACTGGTTTCAGATGTATACCCGGATAATATTGGTGTTTTGCCATTGGAAAACAGGCCCATATTCCCCGGCTTGGGCCTACCGTTGGCTTTTTCCAATGAGAAAATGGTCAAGCAGGTGGAACATGCCCTTGAGAAGAATAACGGATTTATTGGTGCTTCATTGATTAAAGAGGAGAACGAGGAAAGCTTTTTGAACTCTGAGCTTTTTTCATTTGGGACCTTGCTTAAGATTGTAAAAGTTATTGAGAAAAGTAAAGATACCATCAGCTTTTTTGCACAAGCCTTAGTTCGTTTCGAGCACATCCGGGATGTAACCAGGGAGGGTGTGCCTTTGTGGCAGGTACATTACCATTACGAAAGCAAAGAGGTTTTGACGGATGAATTAAAGGCCTACTCCATTGCGGTCATAAATTCCGTAAAGGAACTCATCCAGTTAAATCCCATGTTTCAGGAGCAGATGAAGTTGGCTGTAAGCCAGGTAGGGATTGAGAAACCCGGACTTCTGATGGATCTGGTTGCCTCGTTTCTAACAGTTGATCCCTTGAAATTACAGGATTTGCTGGAAACCACAGATCTGTTGGAGCGAAGTGATAAATTACTGGTTCTGTTGAAGGAAGAATTGGAAATAAATAAGTTACAGCAGGATATACAAAAGCAGATTGAAGAAAAGATATCTAATCAGCAACGCGAGTTTTTCCTGCGTGAACAATTAAAGGTGATTAAACAGGAGTTGGGGCTTGAAAAAGATGATAAAACATCAGAGATAGAAACCCTTGAAAAAAAGATTAAAAGGCTGACCTTGACAGCGGAAGCTTCCCACGTCATTCATGAAGAGCTAAACAAACTGAAAACTTTGGAAACCGGTTCGGCCGAGTTTCAGGTGTCACGTACTTATCTGAACTGGTTAACTGATTTACCCTGGGGGATTTATTCGGAGGATAACTATGATTTATCGAAAGCCAGGAAAGTATTGAATGAGCAACACTACGGTCTGGACGATGTGAAACAGCGCATTCTTGAATTTATCAGTACCATCGTTAAGCGAGGTAAAGTATCAGGTTCCATTATTTGTTTGGTTGGTCCTCAGGGCGTAGGTAAAACCTCCATTGGCAAATCCATAGCGGATGCCTTAGGGCGTCAGTTCTACCGTTTTTCAGTAGGAGGCATGCGTGATGAAGCTGAGATAAAAGGCCACCGTCGGACTTATATTGGAGCCATGCCGGGTAAACTGCTTCAAAGCCTGAAGCGAACCGAAGTGATGAACCCTGTTATCATGCTGGATGAGATCGATAAAATCGGGGCCAGTTACCAGGGCGATCCGGCAGCAGCTTTACTGGAAGTATTGGATCCGGAGCAAAACAGTGATTTCCTTGATCATTACCTGGATGTGCGTTTCGACCTCTCCAATGTGTTGTTTGTGACCACTGCCAATCAGCTGGATACCATTCCTGGGCCGCTGTTAGATCGAATGGAGATCATTAAGTTATCCGGATACATCCTGGAAGAAAAAGTTGAGATCGCCAAGCGTTACCTGCTACCCAAGCAACGTAAAGTGCATGGGCTTAAAGCAGTAGAGGTCAATGTGACTGATTCGGCTCTGGTTAAAATGGTGGATGGTTATGCCCGTGAAGCAGGAGTGCGTAGCCTGGAAAACCAATTAAAGAAAATCATGCGCAAGGCCACATTAATCCATGCCGAAAATCCGGAAACTAGGAAAGTCAATGTTAATCAAAATAATTTGACTGACTTTCTTGGTATGCCGCTCTTTACAACGGAATCTCTTTACCAGAAATCCATTCCTGGTGTGACCCTTGGGCTTGCCTGGACTGCCATGGGAGGTACTACACTTTACATAGAAGCTTCCGCAATAAAGAGCCAGGGCGGTTTTAAACAAACCGGTCAGCTTGGAAAAGTGATGCAGGAATCTTCAGAGATTGCTTATTCTTATGTTCGATCAATAGTGATGAATAACACGGAGCAGACCGATTACTTCAAAGATCATTTCGTTCATTTACATGTTCCGGCCGGAGCTACGCCCAAAGATGGCCCATCAGCAGGAATCACCATAGCCCTGGCTTTATATTCTTTAGCCATCAACAAACCGGTTAAAAAAGGCCTGGCTATGACCGGCGAATTAACATTAACCGGTAAGGTATTACCCATTGGTGGGGTGCGTGAAAAAACCATTGCTGCACGCCGTGTGAAAGTGTATGAATTGATCTTTCCTGCCGATAACAAAAAGGATTTTGAAGAGTTACCGGACTATCTGAAAGAAGGCATTGCTCCGCATTTTGTAGACCGCTTTGAAGATGTACTGGAAATTGCCTGTCGTCAATGATAGAAATATGATGATTATGCATTTTGTTAAATCGTTCATTTCGTAGTTGAATTTTATCCCGGTAACTATTGGTTTCCGGGATTCAAATGTATTTATATTGGTTTCTGCAATTATCCAATATTGTCTTTTTTCATACTACACCGTCTTTCTTTAATTGAAAATATTTCGAATAATCCATATCATATCTGTAAAACATAAGTAGAGTTAAAAAGAAGTTAAAGTGTGTGCCGTCTTTTTGAAGATTTTTGATCTCATTTTATCTTTGGGGGACTGAATAATTAAATTTAAAAACACATTTATAATGGACATTTGCGTCAAGAGCATTACTAAAACGTACGGTCCCCAAAAAGCTTTGGATGAGCTCTCGTTCGAAGTGAAAACCGGCGAGATATTGGGATTTCTAGGACCCAATGGTGCGGGTAAAACCACAACGATGAAGGCGATTACCTGTTACATTACACCCGATGCCGGTGATATTCTGGTGGGGGGGCATTCGGTGCTGCAATCACCTGATGATGTTAAACAAAACATTGGTTACTTGCCGGAAAATAATCCGCTTTACCTGGATATGCCGGTATTGGATTACTTGTCGTTTATTGGCGAATTACAAGGTGTTGAAAAGGCCTTATTAGAAGGCCGGCTCAATGAAATGGTGAGGATTTGCGGGTTGAATGATGAAAAGCACAAGAAGATTGGTGAGTTATCCAAAGGGTACCGGCAACGGGTGGGACTAGCACAAGCTTTGATTCATGATCCCCAGGTGCTTATCCTGGATGAGCCTACTACCGGGCTTGACCCTAACCAGATCATCGAGATTCGTGAACTGATCAAAGAAATCGGTAAAGCGAAAACCGTTATTCTGAGTTCGCACATTCTCGCTGAGGTTGAAGCGACCTGCGACCGTGTATTGATCATCAATAAAGGAAAAATTGTGGCCAATGGCACACCTGAAGCCCTAAGAAATCAAGCTCAAGGTAAAGAAATGCTTAAAGTGTGCATCAAAGGTGGCGAGAAAAATGACATCTATAAAGCCCTGCGTGACCTCCCGGAAACCGATATCGTTTCATTCTCTGAATTGAACAACAGTCTGTTTGAGGTAGAAAGCCAACCCGATCAATCATCCTGCCAGGCCATCTTCAACCTGTGCGTCTCCAAAGGCTGGTATCTCACACAACTCACACCGGTTGAGAAGAACCTGGAAGATGTCTTCCGTGAGTTGACCAATGAGAATTAATCAAAGGTTATTTTATGACGGGCTTTATTTTAGAAGCCTCTAAATATCATGTAAAATTTGAGACCTAATATTTTGACAATGAAACAAATTTGGATCATTACAAAAAAAGAGCTCAAGGGATATTTTGACTCCCTGATGGCTTATATCTTGATCGTTGTTTTCCTGGGATTAAGTGGGTTTTTCACCTGGCTTTACGGAAACAACGATGTCTTTTTTATTAACCGGGCTACGATGCAGCCCTTTTTCGGAATTGCCTACTGGACGCTGTTCATCTTTATCCCGGCCTTGACCATGAAGCAGATTGCCGAAGAGTACAAGACAGGTACTATTGAGTTACTGCTGACCAAACCGGTATCGGATTGGCAGGTTATTAGCGGGAAGTTTCTGGCTACCTTTTTATTGATTGTTATATCACTGGTGCTGACCATTCCTTATTACTTCTCTATTGCTTCTATCGGGCCCGTCGATCATGGATCGGTGTTAACGGGTTACCTGGGCTTATTGCTAATGAGTGCGGCTTATATCAGTCTGGGTATTTTTGCCAGTAGTGTCACTTCTAATCAGATAGTTGCTTTCTTGTTAGCGCTAATTGTGGGTATCTTTTTCCAGATTATTTTTGGCATCAGTGCGTCTGCTTTTTCTGGTGTCACGAGTGATGTCTTGGGCTATCTCGACATGCAATACCACTATCAAAGCATCATACGTGGCGTAATTGACAGTAAGAACATCATTTATTTTGCCTCTATTATCCTGGTGGGCTTAATGGCTTCTGAACTTTCTCTTGTTAAACGTAACATCAACTAAACAGCAATACCATGTTAAATAAACGTCGATTTAATTACTATATCGTCTTAGTGTTGGGGATTTTAGTGCTTGTTAATGTGTTGGCTAACCGCTTTTTTTTTCGCATTGACTTTACCGAAGACCAACGTTATACCTTGAGTGAGACGACTAAAGATATCTTGGAAGGCATCACCGAACCCATCACGGTGACGGCTTATTTTTCGGAAGGGTTACAGCCTCAGTTTGATCAATTGCGTAACGACTTTAAAGATTTGCTTGCCGAGTATGCTTCCCGCTCTAATCAACAGGTGGTGTATGAATTCATCAACCCCAACAAAGATGCCATGCAGGAGCAAAAAGCCGTGCAGGCAGGTATTCAAACGGTCATGATTAATGCCCGTGAAAAAGATCAGTCTACCACCAAAAAGGCCGTTATGGGTGCTGTGATACAGATTGGGGAGGAGATAGAAAGCATTCCGTTTATTCAACCGGGTGCTCAAATGGAATATGCCTTAACCACGGCTATAAAAAAGATGACCGTACCTGAAAAGGATGCCATTGGTTTCATTACAGGACACGGTGAGCCGGGACTGGATGAGTTAGTTCAGGTTGTGCAAGGACTGGATGTATTGTATGTGCCGGAAGAAGTCACTTTATCCGACAGTGTGAACCTGACTAAATACAAGAGCATAGCCTGGATTAATCCGCAGGATTCCATTCCGGAAGAACACTTTAAATATGTCGATGATTTTCTGAAGCAAGGTGGAAACCTGTTTATTTCCTTCAATAAAGTAGAAGCACAGTTACAACAAGGCATGGGCTTTGCCAATTACACAGGTATGGCCGATTGGTTAGCAGGTAAAGGTTTTAGTGTAGGAGAGGATTTTGTACTGGATGCCAACTGTGGATCCATCAATGTTCAGCAGCGCCAGGGCATGTTCACGGTGAATCGCCCCATTAATTTTCCCTACCTGCCAATTCTTTCCAATTTTGCCAAACATCCCATAACCGAAGGATTGGGCACCATGGTGATGCAATTCGGCAGTTCTTTGAGATTTAACAACGACAGTACCAAAACATATACACCGCTAGTTTTTACTTCGGATCAATCGGGTACCCAGGCTGCTCCGGTTTACTTTAATATTGAGCGTCAGTGGACAGAGAATGACTTTACTTCTCCGCGCTTAACAGTGGCCGGTTTATTGGAAGCAGATAATCATAAAATAGTGGTGATCACCGATGGTGACCTGGCTATCAATGGTTCCGGTCAGGAGGTACGCCAGGTACAGCCTGATAATGCCAACTTTGTGGTCAATGCCATTGATTTTATGAGTGATGATACCGGATTAATTCAGTTAAGAAGCAAGCAAGTGAAGATGCGTCCGTTGGATCAACTGGAAGATGCGGATAGGAACTTTCTGAAGATCCTCAACTTCACACTTCCGTTAATTATTATCCTGGCCATTGGCATCTACCGTTACCAGAAAAGAAAGTATACACGCCTAAAAAGAAAGGGGGAAAACTATGTTTAGAAAGCTAAAAATTAAAATGTTAAGCATAACCTTTGGCGCTTTGTTAGTCATTGTTATTGGTGTAAAAATATTGGACAACTCTAAAGGCATCAATACGCTGAAGGGTGTACTTTTTGAAATTGATCAGGAGCTGGTGACCGCTGTTATTCTTCAGCCACATGTACTACAAGGTGAGCAAATTGAATTAAAAAAAGAAGGCGATCAATGGCGTGTTTTATTCAAAGGTAAAAATTACAATGGAGATGCCACGCTGATTACTGGTCTCATTAACCAGGTGAACGGACTAAAACCACTGCGTTTGGCAGCCCGTGATAAGGACAGGTGGGAGAAATTTGAATTAACGGACTCATTGGCTTCAGAGGTGATACTGATGGGTAAAGAGGGGGAGTTAGCCAGATTATTTATTGGTAAATTCTCCTACCAGGTACCAAAGCAACAAATGGTGAATCAGAATCCCTACATGCGTCAGCAAGGTACCATGACCACTTATGTGCGCAATGGTGATGACCAAGAGGTATATGCTGTGGAAGGGTTCCTGGGTAGTTCCATTAATCGTGATGCTGCTGCTTTCCGCAATAAACAGTTGGTGAAAGTCAATCAAACCGATATTCATAAAATTACCTTTGAATATCCGGCGGATAGTTCCTTCACGATGGTGAAAAACGAAAATGTGTGGATGAATGATGGAGTAAAGCTGGATTCCACTTCTGTAGCAAATTATTTGTCAGGTATCACTTCATTGAATGGCACTTCCTTCATTGATGATCAACCTCAACCGTTTACTCATCGTGTGAAAATCCAATTCGGACAAAGTAAGGTAGTGGAGATACAAGCCAAACTGGAGGAGGCTGACGCGATCATGACAACGACCCAGAATCCGGGCAGTGTCTTTAAGGAAAATAAAGACCGGAATTTTAAGAAGCTGTTTATTTCAAAGCAAAGTTTAATGAAATAGGAAGCCTTTGAAGTGGCTTATAGCTATTGGGTTAGATGCTAAACAAAAGAAGGCCGACTGTCCATACTGACGGTCGGCTTTCTCATTTAAATTTAAACTAAACTTACGCTGTTTCAAGTGAATTTTTGGTTATTCGCTTTCGTTTCAATGGTTCACCACTTGTCGATTCTGATTGTTTAAACAATTGATTGATGACTTTGGGATAGTCGAACATGAAATTTTCCCATACCCATTTTTTAAACGCTATCTGCTCCTGATCATTCAACCACTTAAGTGATTTTGTCAATTCCTTTTCAAATAACCGTTTATCTTTACTTACATTCAATACAATTGCTTTCTGATGATCTAATAACGTATAACTCATTTCAATGCGTTGTAAGATTTAACTTATCAGGATTAATCCATTCGGTTTGTATTTATTGAATACGTATGGTTTGAGCTGGTTTGGGCTTGAGCTCTTCCCGTTTGGGTAATGAAATCCTCAAGATACCATCTTTGTAACCGGCTTCGATCTTATCCGCATCAATCACTTTATCCGCTATCTTAAATGACCGTTGGAAAGATTGATAACTAAATTCCTGCCGAAGTATGGATCCGTTGTTTTTATGATCAGTTTTTATATCGGAAGAGATGGACACGGAGTCATTGTCAAATTCAATCCTGAAATCTTCCTTTTTCATACCGGGAACAGCTACTTCAATGCCATATTTATCGTCATTTTCCCAGACATTGATTGCCGGTAAAGTGGTGTTGGTTTGTGAATAGTTTTGCTGATTCTGATCCATCCATTCCCGCTCGAGGAATTTGTCGAAAAATGAAGGAGCTGATGAAAAAGAACCGTTAAGTAATTTAGCATTTATCATGTTTATGTCCTCCTATAAATTAGTTTAACACTTCAATTATAACCATTGGAAACTCTACAAACAGAATACCATAATAAATAATTGTCAATTTGTCGGCATGAAAATGATTTTTTGTCAGTTACTTGGCAATTGTTCATGTTTTTCGCTAATTATTAACTGTCACATCACTATTTGTTATATAATAATCCATTGAGCTGTTTTAAACCTGCTCAACTATTTAGTATGTTTGATACAATTACGGCGTATGATGTGCATCTGTTTCAGGGTTTCATTCAAGGCTATGCGCATGCTACCGCTTAGATCTTCAAAAAGCTGCGTGGAATAAGCATGCCCTGAACATGCAAGGCGAAAGCGTCCATTCTGATTCGTATCAGTGCCGTGCAAAAAAAGCAAGATTGGCACTTTCGCGTTGAGGATAATGGAATTGGGATCGAACAAAAGTATCTGGATAAAATATTTGTCATCTTTCAGCGTCTTCACAAGCAAAAAGACTATCCCGGTACTGGTATTGGTTTAGCCTTTTGCAAAAAAATTGTTGAATTGCATGGGGGAAAAATATGGGTAGACTCTACGTTGAACCAAGGCAGTGTTTTTTCTTTTTCATTGCCGATAAAAAATTGATGTTATGAGTGAAGAAAGAAAATTTAATTGCGTTTTGCTTGTCGATGATAATGAGGGCATGAATGAACTCAATGAGATTTATCTTGAAGAAGCTGCTGCTGCCAGGCAAATTATTTCTGTCAATAGCGCCTCTGAAGCACTGGCCTTTTTAATTAAAAATACTTGCAAACAGCGGATTGGTGAGAAATTACTACCTGATTTAATCTTTCTGGATATTAACATGCCGGCTATGACGGGATTTGATTTTATTGAGGCGTATAAACTAATGGATTGTCCTGAAAAAAAAGGTATTCTTATCTATATGTTATCGTCCTCATTAAATCCGGATGATCATATTAGAGCAGAAAAAATAGATGAGGTGAAGGGGTTTATCTCAAAACCTCTGTCGGTAGAAGTCATTGTTGACATCATCAGGCAGCATCGATCAACAGGTTGAATGTAATTGGTGTTTTTTTGAAATACAACCAGGCGTTATTTTGTTTAGTTTTTTTTACTGGATCAATAGAGAGGGATTGTTAACAGATTCCCTCATGGGGGTATCATTGCATTTCTCTTTTTAACGTTTTTTGATTACTTCATTTGTGGAAGTTATATCACAAGCGTACTTATCGTGTCGTTTATAAAAATAGCCTCAATATTGGCACCAGTCCTGAAAGTTTATCATTGGATTGTATTTGTGTTGCGTTTGCCGGATAATGCATTGGATTATTTAACTTTTTCTGGAGTATCTATTTTTTGTATATTGTATAGTTGTACAGAATTGGTGCAAAGGGTTATATTTTTTGGGAGGGGCCTTTGTCAATCTGGTATGTATGATATCATTAATAAAACGAACATGCCCAAATCAAAGCACTTGAAAACACTAGTTTTTTCTTTCCTGCTCATACTAGTCGGGTTGGGGGTGTTTAATTTCATACCACAAGACAAACATCTGGTGCGGCTCTCTCAGGAGGAAATCCAGTGGCTGAGCAATTTGGCCAGCCCCCTTATTTATGCACCAGATCCGGCCTTTTCCCCGCTTGAATACTTTGAGGATGGCCAGTTAATGGGCATTGCTACCGAATACCTTGAACTCATTCGTGATCGTTTGGGAATACAAGTAAAAGTGGCACAGCTCCCTAATTGGACGGAAGTAATCAACAAGGCTCAAAACTGTGAAGTTGATTTTCCTATGGTAGTTCACCCCACAAATAGCCGAAAGGGTTATTGGAGTTTCACCGATTCTTACCTTGATGTACCCAATGTTATTATCCTGCGAAATGCTATGAAAAGGGAATTGAACTTGCAGGATTTATCCCATAGGAAAGTAGCCGTTGTGCGGAGTTATGCTGTTAATGAATATATCAGTAAGAAGTATCGGGACATAGAGGTTGTGCACGTCAGTTCTCTTTTGGAGGGATTGACCAGAGTTTCTTTTTCTGAGCTTGATGCAGCAATTGCTGATTTACCAGTTGCTGTCTATTATACACAAAAGGAGTTATAAAGCAATCTCCTGACCTCATTATTGTGGCTGTTAAAATGCTGTTACCGATACTAAAAACATAACATCAATTAATTAATATGCATCAGGAAACCCTTTTTTTTCAAGCGATGATTTATCTGGCCGCTGCGGTGGTTTCGGTTCCGATTGCCCGCAAAATGGGGCTTGGATCTGTACTTGGTTACCTTCTGGCCGGTATTGTAATTGGGCCCTACCTGTTGAAACTGGTGGGCCAGGAAGGAACAGATGTGATGCATTTTGCTGAGTTTGGTGTGGTGATCATGTTGTTTTTAATCGGGCTGGAACTACATCCTTCCATGTTGTGGCGGATGAAGCGTCTCATCTTTGGATTGGGTGGTTTACAAGTGGGGAGTACGGCCCTGCTAATAGCTTTGCCTGCCGGGTTATTTTGGAAGATGAACATGGCCCAGGCCCTGACCATTGGCCTGATCTTCGCGCTATCGTCCACGGCCATCGTCTTACAAACCTTTTCAGAACGCAAGTTGCTGAGTACCAAAGCTGGTCGCTACGGCTTTTCCACATTGCTGTTGCAAGATCTGATGGTCATCCCCATTTTAGCCGTACTGGCACTATTTGCTAACCAGGTAAGCACGGGAGAAACCGCTGAAAAGGCTACAAAGGTATATTTATTCGGGCAGGCCGGCTGGCAACGGCTCTTGCTTATTATTGGGATGGTTTCTGGCATCATCCTCAGCGGACGTTTTTGGGCCCATTATGTATTTCGATTTATTGCCGAGACCCGCTTACGTGAAATTTTTACGGCCAGTGCTCTTTTATTAGTTATAGCCATTGCCTTAGCTATGAATTATGTGGGGTTATCACCAGCTTTGGGAACGTTTTTAGCCGGCGTTGTTTTGGCCAATAATGAATATCGTCATGAGCTGGAAAGTAATCTGGAACCTTTTAAAGGCTTATTACTCGGTGTATTTTTCATTACCGTGGGGGCCAGTATCGATTTCGACCTACTGGTTCAACACGGTTTTGTTATTGGAGTCATACTAACTTCTCTAATTAGTATTAAGCTGATTGTTTTATTTATTCTGGGACGACTGTTTGGGTTAGGGACTTCTCAAAATATGTATTTCACCTTCAGCCTTGCCCAGGCTGGTGAGTTCGGTTTCGTGCTGATTTCTTTCGCCACGAAAAATGCCATTTTTGATACGCCCACATCCGGTATCTTGTTGATTGTTGTTGCCCTTTCTATGTTACTTACACCGGTGTTATTTATCATTAATGAAAAGTGGATTCAACCTCGCTATTCCGAATCGCCTGATTTATCCACGTGTGAATCTGTTGAATCCAGTGATAACCCGGTTATCATAGCCGGGTTTGGCCGTTTGGGAATGGTATTAGGACGGTTTCTGATTGCTAACGGTGTTAAGGTGACCATGTTAGATTATAATCCACACAATATACGGTATCTCAAGAAATTTGGCTATAAGGTTTATTATGGAGATGTGACGCGCCCGGATCTCTTGGAAGCCGCAGGCATAGAAAATGCCAAAGCCTTAATCATTACAATGGGTGACCGGGATCAAATCAATAAATTGGTTGACCTGGCTCAAACTCAATACCCGCATCTGAAACTAATTGTGCGGGCGGTGGATGTAGCTCATAGCCTGGAGTTACGAAATAAAAACGTGGATGCCCAACGCCAGGAAACGTTTGAATCGGCTATTGAATTAGGTGTTGATTCATTAAATATATTAGGATTCAATCCAAATCGCGCCCGACGTAGTGCTTATCTTTTCAGATCGCTGGAGAAGCAGTTTATGAATGATCTTGAAAAACATTTTACGATTGACGATCCCCATTTTATTATGGAGCAGCAAAAGTTTTCGGAGCTTCTGGAAAATAAATTGTTAGCCCGGCAACGAAGACCACGCGTCAGCACAACTGAAGAATCAGCCAGTGACCTCAATGCTGAAGAACAGAGCCTGTGAAATAAAGATATCACCAGGACTTGAATCCCAGTAAAAAGTTAGTTACATTTCATTTTACCTAACACTATTTAATAAAAAATGGTATGTACAGTGATCAGCAAGCTGTGATTGCGGGCTTTCGCAATCTTTACCAGACAAATTTTCGCACTTTACTGGAACAGCGAATCGAATCGATTCATTCTCTCTATAATTCCTTTCTTACCTTCAATTCTCAGTATTTAAGTCAATTAAGAAAGGTGAAAAATCAAGATGGTGAGCGTCTGCTGATATTACACCGGCAATATATCGATCATATCATTCAGCTTAACCGTGACTCCTACAAACTGGAGGAAACATCTGCACTGGGAGAGGCACTGGATTTATTTGTGACTTCCTGTGATGACTTCATCTCACAGATACCTGTTTACATTACAAGCTATGAAGAGTCTAAAAACCGGGTTATTCAGGAAGGCGACAGTTTTTTGTGCAAAGCTGTTAAAAGATTAAAATGTGGACGCTACAAAGTATTTAGCTGGTTTCGAAAAAAAGATAATCCACCCCGCTTTAAGAAAAGAATTCCCTTCCGAAATTTCCATGTTTATCTGCTCCTATTGGAGATAAGTGATGGGTTGATGGAATTCGTTACGCACTTTTTGGAATTTGAATTAGATCAACTCACCCTTAAGAAGTTATGTGTTGCGGAAATTGATGAATTATTCAATATACGGGAACAAACGGACTATACATTAATTCAGTCCAGGCTTGAAGCTTTTCAGGCAGCTATAAAAAAAACATCACATCAATGCCAGACTTTACAGTCAGGCATTCCGGATCAAATTGATCAACTCCTGCAGCCATTTATTGAACAAGCCCTGAATAACTATTATAAACAAGGCAGTTTTGAAGGCCGCAGCCGTTATATACGGAACAGGTACATCCGGAAAAAAAGAAGGCAAAAGCAAGAGACCTTTCGTAAGCGCTTGCGTGCCTGGGAAATTAACTTATTTAGTCTATCGGAGGACTGGAGCTTTGATGCAGATTTGTTTCGGATTAAAAACAGGTGTTTGCTTTCGTGGTATAACCTGGGTAAAAGTAAAGCCCAAAACAGGCATGAATCTGTGCAGAAGTGGTTTGTCCAAGCGAAGGAGCGTGTCAGCACCTCCCGGGATGTATTGGTAAACAGTATAGATTACCTTGAGCAAATTGATCATCAACGCCAGTTCTTGTCTGAGCTTCTCAAGGAAGAAGGCAATAGCCTGACAAAGATACCCCAGGATGAAACGTTGCTTCATCAAATTAGTTCTATTGAAAATAAAGTGGAAGCAGAAGTGAGTGCTATTCAGGAAAAACGCATGATTGTTAAGGGGCATCCCCAAAATAACTTAATGAGCATGAATGACCTGACTCCGGTTTACTTGCGTGAGCTATTGCAGTTTGAGATTGTCCCAGCTTTTAAGGTAAAACTTGATCAAATCAGAAAACGATCTGCCGAAGCCATCATCGGATACGATAATAACCTTAATAATTTATCGCATGTATCGGATTATAATCTGGATACAGTCCGTATGATCCTGGAGTCAGATGATGAGGATAGAATAGATAAAGCCAGGGAGATATTAGAAGAAGGACTATTACAATTTGTTAATAAATTGGACCAGTTATCCGAACATCTTTTAAAAACTTACAGCACCGTTACGGAAGAGACCCATCAAGCCTTGCGTATATTTGTAGATCAGTTAATTGCCTTAACAGAAAATGAGCGGGTTGGTGAGTTGCGCATGCGCTTATTAAAAGCAAAAGCACTTAAAAAATCGGAACTGATCTGGTTAAATACAGTTTCGTTTTACCGTTCCGGAATGCAATATCTGCGGCCCATCTGGCTGAAAGTAGTAAAAAGGGGGAGTCACCTGACGGAACAATTGAGCCAAATATATGGGGAGGGTGAATCTCAAACCCAAATCAGTACCGATATATCCAATTTTTTAGCCGAGACAAAAACAAACTTGCAGCGCATGCCATTTTTGTACCAGCGGCTTTTTCAACTGGAGCCGATAGATGAAGGCTATCTCTTTTTTGAACGTCAATCAGAATTGAAAAAAATCCATAAAAGCTATCAGGATTGGGAAATGGGCCGGTTCTCAGCAGCCGCTATGGTGGCCGAAAAAGGGGCCGGAATGACCACTCTCATTCATTATTTTACCAAAAACCTGATGCATTCGCAGTATCGTATCGACCTATCGGCCGGATTTCAAATTTACCGGATTGATGATTTCTTACAGGTATTGTCCGATCGTTTCAATCAACGAGGATTGACTACCAAGGAGTTGGTTGTTTCCTTTTTAAATGGTTTGCCTCACAAAACCATCATCGTATTGGAAGGATTGCAATACCTGTATCTGAAAAAGGTAGATGGTTTTGATTGTCTGAAGTTACTTTTTGAAATTATTTCCCATACAAACAAGAAAGTATTCTGGATATGTACCTGTACACAGCATGCCTGGAATTATCTGAACAAAGTATTGTCAATTGGTGAATACTTTGCATATGTTGTTCCTTTGGAAGAGTTTGACAATGATGAAATGATTGACATCGTTCAGAAACGGCATAATGTCAGCGGCTATGGCCTTCAGTTTTTACCCGGAAAAAGTGACCTGAACAACCGTAAGTTGATGCGCCTGCCGGATGAACAGCGACAAATGTTGTTGCAACGACAGTATTTTACCCAATTAAATCAGTTGGCTAAAGGGAATTTAAGTGTGGCTTTTATTTTCTGGATGCGATCGTTGCAAAAAATTGAGGACAATATTTTATTTGTGAACTCTATGAGTGGATTTAAAGGTGATTTTATTCAGGCCCTGGCACGCGAAAAGCTGTTTTGTTTACATGCACTGTTGATTCATGATGGTTTGGATGCAGATGATTTTTGTAAAGTAATGCGCTATTTGCCTGATGCAGGCTACATGAAACTGTTTCAAATGGTTGATGACGGACTCTTGTTAAAAATAGACGAGCGTTATGTTATCAACTTGTTGCTGTATCGCCCCATTATTAATGCCCTGAAGGCGCATAACCTGTTACATTAAGAAATGCACAGACCATGATGAAAAGCAGATTAAAACATATCTTGTGGGGCTTGTTGGTAAGCTGTGTTGTTTGCGGGCAAGAAGCTTATGATACGACCGCTTTTCCTACCTGGCTTAAAAGCCCCTATGAGTTCAATGAAAAAGAGGCAACAACGCTTCCCCTTGTGTCCAAGCCAACGCAGGATGATTCTATACAGGCTGTCTTATCCTCACCGGTAAGCCCTTTAGAAGTGCAAGTTTCAGAACAAAAGTTCGGCAACAAACCTGATACAATCGTTGAGCGCAACCTGATTGAGAAGCGAATGGAAGAATTACAGGCGCCAGCTGTGGGGAAAATTATCACAGCAGGTAAGGTTGTTTGGTCTCTTATTCTCATCCTGATCGGCTTTTTTGTATTGAAAACAATCCAAGTTATTCTGAACCGGATCGGAGAGCGCACAGCGAAATACCGGATTTCAATAAAGCGCACCTTGCCCATTATTAAAATCATTGGGTGGGTGACTATTATCTATATTATTATACAGGGGGTTATACAACCGCCTCTTGCGACCGTCTTTGCCTTTTTTACCTCGGTAGGTGTGGCCGTTGGTTTTGCTGCCCAGGATTTACTGAAGAATATTTTCGGAGGCCTGATGATTTTATTTGACCGTCCGTTTCAGATTGGCGATAAAATTGAAGCCGGAAACTCCTACGGGGAAGTGATTAAAATTGGTCTGCGCTCTACGCGGATTGTTACTCCGGATGATTCGGTTGTGACCATTCCCAATGGAGAAATGATGAACCAGACCATTTCTAACTCCAATAGTGGTGAAACGAATTGCCAGGTAGTAGCGGAATTTTTTCTTCCTCTGAATGTAGATTCTCAAAAAGCCCGGCAAATAGCCATTGAATCGGCCATGGTATCAAAATATATTTACCTTAACAAGCCGGTTGCGGTTATTTTTATCAATGAAATGAAAGATCGGAAAAGCATTATTAAAATGCGGCTGAAGGCTTATGTGTCAGATATTCGCCATGAGTTCTTGTTTAAAAGTGATATGACCGAGATTACATTAAAAGAACTGATTAAGCAAAAGGTAATCGATGAGGTGTGATAATTGTTTAAATGTAATTGAGATTTACATCAGGTAATAATAATTATAGACATTGGCTTGCTGGTAGGTTTTTATCTTTTGGTTACTATTTTATTAAAAAGAACAGTCAATGTTGGTTTATTTTTTTAGCAAAATGCTCTTGTAATACAGACTTATACCTATAGAGGGGGATAACATTATGAAGCAAATCATTCTTTTTCTTTTATTATTTATTGTACAGATAAATGGCCTTAGTATAACAATTGTAAGAAACAGTAACGCGGGAGCTTATTATATGGTAGTATCGGGTAAACAGATTGTTATAATAGATAACGGTTCTGCTACCCAATTTCAAGGTTTGCTCTCTTATTTGAGAGATAATCGTTTACAATACAATAGAATTGTACTTTCACATGTGCAAACAGATGATACTGATATCTACATGACAGCTCATCGCTTTTTGAAAATGAAAGGTCATACCATTCAAACGAAAATACCAGTTTCAACGACGGATGAAGGTGATATTTATCTGATTGTTAAAGCTTCCAACCTGAAAAGTCTCTTGGAAGAAATGTCGGATCAAGCCATCGTAATGCCGGATAGTGCCTCTCAGAACAATTGTATTATTGATACTCCGCATTTAACACTGGAAGAAATCACCATTACTTCTTCCGACCTTTCATCTAAAAAACCACCGGGGTTACTTATAAAGATAACCGAGATAAGGGATGGAGACAGAAGAGCAATTCTTTTTACAGGCAATATTGATAAAGATGTTCAGAAGAAATTGGTGATGAGCCCGAAAGCAGATATTGCTTTCGCAGATGTTTATGCAGTGACAATTCCTCATCCGGATGATTTAGAAAAACTACGCCTGGATTTTATAAAAAAAGTCAGGCGATTTACTGATTCATATACCGTATTATTACATACAGCTCACGCGCCTTTAGATCCAATTATAGCGTATCAGGCTAATGAAGCCGGGTTATCTGTTCAATCGTTATTTAATAAGGGTGTTGAAACTGATTATATTAATTTATTTGATGATGAAAAAACCTTTCACTTGGTTGACATGGATGGGATAAAGCTTGCTGACATCGTTCAAAATGAACTGATTGATTTCATGCATGATAATGCGTTTACTGCAATGGAAACTGCTACTGCAGTTGGGAAATATTGCCAGTATTTACCTGATGAGCCAATAACAAATGGCACTGTTATCAGCTGGCCATCTGTGGTATGGATTAAAAGTGAGGTTAAGAGAGCCAGGGCACAGTTTAACATTGAAGTTGAGCGTTTAATCAAACAACTACAATCAACCACGCTAAGTCAATCTATTAAAGCCCAAAAAAAACTGGAAGCCATTTTCTCAAAACTTAATCAGGAGCAGACCAGTAAATATAAAACAGTATTGGCTGAAGTAGAGCAAAGACGATGTGATGCGTTTGATCGGGAAACAGAAGCATTGATTTTGCAACTTCAATCGTCGAATGTAAGCGAGTCCGTGAAAGCAGAAAATGAATTAGCTAAGCGCCGGGATCGGTTAAGTAAGGATCAAAGAGCCAGGGTAGGTGCTCTTTTGAAACAAATAAAGCGAACACGCGCCGCGGAAAAAATGGAGTAGTGATTCATCAAAGGCCCCGCTAAAAAGGATGTCCGTTTGGATTAATTGATAGCATCTATTGTTCTGGGCTCAAGAGCACATTATTCCCATTTATTATCATCTACGGTTTTTCATTTAGTAACAAAGCCAGTAATAAAGCCCGGTCGGTAATGCTATTACGATAAATATATTCCTCCCAGCTGTTGTTGTAACCACCTATTGGCCCTAATCCATCTATTTTGGGTTTATCGGTTGCAATATTTGAGATATTGGAGGAACTCCAGCGGTGTTCCTTTGTAATCGTTAAATCGCATAGTTTTGCCAGTTTCTTCAACGCTCTCCACAAGTCATCATTAAGAGGTGATTCAGCCATTGGCAAGCGGGTCATTCCACCATCCAGCTGACAAGTGAATAATTGGCTTTGCTGCCTTGTCAATTTGACAATTTTTTTTAATTGCTCGTCAAAGGTGTCAAACTCCTTTTGATCATTGAAACGCACACTGATTTTTGCTGAACCATTGGCATATCCTCTAAAAATATTGGATTTAAAGGTCGTATCGTAGGGGGCTAACTCAATTTCGGAGCTGCCATTTGATAAATTGACCATAGCTGAAAGTGCTTTGTAAAAAACTGCAGCAGCTATATTCACATTTTCAGATCGGTGATCCATTAATTTAATATCGTATTGAAACCTCCCTGATCCTGAACGGCTCGTGACGATACTGCCATCCGCATTTCCACCATGAAAAGCTAAAACTCGATGTGATTTCAGTGCTTTGGCATTTAATACATCAGAGGAATATTTTCCGCCGGTATTGGTGTCCGTCATGATTAAAACACCAATTTTTAACTTTTTCAACAAACGGCCGAACCGCAAAGCCTGAAGGGCTAGTAAAGTACAGATAACACCTCCTTTGTTATCCCAAACGCCAGTTCCATATAGCTTAAGTTCTGTAGCCCTGAAATTTTCCTGATCGGCCAGTTTTTTTTGATCATCAACCGATAATAATAAAAGGTAATCAAATGTTTCACCTGTCGTGTTGGTGAAAAACAAACCATTGCCCACTTCGAAATGTGGAAATATTTCCTGAGTGAAACCCATGGCAGAAAGTTCGTTGGCAATGAGGGTGGTGGCTTGATTTATGCCGGTTACATTTCGTACATGAGTATTGAAATTAACCAGTTTTTCAAGCAAATTTTCAGCATACTCCGAGCGGCTTCTAATATAGGTGCGGAGACGGCTGTGTAAAGGGAGTTTTTGAGCCGACCTTTCTTCCTTGTCGATAGCTTGTTTAGTGCCAAAATACCGGACTGTTGCCACATCCACCATTCGGTTCACCAGCTTGCAGAAGTCATAACCGGCCACCAGAGCGGCATGGGGATATGAACCGGATGCACCCAAGCTGGCCATGGAATTAATTTCCAGCAGGTAGATATTATCCTGCTCATCCAGCCGGATATCCACCCGGGCGAAATCACGCAGGCCCAAAGCACGAAAGGCTTCCAGACTAAATTGCTGCATCTTTTTAGCTAAGTCATCCGGTATGTTGGCCGGGCATATTTTTTCACGTTGTTTCTTTTTTTTATCGGTAACACTAACAATGGCATCTGGATTCCCTTCCAAATCTATTTCCAAAACCGGGAAGGTTTCGACGGGATTATTGCCAATTAAACCCACACAAAATTCACGTCCGCGAATAAACTGTTCTACCAAGGCCTGTTGTTCAAACTCGGAAACAATAAAACTCACCGCTTCCTTTAAATCCACTTCATTGTTAACGACTCTTAACCCGAACGACACACTTTCCATTTTAGGTTTGACAATGACGGGATACGCCACTTTGGAAAAATCATCTTCACCACTATTAAACACCCAAAAACCTGGTGTAGGCAAGTCATGTTTCTGCCATACAATCTTGGTCATGACCTTATCCAGTGCCAATGCATGCCCCGAAGGATTTGAGCCTAAGTAAGGTATGCCCAGCATCTCCAACATGGAAGGAATGTGTGTGTAACGACTCTCTCCCTGAATACCATAGGCCATATTGAAAACCATTCCCAGTTGTTCGCCCTCAATCACGCGTGGCATAAAGTGCTGCAAGCGTTCAATAATGTACATGTTACCATCCAAAATTTGCACATTGTGGCCTGCCTTCTCCAGGCACTCAGCCACGCGTTTGACATTCTTTTCAGAATAAAACTCCTTGTTCTGCATTCCGAAGGTGTTGATTACACCTGTGAGGTCTTTATTGTAGATAATGGCAATTTTCATAGGATGGTTTTTTAGTAATTTGTACAATTATTATGAACCTTTCTCTACTACAGTTGCGAGTGGTGATTTAAGGTGCACATCCATTTGCGGAAAAGGAATGGTGATGCTGTTTTCAATTAATTTACGGCTAATGATCCGCCTGATGTCACTTTTTATGGTCTCAATTTCAAATATTTTTTCACTGAAAAACAGTACCTGAAAGTCCAGAGAGGAATTATTAAATTCGATAAACCGTGCTTCAATCAGGTATTCATGTGTTATGTCAGGATGCTCTTTGACACTTTCTTCCAGTGTTTTAATTACAAGGTCAATATCACTTCCATAACTCACGCCAACGTTTACTTTAAAACGGGTACGCCTCGATTGGTGGCTCCAATTGATAACTTTCGTATTGGTTATCTGTGAATTCGGTATAATAAGTGTAATGTTGTCACGATTAAGCCCTTTGGATACTCTTAAGCCAATTTCTTTGACTTTAATGACATCACCATCCACTTCAAGGATATCCCCCAGGCGAATGCTTCTTTCGGATAAGAGAATAATGCCGGCTATCACATCGTGAAAGGTTTGCTGCAAACCTAAGCCAATACCCACTAATAAAGCCGCAGATCCTGCTATTAATACCGTTATCTGTACACCTATTGTTTCAAGAAAGAAGCCCAGGGCAATGACCCAGATGAGGTACCGTAATATTTGAAACAGAGCGTAGGCATTTCCGTCTTCCATTTTATTAAAAAAGCTCTTACGAAGCAGAGCTTTTTTGATCAACCAGATGACCAGCTTTGTAATTACGATGGTAAGAGCGATCATAAATAAAGTAGCTATCTCGATTTGGAAATCACCGATTTTCATCAGGTCAAGCTCAAGTATATCTTTGATTTTTTGCATATTATTTAATAATTTGAAAGCTCATTCAAATGCTCTGGCAATACTACATAGATATGACATTAACTGTTAATTGTCAAGCCTAAAGCACAACCGCTGACAACAATCAGAAGTGATACGCGCGTAAAAATTGAATGTTTTACGCACATCAGAATAGAAAAAGCGAAAAGAGGTACGGGTCAGAGAGGAGTCTAAATAAAAGTCCCGTGTATATGAGATATACTCGGGACTAACAATGAAAGTGTCGTTTTACTTATTTAATAAAGCTAATAAACATTATTTCTGTTTTGAGTTAAGTAATAAAGCTAGTAAAAGCGCACGATCTGTAATACTGTTCCTGAAAATAAATTCCGCCCATTTATTGTCATATCCACCGGTAGGGCCTAAGCCATCAATTTTAGGACAGTCTTTATTCACATTACAAATGTTGGATGAACTCCATCTGTGTTCACGGGTGATGCTTACATCCGTCATTCGGGCCAACTTTTTAAGCGCTTCCCAAACCGGCTCATTCAGTTGTGTGTCCTGCATTGGTAAGCGGGCAATACCACCTTCCAAATGACTGTTAAATATTTTACTTTGTGATTTGGATGATTTTACCAGTTTCTTCACCTTTTGGTCAATTTCTTCAAATTCCTCCTGGTTATTGAACCGGACACTGATCTTTGCTGTTCCGGCAGCATATCCTTTGAAGATGTTTGATTTGAAGTTGATATCATATGGAGCCAACACCGTTTCGGGATTGTTTTTTGCAATGTCTACCACTGATGCCAATGTTTTATTGAAAAACGCAGACACTTGAGCTACATTCTCGGCCGTATTATTGATCAGCTTAATGTCGTAAATGTAACTGGCCGAACCGGATCGACTCATAATAACACTGCCATCGGCATTACCGCCATGCAGTGAAAGAACTCTGTCAGCATTAAGTGCTTTGCTGTTGAGTATTTCTTTTGAATATTTACCACCTATATTGGTATCGGTTATCAGTAAGATGCCAATTTTCAGTTTTTTAATTAACCTACTAAAACGCAGGGCCTGAAGTGCCAATAGAGTACTCGCAATACCACCTTTGTTTTCCCAGATACCAGTGCCGAATAGTTTATGCTCTGTTGCATGAAAATGATCCTGATCAGCCAGTTTCTTCTGATCATCCACCGAAAGGAGTAGTAAGTAATCTAATTTCCGGTCAAATGAATTTGAGAAAAACATACTGTTACCAACTTCCAGATGAGGGAATACCTCCTGTGTAAAACCAAGTACAGCCAGTTCATTGGCAATTAAAGTTGTGGCCTGGTTAACACCTGAGACATTTCGAACATGCGTATTGAAATTTACTAATTTTTCCAATAAGTTTTCAGCATATTCTGACCGACTTCTCATATAGGTACGCAACCGACTATGTAAAGGCAACTTTTTTTGCGGTTTTTGATCCTGGTCAGTAATTTGAATGGTTCCGAAATATCTGACCGCAGCCACATCGACCATGCGGTTGACCAGTTTCTGATAATCATATCCAGCTACTTTGGCGGCATGTGGGTAAGATCCCGATACCCCAAGACTGGCCATTGAGTTTATCTCCAGCAAGTAAATATCATCGTTTTCGTCTAATCGGATATCTACCCTGGCAAAATCACGTAATCCAAGGGCCTTAAATGCCTCAATACTGTATTTTTGCATTTTATCCGCTAATTCCTTAGTAATGTTTGCCGGGCATATCTTTTGGCGGGGTTTTTTTTGTTTATCATCTACAGATTGTATGGCATCCGGATCCCCCTCCAGGTCGATTTCCAGAATTGGAAATGCTTCAATGGGATTGTTCCCCAACAAACCAACACAAAACTCGCGCCCCCTGATGAATTGTTCTACTAAAGCCTGCTGCTGAAACTCCTGGACGATGAAATGAACGGCTTCTTTCAGGTCTGTTTCATTGTAAACAACTTTTAAACCAAAAGAAACACTTTCCATTTTGGGTTTTACAATCACCGGGTATTGAACACCCGAAAAATCATCCTCAGCACTGTTAAAAACCCAAAAACCCGGTGTTGGCAAATTGTGGTTTTGCCAGACAATTTTAGTCATTACTTTGTCCAGTGCCAAAGCATGACCAGAAGGAGTCGATCCGATGTATGGAATACCTAACATTTCAAGCATAGAGGGGATATGGGTGTATCGGCTCTCCCCCTGAATGCCATAGGCCATGTTAAAAACAATCCCCATTTGTTCACCTTCAATGACACGTGGCATAAAATGTTGCAGCCTTTCAATGATGTACATGTTTCCATCCAGGATATGTACATTGTGTCCCGCTTTTTCAAGGCTATCGGCTACGCGTTTTACGTTTGCCTCAGAATAAAACTCTTTATTCTGCATTCCTAAGGTGTTAATTACACCTGTCAGGTCTTTGTTGTAAATAATTGCTATTTTCATTTACGTCATGCTAAGAAAAAAATTTTAACTAAAGTTCGGTGTGTTAATTTATTATAATTATTACTTTGACTATTGTTGTTTTGTTTTTTGGCGGGCAAATATAACTCGAAAAACGAATTGAACGATAGCCTTTTTCATTTTCAAAACATTTATTTTTAGATATGCTTCGTAACTTAATGTAATATTCATGAAGTCTATGCGTTACGCGAGATGATATTACGATAAGGGAATGGTATTTCAATGTTATTCTGTTCAAATCTTTTTTTCACGTTGTAGTTCATGTCACACGAAATAATAAAGGCATCATCCGTATCGTTTGCCCAGACGTATGCTCGTATCTGAATGAAGTATTCACCAATGGAAATGATCCTGGTTACAACCTTCGGTTTATTGTCTTTAATTTGTTCGGGGGTCCGATTGTCAATGGTTAATGGATGTTTTTCGGCTTCTTCCCGGATAATTTGAAGCGCTGTATCTATATTAGACTTAAAATCAATACGAAAGTCTATCTGCTTTTTAATCTTTTCGTCCGCAATAGAGCTGTTTACGATGGTTTCATCACTAATGATACTATTGGGAATGATGATTCGCCTAAATTCATAATTGCGAATAACAATATGGCGCAGGGTGATTTCTTCCACAATTCCTTTGTGTTCTGTTCCGATAAAGATGACATCACCAACCCGAAAAGGACGAAAGATGAGAATGAAAATTCCACCAATAATATTGGAAAATGCTTTTTGGGCTGCAAAACCGATAATAGCAGCAAAGATTCCTGCACCTGCAAATAGTGCCGTTCCAATGTTTTTTAATCCTGGTATTTGTTGAATTATGTATATGATGGCAGCTGTATAAATAATAAAACCGGCTGAATTCTTCAGGAAAGAAAACGATGTCGCATCAGCAGCTATTTTCTTTGCATGTTTTTTTACGATGAGCTTAATGATCCATCTGAGTGATGCGTTAATAATAATTGCGCCAGCTAAAACTGCTAAAATTTTAAAAATAGCTTGGTGGTCATTTATAAAGTCCATAAAATCAATTTATAGTAGTAAATGCATGTATTGAAATTTTAGGGTGGTAATATAGTTGATAAATTAATATACCTGCAAAAAAATTTTGTACGGTTAATTTTTAGGCTGCTCTCAGGTCAGTTTTGTCGGTGCATTTGATTGGGCTATCCCTTTACATAAATGACACATTGATCGGAAGTTCCAATTTCTCAATTGTTTCATAAACGGTATTCATTTATAAATAAATGATTTATTTTGATCATTTTGAATAAAAATGGAGCTCATTGCTGGAAATTACTAGGAATGCAAGATATTAATCAGTTGGCTTTTTTATCGCTTTTCTTTTTATCCTTTTTTTGTTTCACATGAAGTAGCCGCATGTGCTCACTGACCCTATTTTCGACCACTCGGGCGTAAATCTGTATGGTTGCAATTTTGGTATGGCCTAATATCTTGCTGACCGTTTCAATGGGCACGCTATTACATAAGGTTGCTCTTTGATATAAAAGTGGTGAACGCATAATTAGCATTGATAAGAACAGTTGACAATGTTGTGAATCAATAGTATTTTAAAGTCATAACAAAAGATAATCAATTCTTAATAGTAATATGTAGCTTGATAGATAGTTGAAATTATTTAGTACAGATAGTAAACCCTCACGATCTTCTTTTCTCTTGTGAGAAAGGTGAATAAAGTATGGATTATAAAAACTAAAAGTGCTATGGAATTTACTAATATTCTATTTAAGTATATTATTGTTGTGTTTCTTTGTCCTTGTATTACATTGGCGCAATTACAAAAAGCACCTAACGTAGCTACTCTTTTATTACCATGTGAAGGCGAAGAATTAGATAATGGATGCATGGATAAATCAGACTTGATTATTTGGGAATTTGATTGGTCAGATGTTCCTGATGCAATTTCTTATCATTTACAGGTTTGGCATGAGGGTTCCACTCAACTACTAATTGACCAGACCTATCTTGCTGGTTCCAGCTTTACTTACAGTGATTTTGCTTACATAATTGAAGGTAATCGTTACAATTGGAGATGGAGAGTGCGAGCTAATTTCCCTGCAGGCTTTGGTACGTGGTCCGAGGTGCGTTCATTTTATGTGGAGCCATTAAGTGCTGACTGTGAATCTATTGTTTATATTCCTGATGCCAACTTTAAAGCTTACCTGGTTGGACGGACGGATATCAATACAAATGGGGATGGTGAAATACAGGTGAGTGAAGCTGAAGTGTTTTCCGGAGAGATTAATGTATATAAGCTAGAGGTTTATGATCTTACTGGAATTGAGGCTTTTGTTAAGTTAACCTCTTTGAATTGTACAAAATGTAAATATATCTCCCACCTGGATGTTAGTAAAAACCTGGAACTAAAAAAGTTAGATTGCTATGCCAATCAGATTACAGAGTTGAATGTTAGTCATAATTTGCTTTTGGAGCAGTTGGATTGTTCAAGTAATCTGATTGAGAAATTAGATGTTAGTAATAATGTTAAACTATCAATTTTAATGTGTTCAGATAATCAGTTGAAGTGTTTGGACCTTAGAAATAATGCAGTACTTACAAAAATAGATTGTTCCTTTAATGATATTTCCCAATTAGATGTTAGTACAAATATTAAACTTGAAGTCTTAAAATGTACAAGGTTATCGTTAGAAAGTCTGGATGTCTGTCATAATCTGGCTATTGTGCAGTTGGATTGCTCCGAAAATCAATTGAAACATCTAAATATTAGCTCAAACCAGGCCTTAACACGTCTGTCATGTTATGATAATTTATTATCTGCCTTGGATATCTCGCTTAATCAGCAGCTTGTGAGTGTTAACTGTTCTGGTAATTTCATAAGTTCTTTGGATATAAGTTCAAATCCATTGTTGGAATGGTTAGCGTGTTTTGGAAATGATCTGCTTGAGTTAGATGCCAGTAAAAATCCTATGTTGAGGGTTTTTATATGTCATGATAACAAGTTGGTTAATATTGATCTTAGGAATGGGAATAATGGTAATATCCCGGGGTACGATTTTAATTTTAGTACGACCAATAATCCTGATTTATCTTGCATCAACGTTAGTGATGTCCACTATGCCACAGCCAACTGGACCAATATTGATCCCGGTGTCGTATTTAGTACCGATTGCTCAGCTCCTGTTGTGCCTATCCCGGATGCCAACTTTAAAGCATACCTGACGAGCCATCCTGATATAAATATCAATGGGGATGGTGAGATTCAGGTGAGCGAAGCGGAAGCTTTTTCGGGTATCATTGATGTTACTCGCCGTGGCATTAAGAGTTTGGAGGGAATAGAGGCTTTTATTAAGCTGACTAAACTGTTGTGTGGATCGAATTCTATTGAGCTACTGGATATATCCAATAATACTAAACTGATTGAACTGGATTGCAGAAATAACAGGATTACCCAACTGGATATCTGCTCGAATACCAATCTCAGAATACTCAAGTGTCAACAGAACTCCATGTTATCCCTGGATGTTAGCTGTAATGAGGTTATTGAATATTTATGGTGTTACAGTAACTCTTTAAGAACTCTCAATGTGAGTGGTTGTGCTTCACTCATTGGCTTGTATACGGATTATAATCAGTTAAAAGCCCTTGATGTAGGAGAAAATCAGGACTTGCAAGACTTGTCTTGTGCCTATAACGAAATTTCAGTTTTAAGTTTACCGCATAACGGTGATTTGCATTATTTGTGGTGTAACAATAATGCCTTAACGGTCCTGGATGTAACGCAACATTCCAGTTTGAAGGAGCTGCACTGCCAAAACAATGCACTTTACAAACTGATTTTGGGTGAACATCCTTTGCTTTATAGTCTTATGTGTCAGGTAAATTTGCTAACGCATTTGTACCTGAATGATGCCGGGGCTTTGAAAGTATTAGATTGTGGAGAAAATCTTATTACCAAACTTAATGTGGGTAACAATCCACTGCTAACAACTCTGGCTTGTCCTAATAATGCATTACACATGCTGGATGTACGTAACGGAAGCAATAACTATATTACAAAATTCAATTCTTTGGGTAATCCTGATTTAGGATGTATCAATGTGAGTGATGTTTATTATGCCAAAATGAATTGGACAAGTATTGATCCCGGCACAGAGTTTTGTGACAATTGTAATGCTCCAGTTGTAATCATTCCGGATAAAGCGTTTTTAAAAGGCTTGCTTAGTAATCCTGATATAAATATAAATGGGGATGAACGGATTCAGGTGACAGAAGCAATGGATTATACGGGTGAGATAAGGGTAGTAAATGCCTCAATATCTGATCTGACAGGAATAGAGGCATTTATTAATATCTCAGGATTAAATTGTGCGTTCAATAATTTGTCGGAACTTAATACTAGTAAAAACAGGGCGTTAAAGTACCTGAACTGTCAATTTAATGCACTGGATCAATTAGAATTGAGTTCAAATGATCAGCTTCAGCAATTGCATTGCTCCTCTAATCTGCTTAATTATCTTGATGTTAGTGGTTGTTCAAAACTGGAACTTTTAGTTTGTCAGGATAATCAGTTAAATGACCTTAAGTTGTATAATAATTTAATTAAGGGTATTGACTGTAGTATAAACAGGCTGACAAACTTGGAGTTGTGTAATGGAAACAATCAAAATATCAAGGATTTTAATGCACTTCACAACCCGGATCTGGGTATGATACAAGTGAATGATGTTCAATACGCAGAACAGAACTGGACCAATGTAGATCCTGGTGTTTTGTTTGTGCCACAATGTATTTTAACTGGGGAGAGTGGGTTACTTGAAAACAGACAGTTTAAGATACATCCAAATCCGTTTAAAGAGTCCATACGTATTGAAGGAGAGAGTCTAATGGGAGTTGATATCCAGATCCAAAATTTAATTGGTGAAGTGATTTATCACCAAACGAATGTTAATGAAAACATGGTTGACATTAATCTTTCTCATGGATTTATTGGTGTATATGTGATTCAAATTTCCAGAGATGGACAAGTTATAGAGATGCAGAAAGTCGTTAAAGCGAAATAATCATTTAAGTAAAGTTATTAAAGCGGAGATTATTAATGGTTTCCGCTTTTTTTTGGTGTCCTGTTATTGTGCTCATTATTAAGAGTAAAGTCACTTTTGCCATCAAAGTATTGGGCTAGTTTTACATGTAAAACAGTTTGAAATTTCACCATTGAATAAATAATGACAAGTAAGTATTTTATTCTTGCCTTGTGCCAGTTGGTTGTTACTTTGAACAACTCAAATGATTCTGTATTTTAGGTATCGATCCTGGTATTCGCATGCATTACCAACTGCCGTGAGAATACCAAGGCTATTAACTGCTTTTATTCGGTTTAGCTAAAAACGAAAAAACCTGTAAATCAGTCGATTTACAGGTTTTTGGTGCCTTTTGTGATTCCGGCGGGATTGGAGTCAGCTCTGTAAGTCGATTGTAGTTCAGTGTTTTATACAGGTTTTATTTTGATCTAGTCACCGAATAGGTCGCATTAAATTCATGATTATTTACTACTGTTTGTTGTCCTTTGACACTCACAAAGATAGTGATGGGGGATGTTCATGTCCACTAAATAGCATTAAAATGTGGCTGAATTTATGGGTGAAGGCTGTGATTTGTATTTGTTTTCATTGATTTTCAATATAACTTGAATTTTAAGGTCAGATTTTGGATGAAAACGCCTACCATAATTGAGGTTAAATTGAGCTAATTAGTTATAAAATGAATGGGGTAAGTGCCAGTGAAGTAGAGGTGAGAGAATGGCCTTCTTATTTGCTTCAATCCGTGAGGTATTGCTGGATCAGTTCTAAAGAGATGCCTGTATAGTTGGCTAATTCTTCTGTAGTAATGAACTGATGCTTTTCTTTACCCAAGTGCTCACGGATCTTTTTCAATAGGCATCGATGTGATTTCTCACTTTTCCCGCTGATGCGTTGCACATCCTTAGGATAGATGCATATTCGGTTTAGTTTGACTTTCATCATACTGTATCCCTACTATAATTGTGTTGTTGTTATGCTTTTGACTACCTCCATGCCTATTGGAAAATAGGCCATCGAAAGCCTAATTGTAAAAACAGCACGTGAACCTAAGGAAAAGTGAAGATGGAGAAATTAGTTAAAACCACTGATAGGACAATTGTTTCAGACTTAATGGTTTCCGATTCATATGTTATTTAATTGGAATTGGGATTTTAATGTTAAATACTCATTTGTAAAACCTTTTTGGTATGGAGAAAATAACGACTATAATACAGGGAATACGCGTTTAAAGATTAAGAATCTTCGTTCTATATTTGTCATCGAGCGCTGCTTTTAAACGCTTGACGTTCTTTGACTTTTTAATAGAATGCTCCTTTTCAATCATAGCAAGAGCTATCTTCCGCACTATGTTGAAATTTACAGGTGAAGCATCCTTTTTTTTTAACGATTCATCTTCTTTAAAAATAACATCTAATGTCCAATGTAAGTTATTCTCAACGGTCCAGTGTTTGCGAACAGCATTATTAATCTTTTGAGCATCCGCTGCTAATGAAGTGATATAATATCTTGTCTCTGTGTTGGTTTTTTCCGTTGATTTATTGAATCTCTCCGATTTAATTCTAACTATACTCTTTAGTTTTGTCCACTTCTCTTTTTCATCGAAAAATGTCAGGTTATCAATTACTTCACAAGTTCTGGTTTCGACACGTCCGTGTCCTGCATCTACCGAAGTAT
>Ga0193953_1000243_pt1 | contig 30727 bp, 29 predicted proteins | sample BB_4_MG_FD_140325 | JGI IMG/M metagenome (GOLD analysis project Ga0193953, IMG submission 140325) | Microbial mat bacterial communities from the Broadkill River, Lewes, Delaware, United States - BB_4_MG | ecosystem: Environmental > Aquatic > Freshwater > River > Microbial mats | place: USA...
CCCGATAGGTGGGCTGAATAAAATCAAAAACACCCCATCAAACTGATGTCTCAATTTGGTGGGGCGTTTTTTGCTAGGTCAACGCGGAGACGGTTACTCAGTGATACTGTGGCAATATTTAATGCAGAGACGGGTGATATTTCACCATGGTGTGATCATACCTTCTCAGCTAATCCAGATTCATTATACATTGAAGAGATGCCAGCAGGTGGATTCTATGAACTTTTTGATGAAGATAAAAAAGGTGTTCGCTACGCTGTAGTCACAACTGTACATCTTAGAAAACTCCTCCGACTTGAAGGCCTGCCATGGCTGGCTACACAAATAGTTGGTACTTATAAGTTAACGGTGAAAAATGACGCTACTCTATAAACTTTAACTATTAATGCGGAAGGAGCCATCGATCGCCAATGGTCGGAAATTATTGAAAAAGTCTGTGAGTACTTTTTAATGCATCAGTTTAACACCTATTGGCTCAAGGAATATTCTGAAAACAATGAACCATAAAAAAAGGGGCTTCCCTAATGGAGCCCCTTTTCTTAAGACGTATATAGAATTAATTTACTTCCATCTTTTGATTGGCTGAATAGTTAATCTTCAGCGCAGCAGCCTTACGTAAAGCTTGCTTAATGTCTGTAATTACTCCCATCGGACATTCTTTGTCAGCTTTGATTGAAACAATCATTTTAGCTTGTTCACTCTCCTTCATCGCATCACGCGACTGAGCAATGTAACTCTGAATATCTTTAACAGTTGCAAACTGATCGTTCAACTGCACCCGAGGCTCACTTCCATAAAGGGATTGGTATTGCTTAGCCGGTACCCCTACATAAATAAAGGTTACCAATTCTTTACGCTCCAATTTCTCTAATTCCGTAGCCTGAGCAGGTCGAACATTCACTTTTAAGTCCACCTCTTTCATAGTCGTACTTACCATGAAGAAGAATAACAACATAAAAACGATATCAGGAAGAGAGGCTGTGTTAATAGCGGCTTGTCCACCACTTTTCTTTTTTCTAAACTTTGCCATACTAGTTTCCTCCTACGTTTTTAGGTTCAGCTTCTGAAATTCGTTGTGGATAGATTGTCCGGATGGCTTTTTTCTCTTCATCCTCTAAATCATTATAATCCTTACCGAATTTACGTCTGGCCAATCCCTGTCGTAATTCATTATAGGCTCTGGCAAGCTCATTCTGAACCATCAGATAAGCTTGATATTCTGTTCCGCGGTCGTTTCGCAGTGAGATAACACCTTTGGTTACTTCAACCATCCCGAAAAATTCAACCTCTGTCGGCTTTGTTTCCGGTAAAGTTTCCAGCTTATTTGGATTATCAATAAACTCTTTTGTAGCCTCAGTCAAATCTTCAATCCTCATTGGTTTACCTTCTACCAATAGTTGATTCTGACTATTTAGCAATACCGCAAATACATTTCGCTCCTTAATTGGAGGCGTATCATCCGGCTCTTGTTCCACATCCGGTGGAAGCAAGCGTGCTAAACCAGTATCAGAGTCCATGGTAGTAGTAACCAGGAAGAAGATCAACAATAAAAAGGCAATATCTGCCATTGACCCTGCATTAACTTCCTGTACTTCTTTTCTTGCCATAAACAAAAAATAATTTAGTTAGTAGTCCCGCTCTTAAAACAATTCATCTTACTAACGGGACCGGGCCATTACTTAAACATTCGCGATAACTCTGTATAAAGAATAGCAACTACTACTACTCCGAACAGAATGTAAGTACCATAAAGCATAGTACCAGCCATGCTTAACATGCTCGGTACGTTATCAGGACCATTGTAACCAATAATTTCCATTGGCGTACTATCCGACATTCCATAAGCTATAAAAGCAACTACCAACAATGCCCCAATTGAGATAAAGGTGCGTACTGCACTTCTGGCGTGGAAAATCAAATTTAATACTTCAAAAACTACGGTTACACCAGCTGTCACGACTACCAGCAACTTACCCCAATTCAAGAACGAATCTGAATAGATAGGAGTATGTAATGCTGCTCCAACCTCATCACCACCGAAATAAAACAATCCGGCAAAGACTAGAGTTATCGCTAACAGCACGTATAATACGATATTTAAAATCTTCGTTAGCTTAGTCATATTGACAACTATTTTTTCATGTTATATTTTACCAAAATATCTAATAGAGAGATAGAAGCATCTTCCATGTTATTTACAATACCATCGATTTTAGATACGATGTAGTTGTAAAATACCTGAAGGATGATAGCTACGATCAAACCAGATACAGTGGTAATCAAGGCTAATTTAATACCACCTGCTACAGCTGTAGCTGAAATAGTACCCATTGCCTGGATGCTATCAAATGCATCAATCATACCGATTACAGTACCCATAAACCCAAGCATAGGAGCCAAAGCGATGAATAATGAAATCCAAGTCAAACCTTTTTCCAAAAGACCCATTTGAACAGAACCGTAAGAAATAACTGATTTCTCAACTACTTCGATACCTTCGTCGAAACGATCTAATCCCTGATAGAAAATAGATGCTACAGGACCTCTGGTGTTACGACATACTTCTTTAGCTGCTTCAACACCGCCGTCATTCAAGGCATTCTCGATGTTTTGAAGTAACTTCTTAGTATTTGTAGAAGCCAGGTTCAAATAGATAATACGCTCAATACAAAGCGCCAAACCAAAAATCAAGGCCATCAATACGAAACTCATAAAGATCGCACCACCTTCGATAAATTTGGCTTTAATTTGTTTGTGAATACCTTTTGGAGCTTCAGCTGCTGGTTCTTCTTCGACAGCTGCAGCAGTGGTTTCAACAGCTGGTGTTTCTTCAACAACCTGCTCTGTTTGAGTAGCCTCTTCTGCTACATTCTCATTTTCCTGAGCAAAAACGGTATTTGTACCGATACTCAGCATTCCAATTACTGCTAAAAACGCAAATAGCTTTTTCATAGTCTGCTAAAAATTTTGATTTTGTATTAGTTTGTTAATACTCAAAATAATTTACTGTTTTTCCTTTTTCCCTTATCGAAAAAAGACAAAAATCCTTTAATTTTTCAGGGTTGCAAATTACAAAAAAAAAATCAAACACAAACTTTCTAATTATTTATTTCCCCTCGAAGAGACTTATTTAAGTTGGTTCTAATTTCTTCTTCTGAACCTGCATTGGCCAGTAAAAACATGAGTTTAGTAACAGCTGCCTCCGTGGTCAAATCATGTCCGCTGATCACCCCTAAATCCAACATGTGCACCCCGGTTTCGTAGCGCCACATCTCCACATTTCCAGCTAAACACTGGGTTACATTCAAGATGATGATCCCTTTTTCGATAGCCTCTTCGATGCAATCCAGAAACCACTTAGACGTAGGTGCATTACCGGAACCATACGTTTCGAGCACAACAGCTTTAATATTGGGAGCTCCCAAAACTGCCCGGACCACATCCCGGTTAATGCCTGGAAATATTTTTAACAAGGCAATACGGGTATCCATCTTTTTGGTCACTTTAAAAGTTCCATTCAAGGTGGTATATCTGATGTAGGGATAATTATATTTCAAATGTATACCGGCTTCAGCCAGGGGTTGATAATTATCTGAACGAAACGCATGAAAGTGTTCCGCATTATATTTTGTTGTTCGGTTTCCCCGAAATAGTTTATCCTTAAAATAAATACACACTTCAGGCACCAAAGCTTGTCTGTTTTTTTGAGCGGCTGCAATCTCCAACGCTGTAATCAGATTTTCTTTCCCATCGGTACGAATGGTACCCAGTGGTAACTGACTACCGGTAAGGATCACCGGTTTCTGTAAGTTGTGCAACATAAAGCTTAAGGCACTCGCTGTGTATGCCATGGTATCAGTACCATGCAAAACGACAAAACCATCGAATTCAGAATAGTTCTCCTCAATCATTGTTACCAGCTGAATCCAAATATCAGGATTCATATCGGAAGAATCGACTAATGGCTCAAAAGAGATACTTTTTATCTGAAAATCAAATTTTCGTAACTCGGGCACATGATTGGACACATTCTCAAAATCGAACGGCACCAACGAGTTGGTTTCCGGATCGATGACCATCCCAATGGTACCCCCTGTATATATTATTAATATCTTTCTTTCTTCCATAACTCAATCCTAACTTACAAATCAAACATCTTCTTTGCATTGGCTGAAGTTCTTTTTCCTACTTCCGCCTGCGATACTTTATATACCTCTGCTAACTGAGTTGCAATTTTAGCGAGGTAAGCTGGTTCGTTTCTTTTCCCGCGATGTGGAACCGGTGCCAAATAAGGGGCATCCGTCTCTAACACGAGGTAATCCAAAGTTGTATGCATTAATACCTCACGAAGTGTCGTATTCTTAAAAGTCACCACTCCATTGATGCCCATTAAAAAAGAACCATACCCCATAATGGTTTCCACTTCACTGATACCTCCGGTAAAACTGTGGAATATGCCCCGCAAACTATCATCTAATTGCGATTCGAGGACTTCAAACACTTCCGGGAAAGCATCACGACAATGAATAACTACCGGTAAATCCATCTCCTTAGCCCACTGCAAGTGTTGCGAAAACACCTCCATTTGTTCAGTGCGATAGGTTTTATCCCAATATAAATCAATCCCGACTTCCCCAATACCAATGTATTTCCTTAAGCCTAACTGTCTTTCAACTCTGCTCATTTGCTCCCGGTAATCGGCCTTCACCGACGTAGGATGCAATCCCATCATGGCATGGCATATATTCGGATACTGTTGTTCCACCTTCAGCATACGATCAATGGTTTCGCCATCCACATTAGGTAACAAAATCTTTTCTACACCGACTGATCTGGCATTGTCAATAACTGTATCCAGATCGTTATCAAATTCAGGCAAATAAATGTGGGAGTGTGTATCAATCACTTTTTATAAAATTAGTTCGGCTGCAAACATACTAATAGTAAATGGTTCATGATTAATCGCATATTATTAATTCAGCATTTATTATTAACCAGATACTGCAACAAAGCCGTCTCGGGGAGGAGACGGCCTGTTATTGTTGCATCAAGAAAAATTTAAACAACACCTTGAGCCATCATCGCATCGGCTACTTTTACGAAACCGCCAATATTTGCTCCTTTGATGTAATTTATCTTACCATTAGGTTCTTTACCATATTTCACACAAGCTGCATGAATTTCAGTCATGATTTGATCTAAACGATCATCCACTTCTTTCTCTGACCAATTCAAACGCATGCTGTTCTGAGTCATTTCCAAACCTGAAACCGCAACACCACCAGCGTTAACAGCTTTACCAGGCGCAAACATGATCTTATCAGTTGCCAGGTAAGCAGCCTCAGCAGTACATCCCATGTTAGAAGCTTCAGCAATCATTTGACAGCCATTAGCGATCAAAGTCTTACAATCTTCTTCGTTCAATTCATTCTGAATCGCACAAGGAATTGCGATGTCCACTTTCTGCTCCCAAGGTCTTTTACCAGGGAAGAATTGAGCACCATACTTTTCAGCATAAGGGGCCACGATATCCTGGTTAGAAGCACGTAACTCTAACAAGTAATCAATTTTCTCACCTGTGATACCATCAGCATCGTAAACATAGCCATCAGGACCAGAAATAGTCACTACTTTAGCTCCGTATTCTACAGCTTTTAAAGCAGCACCCCAAGCAACATTACCAAAACCTGAAACAGAAACAGTTTTACCTTTCATTGTTTCACCTTTGGTAGCTAACATTTCACGTACGAAATAGATGGCACCAAAACCAGTTGCTTCCGGACGAATCAGACTACCACCGAACTCACGTCCTTTACCTGTTAATACACCGGTAAATTCGTTTCTCAGTTTTTTGTACTGACCATATAAGTAGCCGATTTCGCGACCACCAACACCGATATCACCAGCAGGTACATCTGTGTTAGGACCAATGTGACGGAATAACTCACTCATAAAAGCCTGGCAGAAACGCATGATTTCAACATCTGATTTGCCTTTAGGATTGAAGTCAGAACCACCTTTACCACCACCCATAGGTAATGTTGTCAAGCTGTTTTTGAATGTTTGCTCAAAACCTAAAAATTTCAAACCACTCAATGTTACACTTGGGTGGAAACGTAAACCACCTTTGTAAGGTCCAATAGCCGAGTTGAACTCTACACGGAAACCACGGTTCACATGAACCTCACCGCTATCATCTACCCAAGGTACACGGAAAATGATTGTCCTTTCAGGCTCAGTCATACGTTCCAATATCTTGGCTTTTTTATAATGCGGGTTTTCCTGGTAGAAATCCCATACAGTTTCAACTACTTCTTGCACAGCTTGCAAGAACTCATCTTCGCCAGGATTTTTCATCCTAACACCGTCCATGAACTCGTTCATCTTTACGTCCATATCGAAAAGGTATTTAATTTGGATCTGTTTAAATTGGATTCGTTTATGGAATCAAAAATAGAGAATTTTAAAATAGGGTGTAACAATTTATAAGGAAATTTTACTTTTTTCTCATTTTTTTTAAAACCTTGTCTAAAAGCACTATATAGCGCACCAAAACATGTTCTGCAACACTTTATGACAATAATCATCTAATTCACTCCTGCACAAACATCAAAAACTGTAAGCAATCCACAAATATGACAATCATCACCCCTCACATCTACCAACCATTTAAAACCTTTCAGCCTCTTACTATTTCTCAAATAGCATAGCTTGGCAGTCCATCAGCCCCCTTTATAGAAGGGCCTTATATAAAATATGAGCCGGATGAAAGGCTTCTACATCTGTCCCATCCATTATTTGATGACGACAAGAGGTTCCCGGCGCTGAAATTAAAACATCATCCTTGTGTTTTCTGACATCGGGAAACAAGACCAACTCACCGATCTTCATCGATACATCATAGTGTTCTTTCTCATACCCGAAGGCACCTGCCATACCACAACAGCCAGATGAAATTTCTTCAGCTGAGTAATTCTCAGGGATTTCCAGGACTTTTTTCGTCAGTGAAGTATCGGATAAAGCTTTCTGATAGCAATGGGCATGGAAGCGAATGCGCTGTTCGTCTTTTGTAAATGCGTCCGGCGAGATGTTCCCTTTTTCAAATTCTGCGGAAATAAACTCCTCAAATGTTTTGGCACGAGCAGCCAATTTCAAGGCCGGTTCTTTTAGAGCCGGCACCACCAGCTCGGGATATTCATCGCGAAAAGTAAGGATTGCGGATGGTTCCACTCCGACCAACTGAACATCTTCCTGGAGATACCCCATTAAGGCTTTTATATTTTTACCGGCAATTTTCTGCGCCTGCTTTAACAATCCTTTGGATAGATATGTGCGCCCACTTTCAAAATGATCTGGGATTACCACCTGATAACCCAATTTTTCTAAAAGCAATATTGCCTCCACTCCCACCTCGGCATCGTTGTAATTGGTAAATTCATCCGCTAACAGCAAAACTTTAGGCCCCTCTCCACTCCTTTTATGCTTCCGATACCAATTACGCAAAGAATACCGACTCAGTTTTGGTAAATTCCGCTTTTTGGAGATACCAAACCAGTGATCATTTATTCGTCTCACCAATGAAAAATGGATACCTATATTATATAGGTATGAAAACGGTGTGAAGAATTTATTAAGCGATGGTAAAAATGCAATCATCCTGGATCGGAAAGGCACCCCAAATTGTTGATGGTGGTGATGCAAAAATTCAGCTTTCAGCTTAGTCATATCCACACTGCTTGGACACTCTGTTTTACAAGCTTTGCAGGAAAGGCACAAATCAAGTACAGACTTGACTTCATCATATCCCATTTTATCAGGGGGAATGGTACCTGCAAAAAACTCCCGCAACATATTAGCACGTCCTCTTGTGGAATGGATTTCATCCCGCGTTCCCATATAGCTGGGACACATAGTACCCCCAATCTCATGTGTCTTTCGGCAATCCCCCGATCCACTACATTTTTCAGCAGCACGGACCAACCCCATAGTAGACTCCCAATTAAACAGGGGCGATTTAATAATTTCTTTTGGTCCCTTTTTATATCGCAATGCTGTATTCATCACCGGCGTATCCGTGATCTTCCCGGGATTGAACAAGCCTTTAGGATCAAATATGTGTTTGACTTGTTTAAACAGATCATAATTGTGATCGCCTACCATCAAGGGGATAAACTGACCACGTAAGCGCCCATCTCCATGCTCACCACTTAATGAACCGCGATATTTTTTAACAATGTGAGCGGTATCCTCAGCTATTTTATAAAAAAGCTCTACATCTTCGTCTTTTTTCATATTCAACACCGGACGAAGATGTAATTCACCACTGCCAATATGCGCATAATACACACAAGCCTTACCATATTTATCCAACATGGCATCAATATCTTCAATAAATGCAGGAACATTCGCTGGCAGTACAGCTGCATCTTCAATCACAGGGACCGGCCGGTCATCGCCCGGCATATTAGCTAACACGCCCAAACCAGCTTTACGCAGCGCCCATACCTTATTTATATCCGAACCATATAAAACCGGATATGAATACCCATATCCCTGCTCTTTCATGGCCGCAATCATTCCGGCAGCAGCCTCCTCAATCTCTTGCCGGGTATGCCGTGCAAACTCCACCAACAAGAGTGCCCCCGGATCACCTTCCACAAAGAACCTGTTCTTCAACTGCAAGGGATTATCTTTGGTCAAGTCCATAATGGTTTTATCCATTAACTCCACGGCACCAGGCTTAAATTTCAACGCCACCAGGTTAGCCACTAAAGCATCTTTTATAGACTGAAGATGCACACAAACCAAACCTTTTTCTTTGGGAGGCAAATCCACAAGGTTTAATTTAATTTCCGTGGTGAACACCAAGGTCCCTTCCGATCCCGCTAATAATTTGCACATATTAAAATCAGCTCCCTCTTCCTTAAAAGGAATCGCATCCAACAGCAAATCCAAGGCATAACCTGTGTTACGCCGATGAATATCGGGATGTGGAAACTCTTTTCGAATGGCTTTTCGGTTCTCTTTATTGGTGAGTATATCCCGCACTGAACGATAGATTGATCCTTCCAGGGATTCTTTGCGGCATTTCTTTTCAAACTCCCACTTTTGAAGCGCCCGGAAAGTCACAGCTTGTCCATCACATAAAAAACCCTGAAGTTCCAGCGTATGATCGCGCGTACTTCCATATAATATAGAATGGGCACCGCACGAATTATTACCCACCATACCACCCATCATGCACCGATTAGAGGTTGAAGTCTCCGGTCCGAAAAATAGCCCGTAAGGCTCGAGGTATTGATTCAATTCATCCAAAACAACACCCGGCTCTACCCGCACCCATTTCTCCTCCACATTAAGCTCCAACACTTTGTGCATATATCGTCCCACATCGACGACTAATCCGGAACCAACTACCTGACCAGCTAAAGAAGTACCGGCCGTACGTGGAATAAGCGCCAAATTGTGCTGGTGGGCGAAGCGGATAATGCTTTCCACATCACGTACATCCCGAGGGCGCGCGACGCCAATAGGTTTCTCAAAATAAGCAGATGCATCAGTCGAATAGAGGGTCCTGGTAGTATCATCTAAAAAAAGGTCCCCTTTAATGTGTTTCTTTAATTCGTCGAAGGGATAATCGGGTAACGGATCTTCCATTTTTCGTTTTCTATATTTAAAAACGAATTTATAAAATATTTGTTAACAACAATTAGATCCATAAAAAGAATTAATCCTCAACACGTATAAACCCCAAGGCGTTTATTCCATTTAATAAAACAATGGACTGAAGCAGATACAGGTTGATTTCCCCTTGCCCGTATATCTCTATTACTTCAGCCCATGTCATTTGACTCTCCGGTCAAATATCTTAGCATTATTAATATAATTCTACATCATTACCAGCACAAGCAACAAAAAAAGCGTCAGCACCCCGGCTAATAATGCGTATTGTAATGCTTTTTGATCTGGCCTTGTCATCGTGTTATCCTTTTCAGAAGAAAATACAAAAACAAGGCCAAAATCATTACCAGCTATATATTTTAACATTGAGTAACACTCAAGTATCCCATCAAAGTTTATTCCTCTAAAATCTCTTTGACCCGACCAACCTGGCCATCTTCCAATCGCACTTTAATGCCATGGGGATGATTCGCTGAATTGGTGAGTATATCCTTAACAACACCTTCAGTTAAGATCCCACTACGTTGATCTTGTTTTAACACAATGGCCACCTCCATGCCTGGTTTTATGTTCGCACGTTTTCTTCCGTCCATAATCTTCTATTTTTGTGCAAAGATGTTAATAATGGCGAAGATGTTATCTATATCAGATCAAAAAACAGTTCCATGCAACCTTTCGATAACCATTATCGGAGTTCCATGGAACTGCTCTCAATATTCAGTAATCGGCTATAACAGTTTCATTAATGCCCATGGTCATCTTCGCCATGCTCAATAACAACCGATACAAACACCTTATTTTCATTTCCGGCGGCATCCACACAGTAAACACCAAAGTGATATTCACCTTCCGCTGTTGGTTCTTCCTCCCCATTCACCAAAATTGTTTCAGGAATTTGAATGGTATGATGGTGCACATCTTCATTCTTTTTACCTGGTTCAAAATTCCAGGTATTCGTATACGACCAGGGATGCCCGTGCTCTTCTTCAGCTGACTTTAGCAGTGCAGCTCCATGTGAGTGTCCGTCGAAGTTATTATGAATCTCAATTTTATAGGAACGCAACTCCACATCATCGGCGAATTCACAATCGAAATGCACATCACCACCAATGTGTAATATGTCATTATTGGCCGGGGCCACCAGATGAATCGTTGGTTTGGCATTATCAACCTCTTCATCACTACATGCACCTATGGTAAATCCCATCATTAGAATCACCATTACCCGAATTATTTTATTGAAATCTTTCATCACTTTCTTTTATTAATATGAATCAAAAACCTGATTCACTATTTTCTCTTTAGAGATTAATTTTAAATATGCATCATTGAAATCGATCGAATCCAAACTTCCCCATGGCGGTGCCCGCAAACGATGACTTAATAAAAATCGCCTGATCACACCACAGCGTTCAAACAAATTCAGAAACCGCTTAAGCAATACCCTTTTGCCCTGAAGAAAAAACGCTTCAGGCGATCGGAACGGCACAAATGTAACATGCTCAAAAGGACAGCTACCCCTTGTTTTTGACACCTGCGATTCAGCATTTCTTCTATTGCCTGGCTCATGCCTACAACAGTAATGGTGCCTTTCTGCCTCCTTACACCCCAATTCCATTGGCACGTAACCTTGTGGCTGGTGGTGTAACACATAATGCACATCACGGCTTAGCTCCAGAAACACAAAAAGAACTACCAGACCACCTGCGATATATTTATTCCATTTCTTCATATGCCAAACGGAACCTTTACCATTAGTTGAAAATTTCGCCCGGGTTCCGGAATTTCCAGCTTCCGATAAAAACTTACATGATTATAATAGCGGCGATTCATGAGGTTATTCATCTGAAACATGATATGCAGCGGTAGCTTGGATGTATTTATATCGACAGTTACTCCTCCACCAAAAATGATGTATCCAGGCGTTATGGCTTCATTCCGGGCAATCCGCTCTTGTTGTAATGCAAACCGGCTGTTCACAAAAAATCGCCAATTAATATCCTGAAGTGGTTTTCGAAAAGGCACATAACTAATTTCGCCAAATCCATTTATCGGCGTTGAGAACGGCAAAGGGTAATTTCCGGAAGTTTCATTGTTTAATTGGCGATTATAGATATACTCCAAATTAACTAATCCGGACCATTTTTTGCTAAATGCATGCTCCAGCGAAACTTCTAACCCAGCCATTACCGCTTCTGATTCGGAATACCTATATATCTGACCTGCATGTGGCAACCAACTCCATTCACCGGTTGGTTGCAGAAAAAGGTAATTGGTGAAATAATAAAGATAAGGACCGACATACCATTCACTTTTATCAGAATTCCCATCCAAACCGATATCTAAATAATAACTCTTTTCTGAAGACAAATCAGGGTCACCTACTTCATGCCGAAAAGACCCATGATGTATTCCGTTAGCTCCCAACTCAATTGCCGTAGGCGACCGAAAAGCCTTCCCCAGGTTCAGGCTAACAGAAAGCGCTTCACCAGGGCTCCATTGGGTGCCTAACAACCAGGAATAATCGCTTTGATGAATATTTATAGCCTGACTTCGATTGGCATAAAAAACAGCCTCCTCATCCGGCTTACCCTGAGCAATGAAATAATCATACAACACCGGATCAAAGAAACCTACCGTTTGCAATTGATTCCAATCGTAACGCAAGGCCGCGAAAAATGTCATTCGATCGTTCCAATGCATTTCATTTTTCAGAAACCATCCCGTATTGAAGGCCGAGTAAGCCGGTAACAAGAAATTATAGCCCGCTATCTCATTCTCTTTCCATTGATTCTGTGCACCCACTACCAACTTATCCCCTTTCCCATAGGTCCATTCGTATTTAAGGTTGATGTTATAAGTATGCAACCTGAAATCCAACTCCAGATCGGCATCAAATTCAGGCGCCGGCTGATTGGGGTAATGGGTATGAAAGGCACTCCACTCTTGCCGGTGGTTATTCTGATACCCCAAATCTGCCAGTAGAACACCTACACCCAGGTAACACCTTGTATTGCTGAACACTTTGAGATGTGAAGCTGCCTGGTAAGGAAAACCGACATTACGTGCATCGCCATCATCGCTGACACGGTCCAAATCCGGAGCACCATGAGCACCGGGAAAGAAACCCGCTTTCTGACTCACCCGGCTAAGCGACAAGGTTGATTTCAAATAATCGGTTAACAAGCCCAATTGCCCGCTGAGATTCAACTCACTTCCGGCCGTATTCTTGAGCCGCTTGTTATATATGGGAATATCGCGCGTCAAATACACAATGCTATCAGTGGGTATCTTGTAATCCCCAAAATCAAGTACCGAAACCCGGCCTTTATAAAAGAAACGATCACCGCGCCCTTGAAGCCCCAGAGAAGCACCCAGGGTATTATTCACCGACCGGCCCAGCAAGGTGGCATCTCCGGAAAATGTTGTTTTAGGCGGCACATAATCATTCTGCACCTTCACATACCCGCCAATCGCATCGCTCCCATACTCTATTCCCGAAGCACCTTTTACAACCACTGCCGATTCCACAGTGAAGGGATCCAACTCCAGGCCATGATCGGCCCCCCATTGCTGCCCTTCATGTTTAATCTCATTCTCACTAACCACCACCCGATTGGAACTCATTCCGCGAATAACCGGCTTGGAAGCGCTGGTTCCAATATCCATCGCATTAACACCAACAAGCCTTTCAATGGACTTCGCGAAGGTACCGGCATAATTTTCCATCACCAGGGTATTCGTCACCTGCTCTTGCCTGAGTGCGCCAGCCGAAACCTTACGCTGACTAACCACAGCCACTTCGTCTAATGCCTGCACTTCGGGATGAATGGTAATATTTAACACCTGATCATGATTCACCATAATCAGCGTATCCACCGCCTGAAATCCCACAAAAGAAAATAATAAGCGTGCAGAACCGGCCGGAATGCGCTTAAGAACATAATACCCCTGAGTATCGGTAATGCAACAAACATCGCGATAATGCACATGGCATCCCGGTAAGGGTAAGCCGGAAGCGTTGGTCACCGTTCCTGAAATGGTAGTCTGTGTTTGACCATGGCTCTCTACAATCACACCCATCACCATCCAGGCAATTACAATAAATAACCTCATCTGATTAATTCAAGTTAATTCATCACCTGTATATCCAGCCCGAAACAACAAACAAGGAAAACTCCCTTGCTTCCTTATGAATAATTCCTTCAAAAAGCGAACATATAAGCACACCACCTATGTGACTAAAGGTGGTAATTGATAAAAGAAACGTCTTAAATTTTTACATGAGGGGTGGCGCACGCAGGCTCAGATAGCGAGCTTGTACAGATAGAGAAGGGGCTTGATAGCCATCCGTGAGCAGTCCGAAACGATGATGTAAACTCCCGGGAACAATCAGATCTGCGGGAATATTATAGGCCGTATGTTGGTAATCACAAACCGGACATGCTTCTTCCAGATTTGTGATGACAGGCATGTGCTGATGATTGGGAAGATCAGCTACAAACGCCTCATGACTGTGATTACCGTGATGCGCACAACAAGGACTTTTGGACATAGCATGTTCCATCTGGTGTAACGACTGATACACCAATGGAAAGCTGAACAGAACAGCCACCAATAAAGTTATAAATTGCTTATAGCGCGCCATGATACTCTCACAAAGATATCATAATAAACAGAAGAGCGACACAATTGTTCCACTGGTTTGTGAAAATTGTCCCTAAACCAATTCTGTCCTAAATATTTATTTAAGTGGGGTTTCACCCCAAACCCCACTTCATTTTTTGTCATAACACAAAAAACAGAAGCAAAAAAAGTCTAGACTACACCTGATTCTCTCTAAAAACTACGGTCATTTGACTTTAAACGTTTAAACTCGCCCACTTCGTTCCTCAGCGGACTCAAACAGAAAACGTTTCAAATAAAGTCAAAACAACCTTGTTTTAAGGATCACCAGCTGAGGTCGGGTGTGAGTAGCCCGTACAGGCATCCCAAAATTTTTATTTAGAACACTATTATCCCTAAATAAGCAATTAAGCGCTTTGGGAACATGGGGCAGACTGATATGTGCAAAACATCCATACACCGGAGCCAGTCGATCGATAAATCAACATATTCATCAATGACACAGCAAGGGTCTTAACCTCAAGAAAAGATCATTCCCTCATGCCGTAAAATGCAGCACAAAACGTCAGGACCGAACAACAATCAGCCCTGATAAAACACAAAAAGGCCACTTAATAAAAGTAGCCTCTTTAATATTTTTATATCGATCGATTAGAAACGACGACGGTTACCACCACCGTTGAATCCACCTCCACCTTTACGCTGGTCACCTTTTGGACGCGCTTCAGCAACTTTAATCACTTTGCCATCAAACTCAGCTCCATCCAACTCCGTAATTGCTTTCTTTGCTGCAGCATCATCAGGCATCTCAACGAATCCAAAACCACGTGACTGACGCGTTTCGCGATCTTTGATTACTTTAGCTGAGGAGATCTCTCCATACTCGCTAAATACATCATTCAAATCACCATCAGTAATGGCATACGTTAAGTTTGAAATAAAAATGTTCATCTTCTATAATCTAATTAAATAAATAATACACTGGTACCTTCGAGTACCTTTAACTATCGATTTAAACTGAGGTTGTTTGATATGCGGAATGAAATGCGATGCCTTGAAGTTTGCTTAGCGGCGAAAGCTCAATATCAGCTGTGTCAAAAATCCTAAATTCTAAATACATCGCAAAGATAAGGTAATTAGTTGATTTATCAGAATGGGTAAGTATAAAGAGTGTTAAATATTTGAAGATTAATTTTTTCGCTACGCCCCTTAACCGACATAATATGACCTCCTAAATGCATCCTACTTTTTTCACAAACAGTTTGGCAATTCATTTTTTTGCCGTAACTTTTTTATAGAAAAAAACACCAAAACACCCGGATATGGAATTAATAAACCTACCCCGCCTGCGCAATAAAGAGTTGCAATCAGTAGCTGAAAGCACCCTGCTCATTTGTGCCACCATCACCGAAGTACAACCAGCCCTTACCAAAGTCGACACCCAGCTGGAAGCTTTTAAACAAGGTATGCTAAAAGAACAGGCCTCAGCGGCCGATAAAAGCGAACTGGATAAACAGCGTGACCGTCTGCTATCGGGTTTTATGCAAAACCTGAAGACCGAAAGATATTTTCCGCATCAGGACTCCGATAAAGTAAAAGCGCTAAACAGTGCCTTGCCGATTGCAGAAAAATACGGGACGCAAATCACCCGCCTTCCATATAACGAAGAAACGGCTGCCATTGACAACTTAATCGCCGAATGGAAGCAACTGAATACTGATCTTTTAGATGAAGGCATTACCCGCTGGATTCCCTTAATTGAAACAGTCAACAACAATTTTAAATCTGCCAGCCATTCCTACATCAGTAGCCAGGCACAGGCGGATTCGGCCCATTCAGCGTCAGAGTTGGCGCCGGCATTACGCACCTCCCTGGAAGGCGTCTACACCTTATTATTTGCACACACCAAAATCACCGCCTCCGAACCCATCCTAAAAGCCTATCGCGAATTAGAGCAACTGATTAAAGGATACAACTAAGCCCAACATTCCGGATTGCAAGTATCAGTTTTGCACAGCTCATTACAAACGTAAAATTCACTCCTGCAGCTTTGCGAGGCTCATTGCAAACTTGAAAAACGCTCCTGCAGCTTTGCGCGGCTCATTACAAACTTGAAAAATGCCCCTGCAGCTTTGCGCGACTCATTGCAACCTTGAAAAATGCTCCTGCAGCTTTGCGCAGCTCATTGCAGACTTGAAAAAGCTTCCTGCAGTTTTGCGCGGCTCATTGCAACCTTGCAAAAGGGTCGGGTTGGTTGGCGCCAGCTTTTGCAATAGTGAAACAGGTTCATACCGGGGGCAAGTTTATTATCAATTGTGGAGATACCTCCCTCGTGTTTATCAATACATATTCTTTCCTGAATAATTAGCTAGCCTTAGACTAAAAATGAGAAAAAACTTGACAGCATACCGCTAAGATGAAAAAAAAGGGCAGCAAAACAGTGATAAAATGAAGCACCATCTTCTCTTTAGTAGATTAATCAGTATCTTGTAGGTGACAGTTATTGCTTTTCTGTTGCACTCTATATGAAATCAAAACCGACATATCAGGAACTAGAAGACCAGATTCAGGAGCTGAAGACCATCCTTAAAGAAAAGCAGGATGCAGAAAAGGCTCGTGATGCCAACACGCGACTGAAGCAACATTTGAGTTATTACATCCAGGTTGACGATTTCGAAGAAACTACCAGAATAGGTTATCAAAAGCTTTTCTCTGAAGCCATTATTCCCATTTTTCTAATTGATCCGACAAACAACACCATAATCGATGTGAACCATGCAACAGAAAAGTTAACGGGCTATCGAAGAAGTGAGTTAGTAGGTGCCCACATTTCCAAAATAGTTCAGGAAGATGAAGTTGATGCCAATAACCTTTTAAAACATGTTGAACGCAATGATGATTTGCGTCAATTCAACTCTATCATACACACCAAAGATAATAACGAGAAGATTATTGATACCAATTATTCCTTTTACAATTTCCGCGGAAAGAAACTGATCCAGGTGATTGGCATCGATATCACCGACCGACGCATAGCCGAACTGGCACTTGAAGAGCGCGAAAAAGAACTGAGCAGGCTTAATGATACGAAGAACCTGTTTTTCTCCATCATCGGACATGATTTGAAAAGTCCATTCAATTCCATCCTGGGTTTTGCCGATCTTTTAATGGAAAACTATGATGAACTGGACACAGTGGAGCAAAAACAATACATCGCCTATATTTATGAAGGCCTTCACAATGCCTTTAAGATATTAGAGAACCTGCTGTTGTGGTCACGTTCCCAGATGGACAAAATAACATTTACTCCGGAAAAACTGAACCTCTACTTCTTTTCAAAGGAAGCCAGTGAGCTTTATAAATTTTCCCTGTCAAATAAATCCATCTCATTTTTAAACAACATACCCACACACCTTAACGTGTGGGCAGATAAAGATATGTTATCTGCCATTTTGCGTAACTTAATCTCAAATGCCATTAAGTATACTCCCAGAAAGGGGAAGATACGGTTGGAAGCGCAAATTATTTACCTTCACAAACAACAATTTGTTGAAGTAAAAGTGGTTGATAATGGTGTGGGTATTCAACCTGAAATTGCATCAAAATTGTTCAACATTGAAAATAAAACATCAACCCTTGGCACCCAGGACGAATGCGGTACCGGACTTGGCCTATCTATATGCCGTGATTTCGTTCATACCCTGGGAGGGCATATACGGGTTGAAAGTGAACCTGGCATAGGTTCTTCATTCCTATTTACCCTTCCCTATTATGAAAAGTAATATGCAGTTCCTGTAACAGCCCAAATACTTTTCATTTATACCGGCTAAAAACCTGTGTCTCCGAATTCAAAATTGGCTCCACTCAATTATCAATCATGAAACGAGTAAGTACTGCACAATGAAGTCATGCAACGTGCACCGCTAATCATCCAGATCGATGTGCATTTTTTCAGCCAGTTTCCTAAGCAAAGCGCCAACATTATAATAATCAAGGGATCCAACTACCACTTTACATTCAGTACATCGAACTAAAATTAAATTGTAATTGGAATTTACCGGTTTTTCATTCACCACTTCAAAGGTAGCATTTTCACATTTCGGACATTTTGATTCATTATCCATAATTCACAGCTGTTTTATTACTAATTTAGAAATAGATTACATTCAACTGAAAGGTACTCCTTCTGTCAGAAGGGATCATTTTGAGCGAAAGGTCAATTACATGACAACAGAATTCAATCGTTCCATTGATTTATTTCAAGATATGAATAAACGGCTGGCGAAGCAACCTCAGCCACCAAATTGTTTACCCTCTCAATCAAAACCATAAAAATGTTCATGGATTTTAACTCTAACCATCCTACACCGATTTACTTTTCATTTTCACTTGACTTTCAAATCATTATTAACTATCATTAACTCCTAATCATTACAGGATAGAATAAAACACTGTTGAGTATTTAACCACAAATACAATCGATAGCTACCGATATCTGCAGGTACCGCACTCAAATACAATGGTAAATCAGGATAACTACTTAAAAGAAGCCGTAAATGCTTAATAAAACCACACATTGAAAAAGGTTACATCACAAAATATTGAATTAGTCGCACTGGCATGTACAACGGCACTAAAATTTCTGTTAATGGATTGGTTGCAATGGAGAGGTGTATTCATTGCAGGAGTTGGTCTGTTTTGGCTGGGATACATTGTTCTTCAAACAAAAACAACTAACCAACTCCAGATATGGGGATTTAAAGCGAGTGGATTTAAGCAAACAATGCTTTTCTTAGCCCCCTTTGTTTTAATAAGCATGATGGTTTCCATGGTATATGCCAACTTCCACAACAAGCTCTTTTTCACCTGGCACCTGCTTCCAATTCTATTTCTCTATCCCTTATGGGGTATTATTCAGCAGTTCTTGATGCTGGGTATCATTTCGCAAAACGTGCATACCCTTTTCAATAAAAGAGTAAACCGCTATGTTATTATCCTGATTGTTTCCGCTTTATTTAGCATCATTCACTACCCCAATTATTTTCTGATGATCTTTTCTTTTTTTCTGGAGATCGTGTTTATTACCGTTTATTTCACATGGAAAAATTTATGGGCTATCGGCATTGCCCATGGCTGGATCGCTACATTTATCCTATTTTACATCTTGGAGCGAAATCTTTGGCTGGAATTATTCGCCGGGTATTAAATATGAAAGAAGCGCTTCAATTCACTTCCTTTTCTAAGTCTGTAATGAACAAAAAGTAATACAGCTGCAATAGATATCAGCGATGCAGCAGCAATGATACTCCAGCCAAATTGCATCACATTGTGAAAATAGAGCGAAATACTACCTTCAACGCACAAGAGAAACAGTCCCAATGCTATAAACATAACAGCAAGAATATTAAACCCAAGCTGATTCGACAAACGAATCAATAACAGAACCATTAGCACCAAGGCGTAAAAAGAAAGTAGAATAGGCACTCCCAACCGGGTTCCCCAATCGCTATTAATGCTAATGTAATCCAACAACAATAGCATCCCTGTCAATGAAAGCAAACCAGCTGTAATGTGCAAAACAGACCATCCTTTCAGAAATGTAAAAGCACTGATATTGGCAAATAATGCAAGCGAAGCTACCAGGTTATACTTTGACCAGGAAAGATCACCACTTATAATGATATTGATTAAAAGTGTAGCAACATTGCCTGCACCCAGAATGATTCCGGAGATTTGCCAGAATAGTTGTCGCTTCTGATCACTAGTCAGACTATCAATTTCCCTTATCATTTTTCCCTTAAGATTAGTCGGATTTACTTCGGCCCTTTGAAGAACATCCCGTTCTGTACCAACCACAAGTCCACATAAAGGACAAGATATCATGTCATGATCTAATTCCACACCACAATTATTGCAATACTTCATGGGTTACGATTTACTGGTTATTCGAATATGGATGCCTTGTGAAGCAAGTATGCACAAGTATCTGCGTTCAAAATCACGAGTGATAGTGATATTTCCAAAACTTAATACGAGCTTTTCACCATACCCGATTACGCCACAGTTGAGTTTAAGCTTTTTATTGGGAGGAGGTGGCGTGACAATAAAATAGTCAATTTTATTTCGAATCGGTTCAGGCAATTCAATTTTTCCAAGGTTTGAAACCACCCCGCTGTATTGATTGGTTCCTTCAGAATAATACTTCAAATAGAGCAGCAGGCTTTTAAGCCAGATGGGTATTCCTCTTACAAATGGATTACGTTCACTACCAACATTCCGCGAAATTATTTTACTGATGTGCTTTTCATCAGTTTCCAGACGCATGGTATGGTAGACTGTTTTCAAGAGTTCATCAAAGGTATATTCTCCCATACGAAAATCGACTTCCGGCATAACAAATAGAGAAAAATTACGCAAGGTCTTGGTCGGATAAATACTCCGCAAGTTGATCGGCACCTGAATACGCGCAATCTTATGACGATTAGAGATTCTTTTCTTTTTATCCTTCTCGAAATAAATATCCTGAAGTACATATAAATAAAGTGCTACCAGGTAATCTGTTATACTGACACTCTTTTCGGCAGCTTTTTGCTTCAGCTGATCCATTGGTAAAATGGCGTAGAGCAAATCGAAACGAGGTTTTCTCTTTAAGGGGTAAGGTAAATGAAAGGCCTTTGATTTATTTATCAAACTGATTATGGGCCCCTTAAAATACCTGTTATAAGCATCTTCATATTCTTGTTCATCAACATCCGAGGGCATATAATCATCCATCCTATTGGTTAGGAGCACCCCTTTCTCTTCAAAATAGTAAATCAATAAAGTCCTTAGAAAGGTTAATAATCCATACCCATCGGTTAATATATGTGAACACTCAATGCTAAGTCTGTTGTTATGAACCAGTATTCTCAGTAATCGCTTATTCCCATTTTTCATATCAAATGCCCTACAGGGCAGTCCCTTATCATGACCAATACATATAGAATCGTCAACCTGTTCGAGGAAATACCAAAAAAAGCCACGCCGTAAAGTCACTTTAAAGTAAGGAAATCTTTTTTCAGCCCGTTCAACCGCTCTGAGCAGACAGCTTATGGTTACCCGCTCATTTAGTATGGCTGATAGTCGCATGACAGTAGTAAGCTCCTTACTGCGTATAGCCGGGAAGATTTTAGCAGCATTGTCTAAAGGCGTCCAGAATAGTTTTTGCTCTTTCATTCTTATTAACGGGTCTGCAAATATTCCGATGCTCAGTAAGATAATCAATTAAAGATGGGGCAAATCACTGCCCTGCCTATCGCCTGACATAAAACGGAAATGCTGAACAAATAGCGCATTCGTCATAACTTTGACTAAGCATCTCTTAATCTAAGTTTAAGAGAATGACTCTATATGAAATACACTTCAATGGCCACCAATAACTCTATGCCACATGTTTAATTCTTAATCTATGTTTTGCAAGCTTTTCGGCCAATTTACTTTGCTGGTTTGTAATCAGAAGTGCCCCAACTGCCCCAATCACAATAAAACTAAGGGATACAATCATCTTTTCCAACCATTTTCTTCTCTCTTTCATCACTTAACCCTCCTAATTATTTTAATATACTCAAAGTTAGTTTAATAATTAAAAGTTGTCCAGAGAAAAAAATCAATACCACGTACTTATCAGAATATTCTCATACCAACCCTCATCTTCACTTATTAACAAATCAAAATCCCTTAAAATAAATGAGATTAGGAGAAATGACTTCAACATGCTCTAATCCATGAGGTATTGGTTAATCAGTTCCGAAACAATTACAGTATAGCTGCGAACCATTACCGGTTAAAAGAGTAGTCGTCCCCTTCCTCAGTCCTTCAGGGATTCATTTAATAAGCATTAACTTGATTTCTCAATTTAAGAACAGTGTATTTGTAACGACTTTTCCAGCAGGCTTCCATCTCTCAATAGAGGTGTTGTGTGAAAAACTCTAGACAATTAATGGATAGATACTAAAAAATGGACATAAAAAAACCGAAAGCTCAGCGCGAACTTTCGGTTTTTTTGTGATCTCGGCGGGAATCGAACCCACATCATAGGAACCGGAATCCTACATTCTATCCATTGAACTACGAGACCATTCAGGTGCGCAAATTTAGAAATTATTTTCATAAAACAACGGCCTGATGCGCTTTTTTAAATCAGCAAGACCTTAAGATTTTGGAAACCTTAAGGTCTAAATGAATACAAAACCTATTTATTCATACAAAATTCCAGAAAATCCAGTCGCTCGCGGTAAGAAACAACAATCGTATATAATCATTGTCCTTCCGAATATCGCATACCATTATTTAAAAGATGAATATAGAATTATCAGGCTTGAATAAATTTGGCTTCAAATGTTTGGATTGGCCTCACTAACGAAGACGGGGACCCATAGTTTTGAAATCAGGCAAAAAAGAATCCTGTTTGAGTGACGCAGGAGCGAGTTTATTCTTTTTCTGATTTCAAGACGTGATGGGTCTGTCGAGTAGTGTAGCCTTGATCTTTTTGCTTCTGTTTTTGGATCAAGCCAAAAATGAAGGTCCGTCTGACAAGACAATTGGAGTGTATGAAATTGAATTGCAGGTATGCATAATTATTCAGCGTCATACCCATTAATACTTAATCACTAACCACTCCAATCCCACTGCTTTTTCTTAAACTTTTACTAATTTCGCAGGCTAAAGCAGATAAGTAAAAATACTACCATTCAATAAGTACCATGGAATATAATTTTAAGGAATTAGAGCAGAAGTGGCAAAAGTACTGGAACGATCAGCAAATCTACAAAGTAGATGTGGATCAAAACCGTCCTAAGTTTTACGTATTAGACATGTTCCCTTACCCATCGGGAGCCGGTTTGCACGTTGGTCACCCGCTCGGTTACATTGCCTCAGATATATACAGTCGCTATAAACGCTTGAACGGTTTCAATGTCTTGCACCCCATGGGGTATGATGCCTACGGATTACCCGCTGAGCAGTATGCCATCCAAACCGGACAACACCCGGCTATCACCACCGAAAAAAACCTGACACGTTACCGCGAGCAGTTGGATAAAATTGGTTTCTGTTACGATTGGGCCCGGGAGGTGAAAACCTGTGACCCCAATTATTACCATTGGACGCAATGGGCATTTATCCAGATGTTCGAACACTATTACTGCAACGATGAAAAACAAGCCCGTCCCATCAGCGAGCTGGCTGAAGCGTTTGCAACAGTCGGAACCCAAGGGTTAAATGTGGCCTGCAGCGACGAGCTGACGTTCACTGCTGAAGAATGGAAAAACAAAACAGCTAAAGAACAACAAGAAATATTACTGAATTACCGCCTGGCTTACCTGGCAGATACCATGGTAAACTGGTGTCCGGCACTGGGAACCGTTTTGGCCAACGATGAAGTCAAAGAAGGTCTTTCCGTTCGTGGTGGCCACCCGGTTGAGCAAAAAGTAATGCGCCAATGGTCCTTGCGCGTGTCGGCATATGCTGAACGCTTGCTGAACGGCTTGGATAATGTAGACTGGAGTGATTCATTGAAAGAGATTCAGCGTAACTGGATTGGTCGTTCCGAAGGGGCTGAGATGACTTTCAAAGCCAAAGACTCGGATGTAGAGATGGAGATCTTTACCACACGTGCCGACACTGTTTTTGGAGTGACCTTTATGGTACTGGCCCCCGAGAGTGAATTGGTCGATCAATTAACGACGCCTGAGCAGCGCGATGCCGTGGATGCCTACATCGTAGAAACCAATAAGCGCACCGAACGGGAGCGTTTAACCGAAGTAAAAAAAGTCAGTGGTGTTTTCTCTGGTGCCTACGCCATCAACCCATTAACAAAAGAAGAGATTCCAATTTGGATCAGTGATTACGTATTGGCCGGATATGGAACCGGTGCCATCATGGCCGTTCCGGCTCACGATACCCGTGACTTTGCCTTTGCCCGTCACTTTGGTTTACCGATCCGCCAGGTGGTGATTCCATCAGGTGAAACAGAAACTGATCCGCAAACCTGGGAAGACTCCATCGACTCGAAAGAAGGAACGATGGTTAATTCTGGTTTGTTAAACGGAATGGATGTCAAAGCAGCCATCGCCAAAACAAAAGAATACATTAAGGAAGAAGGTATTGGCCAGGTGAAAACCAATTACCGTTTGCGTGATGCTATCTTTAGCCGTCAGCGTTATTGGGGCGAGCCATTCCCGGTGTATTACAAGGATGACATGCCGTATATGCTGGATGAATCCAAGTTGCCTCTAACACTTCCTGAAATTGATAAATACCTGCCAACCGAACAAGGTGAGCCCCCATTGGGACGTGCTAAGGACTGGAAAACAGAAGAAGGCTATCCCTTGGAATTAAATACCATGCCAGGCTTTGCCGGATCATCGGCCTATTACCTGAGGTACATGGATCCGAAAAACGATAAAGCATTGGTTGGTAAAGAAGCCAATGAATACTGGCAGGATGTGGATCTTTACATTGGAGGTACCGAGCACGCCACCGGTCACTTGATCTACTCCCGTTTCTGGAACAAGTTCTTGTATGACCTGGGCAAAGTGGTGAAAGATGAGCCTTATAAGAAGTTGATTAACCAGGGCATGATCCAGGGTCGATCTAACTTTGTGTATCGTGTGAAAGGCACCAACACGTTTGTATCTTATAATTTACGTAAAGACTACGATGTCACTGACATTCATGTGGATGTGAACATTGTACACAACGATGTGTTAGATCTGGAAGCTTTCAAAAAGTGGAGTCCGGATTATACCAATGCAGAATTCATTCTGGAAGATGGTAAATACGTTTGCGGATGGGCGGTTGAGAAAATGTCCAAATCCATGTACAACGTGGTGAACCCGGATGTGATCATCGAGCAGTATGGCGCCGACACGCTTCGTCTGTACGAGATGTTCCTGGGCCCCTTGGAGCAGTCTAAACCATGGGACACCAATGGTATTGACGGCGTTCACAAATTCCTGCGCAAAACCTGGCGTTTGTTCTATAACGATAACGCCTTAAACATTAGTGATGACAAAGCAACGCCCGATGAATTGAAAGCCTTGCACCGCACCATCAAGAAGATTTCGGAAGATGTGGAGCGTTTCTCATTTAATACCTGTGTGAGTGCTTTCATGATTTGTGTAAACGACTTGAGCAACCTGAAATGTAACAAACGTGAGATTCTGGAATCCTATGTGGCCTTACTGGCTCCTTTTGCACCTCACCTGGCAGAAGAGTTGTGGCAAAAGGCATTGGGACACACATCAACCGTGTGCGACACGCAATGGCCCGAGTTAAACGAAAGCTTCCTGGTGGAGTCAACCGTAACGTATCCGGTATCATTCAACGGAAAAATGCGTTTCAAACTGGATTTACCAGCCGACATGGGTAAAGAAGAAATCGAGAAAACAGTATTGGCGCATGAATCAGCGGCTAAATGGACAGAAGGTAAGCAAGTGCGAAAAATCATTGTGGTTCCTAAAAAAATCATCAACATTGTGGTCGGATAAATATGATCCCAATGAGTATATATTAATGAACAATGATTAAAAATTTTCCGTTCACAATTTACTGATCGACACACATTCTTCTGCAAAGAAGAATAACTAGTATACAGATCCCCATCTGTCCTCTATATATATAAAGGTATGATGGGGATTTTTAGAACCTGAAACGTATGAAAAATAAAACCGCCATTTTAAAAGAAATAAGAAGCTACCTCTTTCTTACCATCGGTTTGGGCATTGGCTCACTCGGCTGGACGGGCTTTTTAATCCCGGCTAAGATTGTTGGGGGTGGCCTAACAGGTATCGCTACCATTCTTTATTTCGTCACGGGATGGGATATTGGTTTATCTTCACTTATCATCAATATCTTTTTAATATTATTAGCCATTCGGGTATTGGGTGCTTCTTTTGGTGTAAAAACCATCTATTGCGTACTGGTCCTATCCGGATTTTTATCATTCTTGCGCCCGCTCTTCGTTGAGCCCATCGTCTCTGAATTAATGATGAATGCCATCATTGGGGGGATTCTTGGAGGCCTCGGAGCAGGTATCGTATTTGTTAATGGCGGCAGTACCGGTGGAGTTGATATCATTGCGATGATCATCAACAAATACAAGAACATCAGCCTGGGCCGATTATTACTGGGGATGGATGTACTGATTATTTCATCTTCCTATTTCCTGTTCCAATCCATCGAAACCATGGTGTATGGCTACATGACCATGGCCATTCTTGCCTATACCGTGGACATGGTCATTTCAGGAAATAAACAAACCGTTCAGTTTTTCATCATCTCCAATAAACATGAAGAAATAAGAAAGTCGGTCATCTTTGATGCTAACCGAGGTTTAACTATTATGCATGGCACAGGTGGGTATTCCGGCGAGGACGTAAAAGTACTGATGGTCATTGGGCGTAAAAGCGAATCACAGGTTATCTTCAGGATTGTGAAAGAAATTGATCCGGAAGCCTTCATTACCATGGGCAATGTGATGGGAGTCTATGGAAAAGGATTTGATAAAATAAAAATATAAGCAACAGCCCGGTTTTCCGGGCTTCTTTTTATATATTGGGCAGCATCAAAAATTTTCAATCTGTAATGAAGAAAAGAGCTCTGTATTTCATCTTGCCGGCATTGGCAATTGGTATTCCATTAGTATTATTTCTGATCAACCGCTACAACCACCCTATTTCGCCCGTCACCAGTGAAACATTGGATTCGATGCAAATCGTAGAAATTCCGGAACCTGAATTATTGTATGGATTACCGAAAGACTCTTTTTTGATTGAAGGCAATCGCATCAAACGCAACCAAAATCTGGCGGACATCTTCCTGAAAGCCGGTATTGATTACCCAACCATTCATAAAATCGTTCAAAAGACCAAACCAGTCTTTGATGTGCGTAAAATTAAGGTGGGCAATCACTACTCTCTTTTTTTAAAGGATGATACCGCCAAGCAACTCAATCATTTTGTATATGAAATAGACAATACGGATTACATGGTTGTTTCACTTTCTGATTCTATAAATGTCTATCGGGATGTGAAGGAAATTGTGACCGTTCCAAAAACCGCTTCGGGCATCATCACGTCATCGCTTTGGAATGCTATGACCGATAACGGCATTCATCCGGTTTTAGCCATTGAATTATCAGAAATATATGCCTGGACGGTAGACTTCTTCGGCATTGAAAAAGGCGACTATTTTAAGGTCATGTACGACGAAAATTACGTGGACAGCACTTCCATCGGCGTTGGAAAAGTACATGCTGCCCTTTTTCACCACCGCGGGCACGATTATTACGCATTTAATTTTGAAGAGGACAATGTTTGGAATTTCTTCGATGAAGAAGGACAAAGCCTGCGTAAAGCGTTTTTGAAAGCACCCTTAAAATTTTCGCGTATCAGTAGTAGATTCTCAAACAGCCGCTTACACCCGGTATTAAAAATACGCCGTCCACATCATGGAATTGACTACGCCGCACCATCCGGAACACCCGTTTATGCACTAGGCGATGGACGTGTGATTGCCAAAGCTTACCAAAAAAGAGGCGGTGGTAATTATATAAAAATCAAACACAATAGTGTTTACACAACCGTTTACATGCACCTCAAAGGATTTGCCAAAGGCCTGAACAAAGGAGATCATGTACAACAAGGGCAGCTTATTGGTTATGTTGGATCCACTGGTTTATCCACGGGCCCACACCTTGATTTTCGGGTTTTTAAAAATGGTAAGCCCGTTGACCCGTTAAAGATAGATGCCCCACCGGTTGAGCCGGTTAAAGAAGACAACCGCGCACGTTACAATACCTTTATTCAACCTATCCAACTTAAATTGGACAGCTTGTCGTTAAACGCCAATTAAGCCATAAACAAAACAACATAACAAAAAAGGCCTCGAATATTCGAGGCCTTTTTTGTTATACCAATTGTATTTCAAAATGCTTGTTGAAGCATTTTGCTAATTATAATGGTTAATGCCGATACAAAAGCAAAGATTGATTTTTTATCCATCTTTTGATTGGTAATCGGTATTATACATATTACCAGTAATGCTATTCTTTACTTTAATACAATAAGGATTCCACCACTTTGGGAAAATGTTCATATTCCAATTGATGAATTTTTTTCGCTACATCATCAGCTGAATCATCTGGTTCTACCTTGCAGGTTGTTTGTAAAATTACATCCCCTTCATCATAATTTTCATCCACATAATGAATAGTAATGCCCGTTTCCGTTTCCTTATTATCTACTACTGCCTGATGCACCCGCTGACCATACATCCCTTTTCCACCATATTTTGGCAATAAGGCGGGATGAATATTAATAATTCGCCGTGAAAATGCTTTTACAATCTCTGAGGGAACTAACCATAAGAAGCCGGCAAGCACGATCAAATCGGGCGCAACCCCTTGTAATTGCTCTAAAACCGAGCCTGTTTCCCGGAATTCTTTTCGACCAAAGACTTGGCAGGGCACCCCCAATTGCCGACATCTCTCTATCACATAGGCATTTGGATTATTTGTCAGCACCAAACTTATTTCGACTTCACCCTTTTTGGCAAAGAATTTGACAATATTTTCAACGTTCGAACCCGATCCCGAAGCAAACAGAACTATCTTTTTCATTTTCTTAAACTTACAGCTCGATTTTTAAACCAAAAAACAGTGCTAAATTAGGAAAAAAGTACCTCTCTTTTACAATTTCTTTACATGATATTTGAATTATTATCGGCAAATGTATTTCTTTGCAAAGTTGTTTAAAAACATTTTATTAGTATTAATTTAAATCTTAGAGCTATGTCAGACATTGCATCAAGAGTAAAAGCAATCATCGTAGACAAGTTGGGAGTTGATGAAACCGAAGTTACACCAGAAGCTAGCTTCACTAATGACTTAGGTGCTGACTCTCTTGACACTGTAGAACTGATTATGGAATTCGAAAAAGAATTCAACATTGCCATTCCAGATGATCAAGCAGAAAACATTGGAACCGTTGGTGATGCGATTTCTTACATCGAAGAGAACGCAAAGTAAGAACGAGTAGGATACGTTAAAAGTAGTTATGGAGTTAAAAAGAGTAGTTGTTACGGGGCTTGGAGCCATCACCCCATTAGGTAAATCAGTCGATGAATTCTGGGAAAACCTTGTCAATGGCGTGAGTGGTGCTGCACCTATTACTCAATTTGACGCCACGAAGTTTAAAACACAATTTGCTTGTGAAGTAAAAGGATACAATGCCAATGATTACTTCGATCGTAAAGAAGCCCGTAAGTTGGATCTTTACGCTCAGTACGCAATGATTGCCGCCGACCAGGCTATTGCTGATGCAAAACTAGATCCGGAACAACTGGATGTAGATATGGTAGGGGTTATCTGGGGTACCGGTATCGGTGGCTTGATCACTTTCTTTCAAGAAGTCACAGGATATACGAAGGGCGATGGAACACCACGTTTCAGCCCTTTTTTCATTCCGAAAATGATTGCTGATATTGCTCCTGGCCATATTTCAATGAAACATGGATTCAGAGGTCCTAATTTCGGCACCGTTTCGGCTTGTGCTTCGTCAACAAATGCTATTGCCGATGCGTATAATTTAATTCGCCTTGGCAAGGCAAATGTGTTTGTAACAGGTGGTTCGGAAGCTGTGATTAATGAAGCCGGTGTTGGTGGATTTAACGCCATGCAAGCTTTGTCAACCCGTAATGACGATCCCCAAACAGCCTCCCGACCTTTTGATAAAGGACGTGATGGTTTTGTGATGGGCGAAGGTGGTGCTTCATTAATTCTTGAAGAATATGAACACGCCGTAGCTCGTGGTGCTACCATTTACTGTGAAGTAGTGGGTACAGGCATGACAGCTGACGCACATCACTTGACGGCCCCCCATCCGGAAGGACTGGGAGCCAAAAAAGTAATGGAGAATGCGTTGAAGGATGGAGGTATTGATCCAACAGAAGTAGACTATATCAATGTTCATGGTACAGCTACTCCACGTGGTGATATCGCAGAAACAAAGGCAATTAAACATGTCTTTGGCGAGCACGCCTTTAAACTGAACATTAGTTCAACCAAGTCCATGACCGGGCACTTACTGGGAGCTGCAGGCGCTATTGAGTCAATTGCATGTATCCTGGCCATTAAAAATGGAATTGTGCCTCCAACCATTAACCACTTTGAAGACGATCCAGAAATTGACAATGCGTTGAATTTCACTTTTGGAAAAGCGCAGGAACGTGAAGTAAAAGTGGCATTATCCAATACATTTGGATTTGGTGGTCACAACGCATCTGTGGTATTTAAAGCATTGTAATTAAGTTGTGTTTAAACCGCTTATGCACATTATAAAACTTTTTTCCCTACGGGGAAAAAAGTTTTATAATTCTATGA